>Ga0307297_10000022_pt1 | contig 36412 bp, 32 predicted proteins | sample ER_DNA_157_FD_194464 | JGI IMG/M metagenome (GOLD analysis project Ga0307297, IMG submission 194464) | Bulk soil microbial communities from the East River watershed near Crested Butte, Colorado, United States - ER_DNA_157 | ecosystem: Environmental > Terrestrial > Soil > Floodplain | place...
ACGCATCTGATCCCGCAGCGAGTCCATCACTCGCTGCGCATTCAGCGGTAGATATGTTCCGGGAACCGGCTCATAGCGAAACTGCCAACTGACTGTGTTGCTGAAGGCGAGCACATGAATGGCCAGCTTGATGCCGCTGTTGGTGGTCAGGACGTATCCGATCTGGGTTGGCGGGTCGCTGCCGGGCGCCAGCGGCGTACGGGTGAGCAAGCCCCGGCTGGCCGGACGAGCGTGCACCTCCACATGAGCCTGGTCACAGTTGTCGAGCACAGTTGCCAGCCGATTGAACTCCCGATCCGCTCCCGCAACATCTGTGAACCGATAGCTAAAAAGCGATACCGCGGAGCTATCCAGCTCCCAGAAGGTGCCGACTCCGTCGAGCGCTTCTTGCGGGGCGCGGTTCAACACGGTCGCATCGAACAAGGGCTCACAGGCGACGGGGAGGACATAGCCCTCCTGTTCGGTGGACCAGCGTCGGTCGATCACTGAGGCGTCATTAGTCCCGTCGGAGCGGACCATTCCGTAATACACGCCTTGCAGGTCCGAAAGGGAGAAGAGCGGCGCCCGAGCCGGCCAGAACCGCCACACCATAAGCCCGGCGATCAGTGCGACTACTACGGCGATCAGCACGGCCCTGCCCCGCCGCGATAGCCGGCCCGTTTCGCCGGGGCCCACAGTTAGGACCTCGGGTTCGGACTGCGGCGTCGCGGTCGTCACAGCTCGATCCTAGTCATCGGGGGTAGCCGACACTGCCTAGCCGAGTCCGGCCGGCGGGCAGCTATCGATCTTGAAGGGAAGGCTGAAAGAGCCTCGGAGTCTCATCCGTGAGGTTGGCGGCGGCCCATCCCATGTGGTCGTGCACGGCGGCCGCGGCCACCACGGGGTCGCCCGAAGCGATGGCGTCAACGATGGCCTCGTGGCGCCGGACGTCCATGTTTCCAATGGCTCGTTCTATGCCGGCAAACATGATGGACATGCGGATGGATCCTTCGAGGGACTCCCAGGTATGCATCAAGGTGTCATTTCCGGTGAGTCGGCACAGGGCGCGGTGGAAGTTGAGGTCGGCCTCGATCCTGCCCTCTAGATCCACGTCGGCCCGTGCTTCGCTCATGGTATGGAGGAGGCTGCGCAACTCCACGGTTGCTTCGGCTCGATCGGCCCGCTGCGCCAGCGCTCGTGCAGCCATGCCCTCGAGGGCCGACCGTACGGCGAAGATGTCACAGATCTCTTTGGGGCCTAGGTGGCGGACATACAAGCGTCCCCGGGCGGCGCCAACGGTGAGCAGGCCCTCCTGCTGGAGCTGTCGCATGGCTTCACGGAGCGTGCCGCGGCTGATCTGGAGCCGTTCGGAGAGCTCGGTTTCCACCATCGGGGTCTGAGGCGGCAGCTGTCCGCTGGTGATGGCCGTACGCAGCGAGGCCACGGCCTGCTCGCGGAGGTTGATCTTGGTGAGTCCGGCCAGACCCGCTGCTGAGGTCACGTGGTGGTCCTTGCCGTCGCTGTGGGCTGTCGCCGTGGGGTTGCTGACAGAACTGTAGGACAGCTGCGTATGCGCAGGGTCACTTCGTTTCCAGATTGTTGTCAACAGTCAACTGTCGATGTTGACAGTCGGCTGGCGACAAGCTTACGCTCCGGTCGGACGAGGGTGACGCTGCGGGCGGCCACGACCGTTGGCGCCTCGCCAAAGGAGTCCAGGATGGCGCCGCGGCGCACTGCAGTGATCACCGGGTCGGCATTGCATGATGCCGGTATCGGACTGGAGTCACGGTGGGCATCAACGGTGGCAGCATCTCCATTGCCTCGCCTCGCAGGAGCCGAGAAATCCCTTGCCTGCAACGAGTTGTGCCGCTTGTCGAAAGATCGGCCACCGCTGCCGCGCGCTCTTTACGGGGAGCGCTCTGAGTGCAACGATCAACCACAACGATCTGGATACGTGGAACAAGCTCGCGTTGACTCTGGCTCCGTGAAGTGGTGGGTTGGGTCCAGGTTCTTGCTGAGAGCGAGGCGAGGCAATGAGGCAGATCGCCCTAGGGCGCGACCCATCCTCGCCGTGCCTCTGCAGGCAGCTCCGTCTTCAGCAGCGCCAGCGTGGCGAGAACCGTCTGCAAGCGAGCTTCCGAACCGCGAATCCTTATTCCGACATCTGTACAACCGAGCGCTTGATCCTAGGCAGCTTCACTCGGCCGATCACCCTGCAGTACGCACCTTGATTCCGCGCTGCACCAGCCACCGCGGACCCTAGTTGCCCCTGCCCGGTCATCGCCGGCCACACTCACTCGAGGAAGGAAACAATGAACGACAATCACGATCAGATCGGGCCGTCGATGCAGACGGCCGGCAGCGGGGCCGACTGGCGAACAACCTGGACTCCCAGTCGCCGACACTTCCTCACCTTGACCGGCCTCGCCCTCGGGGGTGCTGCTCTCGGTCTTGGAGTCTCAGCCTGCGGTACCGCGCAGACCGGCAGCAGCGCCGGCCAAGCGAAGGGTCGTGCCGGCGCGGCCGGTGAGACGCTGTTCGTGGCTGGCTTCCAATGGGGTCCGGTGCCGAGCTTCAACCCCCTGGCGGGAGTGCAGCCCGGCTGGCCCACGAACTGGGACCAGAGCCAGCTGATCTATGAGAGCTTGATGCGCTTCAACCTCATCGATGGCTCTCTCTCCCCTGGACTCGCCAAAGAGCTCCAGCAGCCCGACGACAACACGTTCGTTCTTCCGCTGCAGGATGGCACCAAGTGGTCCGACGGATCCGAGCTCACCGCTGACGACGTCGTCTTCACCTTCGAGCTCGGCAAGACCGCGTCGGTGAGGTACTCCACGGTGTGGCAGTACGTCGACTCGGTCACTGCCAAAGATCCGCGCACTGTCGAGTTCAAGCTGAAGTCCAAGCCGTACAACCCCATCTTCGTGAAGAACTTCCTCGCCTACACCTTCATCGTGCCCAAGGCGGTCTTCGGCAGCATCGACCCCGAGAAGATTCCAACGGAGCCCAACATGAAACCCGTCGGCTCCGGTCCCTTCCTGTTGGACAAGGCCGACCAGACCCAGGTCAACCTGAAGCGGGACGACAACTATTGGGGCAAGACGGCGTTCGGAACTCCGCCGATGACCACCATCAACCACCCGATCTTCAAGAGCAACAATGATGGCGACCTCAAGTTGGAGAGCGGCGAGATCGATGCTAGCCAGCAGTTCACCGCCCAGATCTGGAAGATGTGGGAGGCCGGCAAGCCGGTCAGCACCTGGATGAAGAAGAAGCCCTATCACGTGCCGGGCCAGATTCCGCTGCTGATCTTCAACATCAACAAGAAGGGCCTGGACAACCTGAAGGTCCGTCAGGCTATCGCGTACGGCATCGACTACCCGAATATTGCCACCACGGCTATGTCGGACTATTCCGTGCCAGCAACCGCCAGCCTGATTGTACCGAGCGGGTACGAGTCGAAGTTCTACGACGCCGCAGCAGTGGAGTCGGAGGGCTGGAAGTTTGACCCGGCCAAGGCGGTCCAGATCTTGGAGGGTGAGTTGAAGGCCAAGAAGGGCTCGGACGGCATCTATGAGCTGCCAGACGGCACGAAGCTCGGCGGCTGGAAGTTGATCACCCCGACAGGATGGACCGACTGGAACACCGCCTGCGAGATCGTGGCCAAGTCGGCTAAGGAGATCGGGATCGGCATTAGCACCGAGTTTCCGCAGTTTCCGACGATGTTTGCCAAGATGCAAAACGGTGACTTCGACCTTTGCATGTACAACTACACCGGCGTCAACCCGGCCAGCCCATGGATCCGCTTCCGCGATGCATTGGACGACAGGGGAGTGCCGGCTCCGGGCAAGACGGCGTTCTGGAACTATAACCGGTTCAAGGACCCCGATGTCCCGGCCCTGTTGGACGCTGCCGCAGCTGCGAAGTCCGATGCAGAAGCTAAGGCGGCTTACGCTCAACTCGACAAGATTTATCGGGCGAATATCCCTGTGGTGCCACTGATGTACCGGCCGCTGCAGTTCTATGAGTTCAATACGAGCAACTGGGAGAACTTCCCGACGGAGGAGAACCCGTACGCTCCACCCATGTGGGGCGGCGCGGGCATCCAGTGGCTGTTCAAGATCAAGAAGGTTGGAACCTGAAACTGAACCTCATCTGACGCAAAGGAGCGAAGGCGGCAACTATGGCGCTAGCGAGATATGTCGGTCGAAAGGTGGCTTGGACCCTCGTGGTCTTCGTCGTGGCTCTGCTGCTGAACTTCCTCCTCCCGCGTCTCATCCCGGGCAACCCGGTCGACGCCATCGTCGGCCGGGTTTCTCAGGGCGGTGGCACTGGGGGCGAACAGCTGCAGCAGATCCACGAGCACTACATGCAGGAATTCGGCCTCGACAAGCCAATTTGGCAGCAGTTCTTCATCTATGTCGGCAAGGTGTTCCAGGGCGACCTCGGCACCTCTTTCGCGAACTATCCGGCGCCGGTCGGCCCCCTGATCGCGCAGGCACTGCCCTGGAGTCTCGCGATCATGCTTCCAGCGATCATCGTCGGTTGGATTGTCGGCAACCTGCTTGGCGCAGTGGCGGCGTTCAAGGGCGGCTGGCTGGACCGCGGCGCCTTCATAGGATCGCTGTTCCTCTCCAGCGTCCCGCCGTTCGCGCTGGCCATCATTCTGCTGTTCCTGGTCGCGGTGAAGGGGGGCATCCTGCCGGTCGGTGGAGCGTACTCCTTCGGTTTGTCGCCGGAGTTTTCCTTAGCGTTCTTCGGTGACGCCATTACCTACTGGTGGTTACCGTTCTGGTCGCTCGTCCTCGTCTACATCGGAGGCCAAGCGGTCGGCATGCGGTCCATGGCCATCTACGAGCTCGGCTCGGATTACGTGAACTACAACCGTGGCCTCGGCGTGAAGGAGGGCCACACGGTCCGCTACATCTTCCGCAATGCCATGCTGCCGCAGTTCACGGGTCTGGCGCTGTCCATTGCCGCCCTCATCACCGGCGGCCTGATCACCGAGCTGGTGTTTTCCTACCCCGGCCTCGGCACCTTGTTGTTCAGCGCCATCGGCCAGAACGACTACCCGGTGATTTCGGCGATCACTCTGTTAATTACGATCGCCGTACTCATTGCCAACCTCGCCGCTGACTTACTTACGGGAGTCATCGATCCCCGAATCCGGGCAGCAGAAACTGGAGAGCGCTAATGAGTGTACGTGGACTGAGTCCAAGGTTTTGGGTGGCTGCCGTACTGGTCGCCTTCGTCGTCCTGGTCGGGTTGGTCGGACCGCTGATCGTGTCGACCAACCCGGATGCCACCGTCGGGGGACTGTACGAGGAGCCACAATGCTGCGGCACTCTCATCCTTGGCGCCGACAACGAAGGCCAGAGCGTCATCGCCAATCTGGTTTACGGCACCCGAACCTCGCTAATTGTCGGACTTATTGCAGGACTCATTGGCACCGCCATCGGCCTGTTGGTAGGTCTGGTCGCCGGCTACCGTGGCGGTTGGATAGACGACGTGCTCACCGCGATCGTCAACGTCGGCCTCGCCATCCCGGTGCTCGTGATCGTGATCTTGGTCTCGGTGTCGTTGCCGCAACGCAACCTCTACACACTGGCGCTGGTGATCGGGTTTACCGGATGGTTCTGGGTGGCACGTGCCGTCCGGGCACAATCCAGCAGCATCCGAACCCGCGAACACATCGACGTGGCCAAGCTTTCCGGAGCCGGGTTCTGGTCAATCCTGCGCCGCGACGTCCTGCCTTACCTGCTCTCGTATGTCGTTATGGCCTGCATCCTGCAGATCTCCAGCGCCATCTTGTTCGAGTCCACGCTGAGCATGCTCGGCCTGGGCGCCTCGAACGCGACCAGTCTGGGTTCCATGCTCTATTGGGCCATCCAGTGGGGGTCGGTACGGACCGGAGCCTGGTGGGCGTTCGTCCCGCCAACACTGATGCTGACCTTGATCGTCTTTTCATTGCTGCTCCTGCAGTCCAGTCTCAATGAGGTGTTCAATCCGCGGCTACGTCGGGGTCGGGCCGCGCGCAAGAGGGCTAAGGACGAAGGCGAAGAGCTCGAGGAAGTGTCGGTCGAGGGCGAGGACGCCGGTCCGGTCGGGAGCGGTGGCTTCTTGGAGACACCGGTGTCGGCAGGACGTGGGGAGAATCGCTAATGGGCACTCTGGTCAATGCGGAGAACATCCGTGGGGTCTATTACACCGAAGGCAAGGATGTGGTAGCCGTCAACGATGTGTCGATCAAGATCGAGGAGGGCGAGGTCCTCGGGCTGGCTGGCGAATCCGGAAGTGGCAAGACCACACTCGGCTCGATCATCGCACTCATCGCTCGGCCACCGCTGCACGTAGAGCACGGCACACTGGAAATCGACGGCCAGGTCCAAGAGCTCGGTGGTCACGCGAAGATCCCGCGTACCTGGCGTGGGGCGGTCGTGTCAATGCTGCCGCAGGGCGCGATGAACTCGATCAGCCCCACCAAGCGGATCCGCCACCTGGTCTACGACGTGATGCGGTCACACGACGGAAAGATCTCCAAGGATGAGGCACTCGACCGGGCTCGGGACCGGCTTACCACGTTGGGCCTGCCTGCCCGGGTCCTCGACGCATACCCGCACCAGCTCTCCGGTGGCATGAAGCAGCGCACGGTGACCATCATCAGCACCTTGCTCAATCCGCGGCTGTTGGTCGCCGATGAGCCGACCTCTGCGCTCGATGTGACGTCGCAGAAGATCTTGATCGAGATGCTGCTGGAGATGCTGGAGAAGAAGATCATGTCGGGAGTCATCTTCGTGACCCACGACCTTCCGGTACTGCGCACTGCGGCGAACAGGATTGCGGTGATGTACGAGGGCAGGATCGTCGAATTGGGACCCACCGAGATCGTGGTCGAGAATCCGCAGCATCCGTATACGCAGGGGCTCATGAGTTCCGTGCTGGCGCCCGAGCCGGCGTATGCCAATACCAGGATCGAGGGCATGAGCAGCTTCGACCGTTCCCTCTTTGACGCACCGGCGGTGATTCACTGATGACTGAGATCTATCGAGCCGAGCACATCACCAAGACCTTTGGCCATGGCAAGCATGAAGTGCAGGCGGTCAAGGACGTCTCGTTCAGCCTCGAACAAGGAGAGGTCACCACCATCGTTGGCGAGAGCGGCTCGGGTAAGTCGACAATCGCCAGGATGGTGCTCGGCCTGATGCCCATCACGTCCGGCAAGCTTATTTTTGATGGCAAGGACGTCACGAAACTCAAGGGACGCGCCCGGACCGAGTACTGGCGAGATGTGCAGGCGGTGTTCCAGGACCCGTTTTCCGCGTTCAACCAGTTCTTCACCGTCGGCAAGCTCCTTGACCGTTCCATGATCATGGTTGGCAAGAAGGTGGGCCAGGAGCGCCTAGAGGAGTCGTTGGGTTACGTCGGCATGGACCTCAGCGTGCTGGACCGCTATCCGCACCAGCTTTCCGGCGGTCAGCGGCAACGGGTCATGATCGCGCGGGCGCTTATGATGCGACCAAAGCTGCTGATTGCCGATGAGGCGACGTCCATGCTTGATGCGTCGCTCCGGGTGAACGTCCTCAATGTCCTCAAGGATCTCCGCGAGGAACTCGGCATCACCGTGCTGTTCATCACTCATGACATCGGTCAGGCCTGCTACCTCGCGGACAGAGTGCTGGTCATGGAGCACGGTGTCATGGTGGAGCAGGGCACGACCGACGAGGTGATCTTCAACCCGCAGCACGAGTACACCCAACGCCTGCTCGCCGATGTGCCCAAGCTGCACGAGCCGGTCGAACTGCACGACTTGCGCGAAGAGCTGCAGCAGGCGGGCGAGCTGGCCTGAGCCTCACCCGGGACGCGCAGACTCTGACCTGGGACGGTGCCGGGCGCGGAGGAGTCGGCGGGGGTCCACGAGGATCAGATCCGAGTGCCGGCCGAACTTGCGGTGCTGCACGAAAAGTACTCAGGCGAGGCTGGTCGAGTCTGGATCGCTGGGTTGCCGGCTCTGGCTGCTTCCTATCTGGATCGATGGCAGTTGGCGATAGACGGCGAGGTTGCATCTGGGGCTGTTGCGTTGATCATCCCGGTTGCTTGCCGCGATGGTTCGAAGGCAGTGCTCAAGCTGCAGCCGGTTGACGACGAGACCGGCGGTGAACCTGCGGCGCTGCAAGCATGGGCGGGTCGGGGAGCGGTGCGACTACTGGAGCACGATCCCAGTTCTGGGGCGATGTTGCTTGAGCGGCTCGATGCCTCGCGAGACCTAGACACGGTGCAGGACGACCTGGCTGCCGCCACGATCATCGCGGAATTGCTGGTGCAACTGAACTCTGTGCGAGCGCCAGCGGAGATGCGCCGCCTTCGCGACGTGGCGGGCGCCATCTTGGCTGAGGCACCGGATGCAGTGCGGTTTGCAGGAGATGGCGAGGAGCGTCGACTTCTGGCAGTCTGTGCTGCCCGACTCGAGGAGTTGATCACGGATCCGATCGAGGATCGCTTATTGCATTGGGATCTGCACTACTTCAACGTGCTATCCACGCTTGATGGCCGGCGGTGGACGGCGATCGATCCTAAGCCGCTCAGCGGCGATTCAGGGTTCGAGCTCTTGCCTGCCTTGTGGAACCGTTGGGACGACCTCGTCAGGACCGGTGACGTTTCAGGAGCCTTGTTGCGCCGTTTCGATCTCATGACCGAGGTCCTAGGACTGGATCGTTCGCAGGCGGCGATGTGGACTCTCGCACGGGTGCTCCAGAATGCAGTCTGGGATCTCGTCAGGTTTAGAGAGCCGCACATGTCACCCGAGCATCGCACCATTGCCGAGGTGCTCATTGACGCGCGCCTAGCTTAGTAACACAGCTGCGAGCGTCGGGAATCGCGCGGATTCAAAGCGCGCGATGCGCGAGCAGCTCTGAGAAACAGCTGCGAGCGTCGGGAATCGCGCGTCCGCCGCACGGAGGAGGAGGGAGCAGAGGCGCTCTTACCTCTGCGAGCGATGACGACGGCGGCGGATTCAAAGCGCGCGATGCGCGAGCAGCTCTGAGAAAATCGTCAGATGCAGCGGGCCGAGCGACCGAGGTTTGCAGTCTGGGAGATCGGGGCGGTGGTGGCCGTACTCGCCGTTTTCTTGCTGATCATGGTCAACCGTTACGGGCCGCACCGCGACGAACTCTACTTCGTCTCGGCCGGCCAGCGGCTGGCGTGGGGCTATCCGGATCAGCCCTTGTTTACGCCGCTGCTTGCCCGACTTGCTACCGAGCTGGCACCGCACAACCTCCTGGCGCTCCGCCTGCCAAGCCTGATCGCGGCGGTTCTGCTTGTCATCTGCGCAGCCGCGTTTGCGCGCCTGTTAGACGGCGGCCGTGCCGCCCAGTTGCTCACCGCCAGCACCGTGGCCGCGTCGGTGATCACCGTGACGCTTGGTCATCGCCTCAGCACCGCCACCTTCGACACCCTCGCCTGGACCGCTGTACTGCTCGTGGTCGGACACGCGTTGCGTGACGACCGGCCTCGGCTATGGCTCCTTGCTGGTCTGCTGGCCGGGTTGGGCCTGAACAACAAGACGGCCGTAGTTGTCCTGCTCTTCGCGATATTTCTCGGCGTGCTGCTCGTGCCGGTTTGCCGCACTCAACTGCGTACGGCGTACCCCTGGCTCGGCGGTCTGATCGCGATACTGCTGGGCATCCCCAACCTCGTCTGGCAGGTCAACAATGGTTGGCCCGTACTGGCGCTCGGCGCGGACATTGCCGAGGAGTACGGCGGTCTCGGAGGGCGTTTGGGCCTGCTGGCGCAGGCGGCGGCAATGTTCTCACCAGTGATCGCCGTCGTCTGGGTCTACGGGCTGGTTCGGCTGTTTCGCGAGCCCGCGTGGGCGAAGTTGCGCCCGATCGGTGTGGCCTTCGTGGTGGCGACTGCAGTCTTTCTCCTTGCCGGAGGGAAAGGCTATTACCTGGCCGGAGCGATCGTTCCACTTGTCGCAGCTGGCTGTACGGCCCTGGCCGCACGCTGGTCTGCTCGCCGACTCGTCATTGCTGGCGTCGTGCTCGCCGTCTCGGCGGCCGTCGCATGGCCCGCCTTCGTGCCGGTGCTGCCGGTGCGCACGTACGCTGCCTCCTTCTATCCCGCACTGGACTCCGACCAGTTGGAAACGATCGGTTGGCGCGAGTTTGCGGGCTCAGTCCGTGCCACGGTGGACTCACTGCCGGCCGAGCAGCAGGCCACCGCGGTTGTCTTCACGCGTAACTACGGAGAGGCAGGAGCCCTGGAGTGGTACGGCCTCGGACGTCCGGTGTTCAGCGGTCACAATGCCTTCGGAGCTTGGGGGCCGCCCCCTGAGGGCGCACGCCCGGTGATCGTGATCGGCCTCGCCGACCCCGCCACGAGCTTCACCGATTGCCGCGTCGCGGCGATGATCAACAACGCCGGGGATGCGGACAATGAAGAGCGCGGTCGGCCCATCTGGGTCTGCTCAGCACCGCAAGGTGGCTGGGCCGAGCAGTGGCCGCGCCTGGTTCATCTCGACGCATGACGCGAAGCTACAGGCGGAGTGCCAGGAGATACCGATAGCCTTCGGGCATGGCGACCGTGAGGCTGCCCGGCGGCCCAACGCTGAACTACCAGGAGTGGGGCCGGCCGGACGGTGCAGTGGTGCTGCTGCTGCACGGTCTGACCTCATCAAGCCAGAGCTGGCGGAACGTTGCGCCAGTGCTCGGGCAGCATTTCCGAGTGGTCGCTCCGGACGCCCGTGGGCATGGCGGCAGCGAGTGGACACATGACTACTCATTCGAGCTGATGCGTGACGACGTTGCGCGGTTCATGGAGCAGGTCGGCATTCTGGCGGCCATCGTGGCTGGGCACTCGATGGGCGCCGTCACAGCGTACGATCTGGCGGCCACTCGACCTGAGCTCATCCGGCTCCTCGTCCTCGAGGAAATGCCGCCACCAGATCCGGCTATGCCGCCGAAACCGATTCCACGGCGACCGGATCCGGGCGCCAGTTACGACTGGAAGGCGCTCATCGCCGTACATCGGTGGCGGAATGCCCCGCCGCCGGATTGGTGGGAGCGCGCGACCGAGATCCAAGCGCGGACTCTCGTACTGGGGGCGGCCCACAGCGACCTCCGGCAGGACCGCATGGAAGAGCTGAGCCGGCGCATCCCCCATGCAACCTTCGCTTCGATGAACTGCAACCATGGCGGCCACGAAGAGCGGCCGAGTGAATTCCTGATCCCGGTCGAGCCCTTCATTTCCTGGTTCGCCAAGTAGCCGCCGCCTGACGCCGACTTGTCAGCGTCTGAGTCGGTCATAGCTCGCCGAGACGCTGACAAGTCGGCGTGGGCACCTTCCCACCTATCCTTGGTGCCATGTCGGTCACCGCTTCAGCCTCGCGTCGCGCTCCGCGTGATGGGCTGACCCGCGCGCTGCGGCGGAACGGGATTCCCCGGGACCCCGACCTCAACGAGCCACTGCCGAAGAGACTCCTGAAGAACAAGCTCGTCTGGCTCAGCGTTGTGATGATCTTGGTGTACGTCACCATGCTGGTGCTGCTCTATCGACAGGTCGTGCCTGATCGCGAGGTGCCCGGCGGCACGCTACCTGGACTCGGCACCGAAGCGATTCCCATCGCGGTGAAGTACGCCGCAATCACGGCGATCCCCCTGTCCTTGCTCTTCTTGTGGGCGGACCGCTTCCGACCGCAACGGTTCTGGGTCTGGCTGATGACATTCGGTTGGGGCGCGTGCGTTGCAACCTTCATTTCCGCGCAGGTCAACACCTGGGCGGCCCGACATCTCAGCATCATTGGCGATGGCGATCCTGCGACCGCAGCCCGGGCCGCGATCTATGTCGCTCCGTTCGTGGAGGAGGCATCCAAGGCGACGGTGCTCTTCTGGCTCGCGATCTTGATGCGCTATCAGTGGGTCAGCCGGCTCAGCGGCATCGTGCTGGCCGGCCTGTCTGGCGCGGCCTTTGCCTTCACCGAGAACATCCTCTACTACGGCCGCGTCTACCGGTACGCCGCGCGCACCTTCGGCCAAGTGCCTCCCCTGGAGGCACTGCAACAGCTATTCATGATGCGTGGAGTGATCACCTGCTTCGGCCACCCACTCTTCACCGCAATGACTGGCGTCGGCCTCGCCATCGCGCTGCGCTCCAAGAGCAAGATCGTCCGGGTGATCGCACCGCTGGCTGGCTATTGCGTGGCTGTGTTCCTCCATATGGCGTTCAACACGACTGCAACCTTGTTTCAGGGCAGCAGTCTGCTCTTCATCTATCTGGGCGTGGCGTTGCCGCTCGTAATCGGGATGATCATCTTTGTGGTCCGCCAACTGTTCCGGGAGGGGCGCTTGATCCGCGAACGTCTCATTGACTACGTCCGCGTGGGTTGGCTGCCAGAAAGTGACCCCAGGGCAATGTCCAGGCTGCGTACCCGGCTTCGAGCGCTTTGGCATGCGGTGTTCGCCGGTCCCGAGACATTTCTTGCGACGATTCGGATGCAGCGGGCGATCACCGAGCTCGCCTACCTGAGGGATGGCCTCACCCGCGGCATCATCGACGAGACCGGGCGCGTTCGGGAGAAGCAACTGCTGGCCAAGATCAGGTCAATCCGCGGGAAGGCCATCATCGAGCCAGAGGGACGAGCAGCCTATCCGTCTCTGCGGCGTCGGCGCAGAGAAGCCCTTGCGGCGTACCCACCGCCCAGCTATCCCGGTCCGGCCGGTCTGGGCGGCAACTATCCAGCGCAGAACGCGTTCCCTGCGCCCGCGGGCTTACCGCAGGGCGCGCCGGCTGCGGCTTCGGTGCCCTTAGGACAGGCTGCTACCCAATACTCTGAGGTCGACCCCAGCTGGAAACCGCCCGGAGAGTAGGGAGTCGCGGATGGCCGGCAGGCAGCTGACGCCGCTGGAGTCTGCGCTCGCTGAGCTGCGTGCAGCGGTGGCACAGGTGAGCCTTCCGCTCCCGTTGCCCGGAGCCGAGGAGCAGCGCAAGGTCGCCGACGAAACCATGCGGCAGCTCGACGACTACGTCATGCCCCGGTTGGCGACCATCGACGCGCCGCTGCTTGCAGTGGTCGGAGGCTCAACAGGCGCGGGCAAGTCGACGTTGGTGAACTCGCTGGTGGGCCGCGAGGTTAGTGCTCCCGGTGTGATCCGCCCGACCACTCGAGCTCCGGTGCTCGTGCATCACAGCAGCGACGCTCGATGGTTCGCCGATGATCGAATCCTCCCTGGACTCGCGCGCTCAACCGGCGCATCAAAGGACTTCCGATCTCTGCAGCTGGTAGTCGAGGACTCCATTCCGCCGGGCCTGGCGATTCTGGACGCACCTGACATCGACTCAGTTGTAGTGGAGAACCGGCAGCTCGCTGCGCAGCTGCTCGCAGCGGCCGATCTCTGGCTCTTCGTCACCTCGGCCGCACGGTACGCCGACGCGGTGCCTTGGGGCTTCCTGCGAGCCGCTGCAGACCGAAGTGCTGCAGTCGCCGTCGTCCTGGATCGGGTGCCGCCGCGCGCCATGTCGGAGGTGCCACCCCATCTCGGGCAGCTGATGAGCGAACGCGGTTTGGGCGACTCGCCGCTGTTCGCTGTACCCGAGACGACCGTGGATTCGGAGGGTTTGCTGCCCGCGAGTGCGGTCCAGCCGATCAGGGGCTGGCTCGCGGCGCTGGCGTCGGATCAGGCCAGCCGCGCCAAGGTCGTTCACCAGACCCTTGATGGTGCGATCGCTGCGCTAGCGGCGAAAGGACCAGAGCTGGCTCGGTCGGTCGATGAGCAGCTCGAGGTGATCGAGCAGCTGCGAGCCGAGGTCGACCATTCCTACGCCGAAGCGGTTCGTACGGTGCAGGTGCAGACCGCCGATGGCACACTGCTGCGCGGTGAGGTGCTCGCCCGTTGGCACGAGTTTGTCGGCACCGGGGAGTTCTTTCGCGCGCTCGAGCAGAAGGTGAGCTGGCTGCGGGACCGATTGATGGCGACGCTTCGAGGGGAGCCGCCCGGTGCTGGGAACCTGAAGGTAGCGGTGGAGTCCGGTCTGGAGTCTCTGCTGCGCGAGGAGGCAGCAGCCGCAGCAGAGCGCGCGGAGGCGTCGTGGCAGGCCAACGCCGCCGGCCGCGCCCTGATCGAAGATGCCAGCATCGATCTGTCGCGGTCCTCGGCCAACTTTGATCGGAAGGCCGCGCGGGCCATTCGCGACTGGCAGGGCGCTGTGCTCGATCTCGTCGCCGACGAGGGCATGAGTAAGCGTTCCAGGGCGCGTTTCTACGCACTCGGTGTCAATGGGATCGGTGTGGCGCTGATGATCGTTGTCTTCGCCCACACTGGAGGCCTGGTCGGGGCCGAGATCGGGGTCGCTGGAGGTACCGCCGTGCTTGCTCAGCGGGTTTTGGAGGCAGTCTTCGGGGATCAGGCCATTCGGCGACTCGCCCAGACGGCCAAGGATGATCTTGATGCTCGGGTTCAAGCGCTGCTCGCGGACGAGCTGGTGCGCTACCACATGATCTTGAACGAACTGGGCGTGGAGCCTGCGCAATCGGCACAGCTGCGCCAGGCGTCTGGCGCGGTGGAGTCCGCCCGCGCGGGCGGACTGCCAGCCAGTGCAGATGAGGAGGAGGGAGAAGAAGCGGCGCTGCCGCCCGGTGAGCGGCGCTTGGCGATCGATCCACCGACCGTGACCCAGATCCCTTCCGGGGAAGCCCCCGATGACAGCGACATCGTCGATGCGGAGCTCGTCGACCAGCCGCGAGAGGAGCTCCGATAGTGGCCGGCCGAGGCCTTGGGTTGCTCAGCCGCAAGGACGCCAGCGTACATCTTGTTGATCATCTTCGGGCGCTGAGTGAAGCTGTGGAACTGTGTGAGGGTCGGGTCGATTCGGCTGCCTTGGATGAGGCCAGGCGTGTAGTCGATCAAGCTGACCGGCGGCTGGCCATTTCCGGAAGCGCCACCGTGGTGGCGCTTGCTGGAGCCACAGGATCCGGCAAGTCGAGCATCTTCAATGCCTTCTCCGGAACCACTCTGGCGACAGTCGGGGTACGCCGACCGACAACGGCACACGCTATGGCCTGCAGCTGGGGCGAGGAGTCGGCCGAGGATCTGTTGGACTGGCTGCAGATCCCGCGGCGGCATGCGCTGGAGAGCGATCCGGCCACGGCTGCGGCGCTCGACGGTCTCGTCTTGCTGGATCTTCCTGATCATGACTCCACCGAAGTGGATCATCGGATGGAAGTCGATCGGCTGGTGCAGCTGGTGGACATGCTGGTCTGGGTTGTCGATCCGCAGAAATACGCTGACGCCGCCATCCATGATCGTTATCTGAAGCCGCTGGCAGGGCACTCTGACGTTATGATGATCATTTTGAATCAGGTTGACAAGCTCACTGCAAGCCAACGGGAACAGTGCTTAAAAGATCTACGACGGCTGCTGGCCTCGGAGGGTCTGGCCAAGGTTCCGGTGATAGCGGTGTCAGCCGTGACGGGGGAGGGTATCGAAGGACTCCGAGAGACGCTGGCCAAGCAGGTCGCCGAGAAGCAGGCAGCCGCGCTGCGGTTGGGGGCTGACGTCTCGGTCGCCGCAGCGAAGCTCAGCGAGGCATCGGGTACCACCAAAGTGACGCCGCTCGCCCAGTCCAGCATCAACCAGCTGACCACGCAGGTCGCCATCGCGGCAGGAGTGCCCGTAGTGACCGAGGCTGTCGGCAAGGCCTGGCGGTTGCGGGGCGGCTTGGCGACCGGCTGGCCTGTCTTGGCGTGGGTGGCCAAGTTCAAGCCTGACCCGTTGCGCAGACTGCATCTCGATCGGCTGGGCGTGGGCCGACGGCGTAAGGAGATTGATCCCTCGGGGGTCGGGCGTACGTCGTTGCCGGCGACTTCTGGTGTCCAGAAGGCACGGGTAGACACCGCGGTGCGAACTCTGGCCGACCAAGCGGCTCAGGGTCTCACGCGCGGCTGGGCCGACCAGATCAGGCGCGCGGCTCGCTCGGCGGAGGATGCATTGCCGGACCGCGTGGACCGTGCCATCGCGACGACCGATCTTGATCTTGCTCAGCACCGGCGCTGGTGGCAGCTGATTCGGGTGCTGCAGTGGCTGCTGGTGGCGACGGTGGTCGTCGGTCTCGGCTGGCTCGCATTGTCTTTCCTGCTGGCGTACTTGCAGCTGCCTCCGCTTCCTAAGGTGGTGTGGTGGGGGCTGCCGGCTCCAACGGTGTTGGCCGTCGGCGGTGCTTTGGCAGGTTTGCTGTTGGCCGGACTGGCCAGGATTGGCGTGGAGGTGGGCGCCCGGCGGCGTACGGCGAAAGCGCGGCAATCGCTGCGTGCCGCCATCGCGAAGGTGACCGGTGAGCTGGTGGTCAATCCGGTGAAGGCCGAGCAGGAGCGATATGAGAGCGCACGGCTGGCGCTCGAACGCGCGCGGAGCTAGCCGCGGTCTCTTTCTGTCGAATTTCCGACCGTTGCTGAGTTTCGCATGTCTGAGCGCGAGTTCGACGTTTCAGAACTCCTCATTGGCCGGAGCTTCGCCTGGGTCGCACGCGCTGGGCGCCACGCGACCCGACGCGCGCCTTTGTCTTTCAGAGCTGCTCGCGCATGGCTCGCAGCTGTATCCACAGGCGGACAGTTCTTCCAAGCGTCATCCACAGATTTCCTGCCGGCCGCACGATCCGAGGTCGCGTCCCCATCCTTCATGACGAAGACGCATTGTCAGGGAGGGAAAGGACGAGCCGATGGAGGCACTCGTACACATCATGGGCTACGCCGGATCTGAGGTGGAGATCCGGGGCAACGGAACCGTGTCGGCGTTCAGGCTAGCCTGCACGCCGCGTATCAGAACTAAGAGTGGGTGGGGGGACGGCAACACTACCTGGATTGAGGTGAGCTGCTTCCGTTTGCTCGCTGAGCACGTGGCGGCGAGCGTACACAAGGGCGATCCCGTGGTCGTTGTCGGCAGGCTGCGGACCAGTGTCTGGGAGAAGGACGGCCAAAGCCACGAGCGGCTGGTCCTGGAGGCGGACATGGTCGGTCATGACCTGAACCGCGGGACGTCAGCATTTCGGCGACGACCTCGACTGAGTTCTACCGACTCTCCAGAGCCGGAGGAGGCGCCACCGGGCGACGAGGTCGAGGCGGCAGGGCTCAGCGCGGAGGAGCGCGCCGCACAGGCCGCCTGAGGCAGTCCGCGCCGGTTCGACAGGGCCGGTGTCAGGGCGGACTGCGGGGACTCAGGCGGTGGGCCGGATCCGATCCGCGAGACGGATCCGCGCTCACAGGTGACGCACCATGTCAGGCTGGGCCGGCCCCACGGTGGCCGCCGGTGGTGCGTCACCGCTTTAGCCCATGGCTGGCATACTTGAGCGCCGCAGGTGCCGTCGAAGGCTCGGCGCCCCGCAAAGTTCCGGCGTACAAGTGAAGGTTCCCCGTTCCTATGCCTGAGTTCATCTATTCCATGCACAACGTCCGCAAGGCGCTCGGCGACAAGGTTGTGCTGGACAACATCACGTTGTCGTTCTATCCGGGCGCCAAGATCGGTGTCGTGGGGCCTAACGGCACTGGTAAGTCGACGCTGCTCAAGTTGATGGCCGGCATCGAGAAGCCCAACAACGGTGACGCGATGCTCGCCAAGGACGCGTCGGTGGGAATCCTGCTGCAGGAACCGCCATTGACCGAGGGCAAGACCGTGCTCGAGAACGTCGAGGAGGGAGTCGCCGACATCAAGGCGCTGCAGGTGCGGATGGATGAGCTGGGCGTGGCCATGGGCGAGCCGGATGCCGACTTCGACAAGCTGATGGCCGAGATGGGGGAAGTGCAAACCGAGCTCGATCGTCGTAACGCCTGGGATATCGACTCCCAACTCGAGCAGGCCATGGATGCGCTGCGCTGCCCGCCGCCAGACGCCATGGTTGACGTGCTTTCTGGGGGGGAACGCCGCCGTGTCGCGCTCTGCAAGCTGTTGCTCCAGCAGCCGGACCTGCTGCTGCTCGATGAGCCGACGAACCATCTGGACGCCGAGTCGGTGCAGTGGCTAGAAACTCACTTGAAGGCGTACCCGGGAGCAGTTTTGGCTGTGACGCACGACCGGTACTTCCTGGACAACGTGGCGCAATGGATCCTCGAGCTCGACCGCGGCCGGACCCATCCGTACGAGGGCAACTACTCCACCTACCTTGACACCAAAAAGGCTCGGCTTCAGATCGAGGGCCGCCGGGATGCCAAGCGCGCCAAGATCCTGGAGCGCGAGCTGGAGTGGGCACGGTCCAACCCGAAGGCGCGGCAGGCCAAGAGCCGGGCGAGGCTGACTCGCTACGAGGAGCTGGCGGCCGAGGCCGAGCGCAGCCGAAAGCTCGATTTCGACGAGATCAACATCCCGCCGGGCCCACGGCTCGGGAGCACTGTGCTTGACGTGAAACGGCTGGTCAAGGGCTACGGTGACAGGCTGCTTTTCAACGGGCTGAGTTTTTCCTTGCCTCGCGCCGGGATCGTGGGCGTTGTCGGCCCGAACGGTGTCGGCAAATCCACGCTCTTCCGGATGATCGTTGGGGAGGAAGAGCCGGACTCCGGTGAGCTCAAACTCGGGGAAACGGTCCGGATCTCCTATGTCGACCAGGCTCGCTCTGGGCTCGATCCTCGGAAGAACGTGTGGGAACTGGTCTCCGACGGGCTGGACCACATCAAGGTGGCCAATTTCGAGATGCCCTCGCGGGCGTACGTGGCCTCTTTCGGTTTCAAAGGCCCCGACCAGCAAAAGCCTGCGGGGGTGCTATCGGGAGGTGAACGCAACCGCCTCAACCTGGCGCTGACGTTGAAGATGGGCGGCAACCTACTGTTGCTCGACGAACCGACCAATGATCTTGACGTCGAAACGCTGCAGTCACTGGAGGATGCGCTACTCGACTTCCCCGGATGTGCAGTGGTGATCTCACACGACCGCTGGTTCCTCGATCGAATCGCGACCCACATCCTCGCGTGGGAAGGCGACGACGAAGAGGAGGCCAGATGGTTCTGGTACGAGGGCAACTTCGCCGACTACGAGGCCAACAAGATCGCCAGACTCGGCGCGGAGGCGGCCCGTCCGCACCGCGTAATCCACCGCCGCCTCACGCGCTGATCTCCGACTCCCTAGAAGGCGACTTGTCAGAACCTGAGCACCAAATATGGTGCTCAGGTTCTGACAAGTCGGTGCTGAGCGAGGAGTTCGGCGAGGGTGATGGCCTTTCGGTCGGCAAGCTGGGCGAGCTGCGTACGGCAGGAGAAGCCGTCAGCCAGCACCAGAGCATCGGGGTGGGCAGCGACGGCTGGCAGCAGGTCGTGCTCGGCAACCTTGACTGACACCTCGTAATGGCCCTTTTCGACTCCGAAGTTGCCGGCCAGGCCGCAGCATCCGCCGAGGGTGGTTACGGTGGCGCCGGTCGCGGCCAGAAGAGCGGCGTCGGCCTGCCAGCCGAGCACTGAGGCGTGGTGACAGTGCGGTTGGACGACGAGCTCGATGCCGCTCAAGTCGGGTGGGGTCCAGTCCGGCGTGCTTGCTAACAACTCGGCCAGCGTGAGTAGGCCAGCCGCGACCTCTGCGACCCGAGGATCTTCTGGCAAGAGTTCGGCCGCGTCACTGCGCCAAACCGCGAGGCAGGAGGGTTCCAGGCCAACGACCGGCGTTCCGGCCGCCACGTAGGGGTGCAGGATGTCCAATGCCGTGCGCAGCTGTCGTCGCGCACCGTCGAGCTGGCCGGTGCTGATCCACGTCAGACCGCAGCACGCTGGCCTTTTTACGAGCTGAGGCGCATAGCCGGCCGCAGCGAGCACTGAGACGGTCGCCGCGACGGCGTCCCCGGTGAAGCAATCTGAGAAGGAGTCTGCCCAGACGATCGCCGGCGTCCCGGCCGACTCAGGAACCGCAACCCTCCTACGTGCCGCGACCGAAGCGAACCTCGGCATGGAGCGTCGCTGGTCGATACCCGCGGCCCAGCGGACCAGCCTTCGAACCCCGGGCGCCGCTGTGCTCAAGTTGACCAGGCTCGACAGCAGCCGTGCGTGGGTGATCAACCGGCCCCAACGCGGCAGCCAACCGAGCGCGTAATGGCTGCGTGGCCTGATCTTGCCGCGATAGGTGTGATCAAGTACCTGCGACTTGTACGCGGCCATGTCGATTCCGGTCGGGCAATCGCGTGCGCATCCCTTGCAGGACAGGCAAAGATCCAACGCTTCATGCACTGCAGGCGATTTCCAACCGTGGACCACCTCACCGTTGATCATTTCCTGCAGCACCCGAGCGCGCCCGCGAGTTGAGTCCTTCTCCTCTCGGGTGGCCTGATAAGAGGGGCACATCACCCCGAGCCCGGCCGTCGTGTTGGCGAGGCATTTGCCCACGCCAGAGCAGCGATGCACCGCGGTCGTGAAGTCGTCGACGCGACCAACCAGAGCGACTGCGCGCAGATCGGCGTTCACCGGGCGGGGATCAACCAGCACGCCGGGGTTCAAGAGGTTCTCCGGGTCGAAGGCCGCCTTGACCTGACCGAAGATCTCCATCGCAGCCGCTGAATACATCGCGGGCAGCAGTCCAGACCGGGCCCGGCCGTCACCGTGCTCGCCTGAGAGTGAGCCACCATGGCTAGCAACCAGCCGCGCCGCCTCCTCGACGAAAGCCCGGTAGGCTCCGGCTCCGCCCTCCTCGGTCAACGGGAAGTCGATGCGCACATGGACGCACCCGTCCCCGAAGTGGCCATAGGGCAGCCCGTCCAATCCATGATCATCAAGTAGCCGGTCGAAGTCGCGCAGGTATGAGCCGAGGTGCTCGGCCGGCACCGCTGCATCCTCCCAACCGGGATAGGCCGGTCGGGTGAGGCTGATGCTGGCCAGGCCGGCACCGTCTTCCCGGATCTTCCATAGCGCCATCGCGTGCGCTGGATCGGGCACCACGAATCCATCCGACGCTCCGGCGGCGGCCAGCAGTGCATCCGCCCGTACCCGCAACTCGGCCACATCGTCGCCGACGAGTTCGACGAACATCCAACCGTCTCCGCGCGGCAGCGGTGGCACGGCCGTATCACCCCGGGTGCGGCGAACCACATCGACGATCCGACGGTCCAAGCCCTCACAGGCGGTGGGCCGATGGTCAACGATCAGCGGCGCGGCGTCTGCGGCATCCGCCATCGTTGGGTAGCCCAGTGCGACCATGATCTTGTACGGCGCGTCCTCCACCAGCCGCACAGTGGCGCCGGTGATCACGGCGAGCGTGCCCTCGCTGCCCGCAAGGAACCGTGCCACGTCGAAGCGGTGCTCTGGCAGCAGATGCTCCATGCTGTAGCCCGACACCTGCCGGCCGAAGCGTCCGAACTCGGTGCGGATGGTGCCAAGGTTCCCTTGTACTACTGACTTTAGGGCGATAAGGCTCGCGTAGTGATCACGGTTCGGCGCCCGATCAAGGGTGATCTGTTCGCCCGAGCCAGTGATCACATCCAGTGCGGTGACGTTGTCAGCTGTCTTGCCGTATCTGAGAGCCCGCGGGCCGCAGGCATTGTTTCCGATCATGCCGCCGATCGTGCAGCGGTTGTGCGTCGACGGATCCGGCCCGAAGCGTAAGGCGTGCGGAGCTGCTGCGGCCTGCAGCGATGCCTGCACCACGCCTGGCTCGACTCGCGCCGTACGCGCCTCCGGGTCAATTTCACGAATCGTCGTCAGGTGGCGCGAGGTGTCCAAGATCAATCCGGCGCCGACCGCATTGCCGGCACACGATGTGCCGGCTCCCCGCGTGGTCACCGGTATGCCGACGGCCCGCGCCGCGTCCAAGACGGCTGCCGTTTCTTCGACCGTCCTCGGCTGGGCAACCGCTTGCGGTACGACGCGATAGAGCGAGGCGTCGGAGGAGTAGAGCGCGCGGGTGAGCTCGGTTACATCGAGGACGTCATCGACACCGCGGCGCCGGAGCTCGGACGCTAACTCGGTGACCTCGGGGGAGCGGGCGACGGTCTTGGGCATGATCGCGTTTGATCGTAGTGCCCCGACCAGAACCCAGCCTGCCGAGTAAACTTACCGGTGAGTAACTTTAGCTTTCAGTGGAGGCGCGCCATGAGGCGAACGATATTCGACGAGGACCATGACGCGTTCCGCGAAAGCTGCCGGACCTTCGTCGATCGAACTTTGCGGCCGCATCACGAGAAACATATGGCCAACCACGAGTTCGGCCGAGAGGTATGGCTCGAGCTAGGCAAGCAAGGCTTCTTAGGGCTCAACCTCCCAGAGGAGTACGGCGGTGCTGGCGTCGACGACTTGCGATACTCCCTGATCTTGGCTGAGGAGCTGTCCCGGCTGGCGTTCTCCTACGCGTCGTGTGTGGGCATCCACACCAACTGCATCGCGCCATATCTGGTCGACTTGTGTACGGAGGAACAGAAGCAGCGTTGGCTGCCAGGGTTCTGCACCGGCGAGTTGATCACCGCTTTGGCTATGACCGAGGCATCCGGTGGTTCTGATCTTGCTGCGCTGAAGACCAGGGCCGTACGCGACCGCGACGACTGGATCTTGAACGGTTCGAAGACCTTCATCACCAATGGCGCGAGCGCCGATTTCGTGCTGGTCGCGGCGCGAACTAGTCCCGAGAAGGGCGCCAAAGGCATTACCTTGTTCGCGGTCGAGGCCGGCATGCCTGGCTTCGAACGTGGCCGGAAGCTGGACAAGGTGGGTCAGCCAGAGTCAGACATTTCCGAGCTGTTCTTCGGTGACGTAAGAGTTCCAGCGGCGAACGTGATCGGCGAGATCGACCAGGGCTTCGTCTACATGATGCAGCGCCTGGTGGCCGAGAGGATTGGCTCTGCGGTCAACAACATCGCCCACGCTCGGCAGATTCTCGAAGAAACCCTGGTCTACGCGAAGGAACGCAAGGCCTTCGGCACTGCGATCGGCTCATTCCAGGCCAACAAGTTCACCCTTGCCGAGCTGCAGACGCTGGCCGAGGTCACCCAGGCATTCGTCGACCAGTGCGTGATGGAGGCCGTACGCGGCACCCTGACCCCTGTTGATGCGGCCAAGGCGAAGTGGTGGTCGGCGCAGGCGCAGAACGACATTCTCGACGCTTGTGTACAGCTGTGGGGCGGCTACGGCTACATGAACGAGTATCGCGTCGCACGCGCTTGGGCCGATGCGCGGCCCTCCAAGATCTGGGCGGGCTCGAACGAGATCATGAAAGAACTCATTGGCCGCGATCTTGGGTTGTGATCATCTTGTCCGAAGTTGATGTCGCAAGTCCCCAATCCGCCAGCGTCCGTGCCAAGCGCGTTCATGCAGTGATCGTTTCTGCCGCGCGTACGCCGATCGGGCGCGCGGGCAAGGGATCGCTCATCCAGGTTCGTCCTGATGATCTTGCAGCCGGAGTGATCAGCGCCGCACTTGGCAAGGTCGAGGCGCTCGACCCGCGCACGCTGGATGACATCTACATCGGCTGTGCAGAGCCGCGTGATGAGCAGGGCGGCAACATGGCGCGGCGGATCGCAGTCCAGCTAGGACTGGACGGTGTTCCTGCCGCAACGATCAATCGCTTCTGTGCATCCAGCGTCCAGACCGCCCGGATTGCGTTCCACGCGATCAAGGCAGGAGAAGGCCATGCCTTCGTCTCCGCCGGGGTGGAGTGCGTCTCGCGGTATCGCGGCTTCGGTTCCGCCGGCGTCGACCCAGTCGACACCCACAACCCGATTTTCGCCGCCGCCGAGCAGCGCAGCGTCGCCACTGTCGCCAGCAACCAGAGGTGGCATGATCCGCGCGAAGATGGACTGCTGCCTGACATCTACATCGCGATGGGCCAGACGGCGGAGAACCTCGCCACCCTCCGAGGCATCTCCCGCGCCGAGCAGGACGAGTTCGGCGTACGCTCGCAAAACCTGGCCGAGAAGGCCATTGCGAACCAGATCTTCAACGCCGAAATCGCACCGGTCACGCTGCCTGATGGCACCGTGGTGAGCACCGACGACGGTCCTCGACCAGGCACAACGATCGAGGCGGTTTCCGCATTGAAGCCCGCTTTCCGGCCGGATGGTACGGTCACGGCCGGCAACTGCTGCCCGCTGAACGACGGGGCGGCTGCCGTGGTGATCATGAGCGATCGGCGTGCCGCGGAGCTCGGTCTGACTCCGCTGGCCCGCATCGTCGCGACAGGTGTCAGTGCTCTCAGTCCGGAGATCATGGGGCTGGGACCAGTCGAGGCCAGCCACCGAGCCTTGGCCAGCGCGCAGATGACGATCCAAGACATGGATCTGGTGGAGATCAATGAGGCGTTCGCAGTTCAAGTGATCGCTTCCGCCCGGGATCTCGGCCTGGATATGGAGCGGCTCAACGTGCATGGCGGCGCCATCGCGCTTGGTCATCCATTCGGCTGCACTGGTGCACGGATCATGACCACTTTGCTGAATGCGATGCGGGTACGTGACGTGCAATTTGGCCTGGAAACGATGTGCGTCGGCGGCGGCCAGGGCATGGCCATCGTGCTGGAGCGGCTCCTCTAGGCACGGCCAAAGCGCGATCCGCGCGAAGCAATCGAACACGCTACCCTTCGGGTGTGACCGAGACAACATTGCTGGCACGGCCGGCTTCGGTGGGCGCTGTGCTATTGCGCCAGGTCGAGAAATCGTCCTCAAAAGAAGCATTTCGCTACATCGAGGATGACCGCTGGGTCTCATTGAGCTGGTCACAGACCAAGGACAAGGCCTTCCAGGTGGCTGCCGGCTTGCTCGCGCTCGGGATCGAGCCTGAGGATCGGGTGGCCATCGCATCCAGCACCCGGATGGATTGGATCCTGGCGGACCTTGGGATCATGTGCGCCGCCGGCGCCACCACGACGATCTATCCGTCCACTCAGCACGAGGATGTGGGCTACATACTTGCCGACTCCCAATCAAAGGTGGTCTTCGCCGAGGACGATGTCCAGGTCAACAAGATCCTTGATCATCTGGATGAGTTGCCGCATTTGATCACTATCGTGCAGCTGGACGGCAAAGTTGATCATGCCAAGGTGATCTGCTGGGCCGATCTTGAAAAGCTTGGCCGTGAGTATCTCGACAGCAACCCGACATCGGTCGATGATGTGATCGCAGCGATCGGGCCAGAGGATCTGGCCACCTTGATCTACACCTCGGGTACGACGGGGCAGCCCAAAGGCGTACGCCTGGTGCAGGACTGCTGGACCTATGAGGGCGCCGCCGTGGAGGCGTACGACATCATTAACGCCGACGACCTCCAATACCTGTGGCTGCCGCTCAGCCATGTCTTCGGCAAGGCCCTGATCGCCATCCAGCTTCATATCGGCTTCACTACTGTGGTTGATGGCCGCATCGACAAGATCGTGGAGAATCTTGGAGACGTCCAGCCGACCTTTATGTGCGGCGCTCCCCGGATTTTCGAGAAAGTGCGAGCCAGAGTGATGATGACTGCCTCGCACGGAGTCAAGGCGAAGATCTTCGACTGGGCGTTCGGGGTCGGCCGCAAGGTCTCACCGATGCGGTTGGCGGGAGAGCAGCCCTCTGGGCTGCTCGCCCTGCAGTACGCACTGGCGGACCGCCTCGTATTCAGCAAGATCAAAGCCAGGATGGGTGGGAAGATCAGGTTCTTCGTGTCTGGCTCCGCTCCGCTGAGCCGGGAAGTGCAGGAATGGTTCCACGCTGCCGGGCTCCTCGTGTTGGAGGGCTACGGCCTTACTGAGACCTGCGTTCCCACCTGCGTTAACAACCCTCGTGCCACCCGTTTCGGCACCGTTGGCCCGCCGGTTCCGGGTTCGCAGGTCAAGATCGCCGGCGATGGTGAGATTTTGATCAAAGGCCCCGGCGTGATGCGCGGCTACCACAACATGCCGGAGGCAACCGCGGAAGCGCTCAAGGACGGCTGGTTCGCGACCGGCGACATCGGCGAGCTTGACGAGCAGGGCTATCTGCGGATCACTGACCGGAAGAAGGACCTGATCAAGACCTCTGGCGGCAAGTATGTGGCTCCGCAGAAGGTTGAGGGCGTACTGAAGGTTGCTTGCCCCTACATCAGCCAGGTCCTGGTGCACGGCGACGGCCGCAAGTACGCCACGGCGTTGATGACCCTCGATCCTGAGGCGATCGAGGGTTGGGCCAAGGAGCAGGGCCTGAGCTATTCCTCGGTCGAAGATCTGGCCGGCTCCCAGGAAGTCCATGACCTGATCGAAGGGTTCGTCGCGCAGGCCAACCAGCAGCTCGAGCGCTGGGAGACGATCAAGAAGTTCGAGATCCTGCCCAGCGAGCTCACCGTCGATGAGGGTGAGGTCACGCCGAGCCTGAAGGTCCGACGCAAGATCGTGGAGCAGAAGTACGCCGACGTACTGAATAGCATGTACGACTCCGACTAGTGCAGGGACTAGGTGCCGACAAGTCGGTGAGTGAAGCAGTCAGAATCCAGGTGAGCTATGACCGATCTAGCTTCTGACAAGTCATCCCTTGGCGCCGCCATTGACAAAGATGACCTGGCCTGAGACGTAGCTTGCTTCGGGCCGGCAGAGGAAGCTTGCGACAGCAGCCACATCCTCTGGCTGCCCGATTCGACCTACGGGGATGTCCCGGGCGGCCGCCAGCTTCCAGTCCTCGTAGATGATGCCCTGACGGGCAGCAGATTCCTGGGTCATCTCCGTCTCGACATAACCTGGCGCGATCGCGTTCGCCGTTACCCCAAACTTGCCCAGTTCCAGCGCCACGGTCCTGGTGAAGCCAACGAGGCCGGCCTTGGCCGCGGCGTAATTGGCTTGGCCACGATTTCCGAGTGCGGACGTCGAGGAGAGATTGACGATGCGACCCCACTTCTCCTGTGTCATGTGGATCTGGGCAGCCCGGGTCATCAAGAAAGCGCCGCGCAGGTGAACGTTCATGACCGCATCCCAGTCATCGGTGCTCATCTTGAAGATCAAGTTATCCCGGATGATTCCGGCGTTGTTGATCAACACTGTCACCGGTCCAAGCTCGGAAACCGTCCGCTGCACGGCATTCTCCGCAGACTTCTCGTCGGCGATGTCCGCGCCGACGGCGATCGCACGGCCGCCATTCTCAATAATCGCGTTCGTGGTGTGCGCGCTGCGCTGCTCGTCAAGATCAACAACAGCGACCGCCATGCCATCGGCGGCGAGTCGATGAGCGATTGCGGCACCGATGCCGCGCGCCGCGCCAGTGACGATGGCGACTCTCATGGATGTGACTGTATTGGACGGTGGGCAGTCAGATCGGGCTTCTGACAGGATCGACGACCGTGAGCCCGTATACCCACAGCTGCCCGATGCGCTGGGGCGACATGGATGCCCAGGGTCACGTGAACAATGCGGCGTACGTCGACTACCTCCAGGAGGCTCGGGTCAGCTTCCTGCTCTCCGGATCCCCGGTGCTGCATCATCTGCTCGACTCCGGCGTGCTTGTGGTGAACCACCAGTTGGAATACCTCAAACCCGTCACCTTCAGCGACCGGCCACTCATAGTCACTCTGTGGGTGGATGCTGTCGGCGGCAGCCGGTTCTCCATCGGGTACGAGGTCTATGACGGCGCCGACTTGGCTGCTCGAGCTCGGACCGGACTCGTGCCATTTGACCTAGCCAACAATGCGTTGCGGCGTCTGACCACGCAGGAGCGCGACCTGCTTGGCCGGGCCCTGGCACCTGCGGAGCCGCTGCGCCCAGTACCGAAGATCGCCATTACCGGAGATCATCATCGCTATCCATTAACGGTGCGCTGGTCCGACCTCGACTCGTACGGCCACGTCAACAACGTGAAGTACTACGACTACGTGCAGGAGGCCAGGATCAGCCTCGTGAGCAGCACGGTCGGCTGGGAGCCCGAAGCGGTCTGGATGGTCGTCCGCCAGGACCTGGAGTATCTCAAGCCGATGGACTTCCGGACTGAGCCGTACGAGGTGGGCACGGCACTTACAGCGATCGGCAACCGCTCCTTCACGGTGGCTGCCGAAATCCGCGATCCAACATCGAGCACCGTCTTCGCGACTGCGCGGACCGTCGTAGTTGGGGCGTCGCCCCTGACTGACGATCAGCGGTCCGCGCTGAACAGGTGGGCTGTGGTCAACATGACTCCATAAACACAGGCACCGGTCGGAAATTTGGTACGAGGTGGCCGGTATGAGATCAAAGACCCGCACCGGTCGGAGATTTGCGCAAGCTCTCGTGCGCGGGCGCGAAGGAAACAGGGGCCTACAGCCGCAGTCCCGGCATTGTGCCTGGATTCTCGTCAAAGGTGTTCACCATCGAGTACGCGGCCCGCTCCATGTAGGTCCACAACTCATGCTCCTGTTGTGGTGGCAGCTCGATCGACTCGATCGCATCCCGCATGTGCTTCAACCAGCGGTCCCGCATCGCCGGTGTCACCGCGAAAGGGGCGTGCCGCATCCGCAACCGCGGATGTCCACGCTGCTCGCTGTAGGTCGTCGGACCTCCCCAGTACTGCTCCAGGAACATCCGTAGCCGTTCTTCGGCCGACGCAAGATCAGGTTCTGGGTATAGCGCACGCAGCGGTGGGTCGGATGCGACCCCCTCGTAGAACCGCTTGACGAGGGCAACGAAGGTCGCGTGGCCGCCAACGGCGTCGTAAAAGGTCTGCAGAGGTACTGGCTCGGACATCTGGACCATTCTCCATCACGTCATCGATCGACTGGCAGGATGAGACCCCGTACGTTTACACAACCATCGGGAGGAGTCACTCATGGCGACAGTTCGGACCGCAGAGGCCCACTGGGAAGGATCTCTGTTCGAGGGCCAGGGCGAGGTTGAGCTTGTCTCGTCTGGGATCGGCAGCTTCGAGACCAGCTGGCCGGCGCGCGCCGAGCAACCGAACGGCAAGACCAGCCCCGAGGAGCTGATCGCCGCCGCCCACTCCACGTGCTATTCGATGCAGTTGGCAGGCCACCTCGCCCGCGCCGGCAACCCGCCGACCTCGCTCGACACGCGTGCCGATGTCACTTTCGACCCTCCAAACATCACCGGCATCAAGCTGACCGTGACAGGGGTGGTGCCTGGTATTACCGCGGAGCAGTTTGAGGCGGCTGCTCAAGACGCGAAGAAGAACTGCCCGGTTTCCAAGGCACTGACCGGTACCACAATCACGCTCGAGGCCTCGCTCGGGAAGTACTAAGTCGCTCGGCTAGTTCCAGGGTCACTCACTCTTGGCGTTATCGGAGGGTGGTTCACCTGTCCCGCCCTGACTGAAGTTGCCGACCCGAACAATCTCGCCGTTACGGACATACCAGACGGTGCCTTCTTTGTCGCGCAACTCAGTCACCCGCAAGCCAATGCCCTCAACGACCCCAGATGCCATGTCCATGTCGACGTAGTCACCGACTCCGAGCTGGTCCTCGACCAGCATGAAGACACCCGACACGAGATCTTTCACGATGCTTTGTAGCCCGAACGCAAGCGTCACCGCGACCACCGAGGTACCGGCCACAATGGTGGTGATGTTGAACCCCATCTCGGCCAAGATCATCACAATGGCGACCAGAAAGATGACGAAGGTAATAGCGCTGCTGGCGAGGGAACCGAGCGCTTCAAGGCGTTGCTTGCGTCGCTCGGCCGACACAGTAGTGGCGTCGATCAACTTCTGAGTCATTTGATAACGCGAGGTCAGCGGCCGGTCGACCGCCCTGCGAACCGAGCGGTTGATCATGCGATGGAGCACCCGCCGCAGCACAAACGCCGCAATGATCAAGAGCACGATGCGAATCGGCTTGAACAACACCAGTTCGGCGAGATTGTCAGGCAACCAGTCCGGCATGTGCCTCAGCCTAGGGTGTGGCTTCCCCTCACTTACCGACTTGTCAGAGTCTCAGCGTGCTATAGCCGACTGAGACGCTGACAAGTCGGTAGCTACGTCACGGACGGCTGAGACGGTCACCGCGATCGCGGGTCGTTCGGACGCCAGGGTGCGCCATATGGCGTAGACCCGGCGAGAAAATGCCGGTTTGAGCGGGACGATTGAGACGCCGTCGATCGACCCGCGTCCGAGCCTTGGCATGACGGCAATGCCCAGCCCGGCAGCGACCATCGCGAGTTGGGTTTGATGCTCCTCAGCCGTGTGGGTCACTTCGGGGGTCAGCCCATGCTGCCGCAGGGTCTGGGTCAGCCATTCGTGGCAGATTGCCCCGTAGGGCCAGGTGATCCACGGCTCGGCACCGAGTTCGGTGAGCTCGACGCTCGTCCGTTGTGCGAGCGGGTGATCAGCAGGTACTGCAAGATCAACAGGGTCGTTCATGATCAACAGACGCTCGACGCCGTCCGGCAGTACCAGTGGCGCATTCATCCAGTCGTTGACCAGGGCAATGTCGAGATGTCCCGCCACAACCAATCGGATCGCCTCATCCGGCTGCCGCTCCGAGACCCGAAGTCGCAGCTGCTCATGTTCCGTGCGAAGCCGGGCGACGGTCTGGGGAAGTATGGCCCGCGCGGCGGTGGCGAATCCAGCGATCTCCAGATCGCCAACGACCCGCTCGCGTTCCCGGTCGAGTTCACCTTCCGCGCTCTCGACCTCCGACAGGATTGCGTGCGCCCGCTTCGCCAGCAGCACTCCCGCCGGCGTGAGTCGGACGCCGCGACCGTACGGTTCGATGAGCCGCTGCCCGACTTCGCGCTGCAGCTTGCCGAGTTGCTGAGACACCGCCGATGGTGTCAGGCGCAACGCCTCCGCGGCGCCAGTTACCGAGCCGAAGGTGGACACGGCATGCAGAGCCTGGAGGCGCTCGAGGTGCAACATTTCACGGATCCTACACAGTATCCCCAATTGCAAATTGCTTGTGCTTAACAGTAGATCCGGCCATGCTTGACCGGTGGCCAGCACAGTGAACCCGATCCGGCAGACCAAGATCACCAGATCGGGGTCAGACTGGCGGACGCTTCTCGCGGTCACGATTACCGTTCTCGCCTGGGCTTCAGCCTTCGTCGTGATCCGGTACGCGGCTCACGACATCGGTCCTGGTGCCCTCAGCCTCGGCCGACTGCTCGTGGCCAGTCTCGCCCTCAGCGCCATGATGATCGGCCGCAAGCTTGTCCGCATGAGCACGAGGGAGTGGGCCCTCACCGCGCTGGTTGGAGTCGCCTGGTTCGCGGTCTACAGCGTTGCGCTCAATGCTGGCGAGCAGCACGTCGACGCCGGCACCGCCGCCATGCTCATCCAGCTCGCACCAATCCTCATAGGGATACTCGCCGGCATCCTCCTCGGCGAGGGCTTTCCACGGATGCTCGTCATTGGCGGCCTGGTCGCGTTCGCGGGCACCCTGATCATCGGCTTCGCCACCAGCACCGGGCAGGCCGACCTCGCCGGCGTTCTCCTAGTGCTGCTGAGCGCCACCGTTTACTCGATCGCCATGGTGGCGCAGAAGGTCGTGCTGCGCCGCATCCCCGCCATCCAGGTGACCTGGCTGGCCTGCCTTATTGGGACGGTCGCGTGCCTGCCTTTTGCTGGTTCTCTGATCCGCGACGTCGCAGTCGCACCGCCTCTGCAGATCCTCGGAGTCGTCTACCTCGGGCTCGTGCCGACTGCGCTCGCCTTCTCGACTTGGGCGTACGCGCTGAGCCACACCTCAGCCGGAAAGCTGGGTATCACCACATTTGCCGTGCCACCGATCACCATCGTGCTTGGGTGGCTCTTCCTCAGCGAGGTGCCGCCGATGCTCGCGATTGTGGGTGGTGCGCTCTCGCTGGTGGGCGTTGCCATTGCCACCCGCAAGTCCAGGCCGAAAGTTACTGTCCCTTCTGGTATGTAACCTGACCTGCCCAGATGGTGGCGACCACCGCATCAGGCAGTTCGCGACCGTGCCAAGGATTGTTGCGCGACAAAGAGGCTGACACGGCGCGATCGACGACGGCCCGGGCCGCCGGATCTACCAGAACCACATTGGCCGGTTCACCCTCTGCCAAGGGACGACCCTGATCAGCAAGCCGGGCAATATGCGCCGGCGTGATCGACATCCGTTTCGCCAGTTCAGGCCAGCTCAGCACGCCCGAGTTGATCATGGTCTCCATGACCACAGCGAGCGCGGTCTCTAGGCCGAGCATGCCGAACGCCGCCTCAGCGAACGCGTGCTCCTTGTCGTGCCGCGCATGTGGCGCGTGGTCGGTCGCCACTGCGTCGATGGTCCCGTCTGCCAGCGCCTCCCGTACAGCCTCGACGTGTTCGTTCGGGCGGAGCGGAGGATTGACCTTGTACGTCGGGTCATAGCCGAGCACCTCGGTGGTCGTCAGCATGAGGTGATGAGGCGCAACCTCCGCCGTCACGTTGATGTCACGCTGTTTGGCCCACCTGATCACGTCCACCGTCTCGGCGCAGGACACATGGCAGATGTGGAGTCGGGATCGGGTCAGCTCGGCGATCTGTACATCTCGAGCAACGACGCTTGCCTCGGCCGCGCCAGGCCATCCCGGGAGTCCGAGTTTCCCGGAGATTTCTCCCTCGTGGCAGCATGCCGCCGGCCCGGCCAGTTGCGGATCCTGAGCATGCTGGGCGATGACCCCGTCAAAGGCTCGGACATACTCCAGAGCTCGTCGCATCAGGCGGGCGTCTGAGACGCAGTGGCCATCATCGGAAAACATCCGTACGCCGGCCCTGGATCGGGACATTAGTCCGAGCTCGGCAAGCTCGACTCCGTCGAGTCCTTTGCTGACGGCCCCGACCGGCACGACCTGCGCATGGCCGTCACGAGCGCCTAGCGCGGCGACATGCTCGGCCGCCTCCGCGGTGTCGGTGACTGGAGTCGTGTTGGCCATTGCCAGGACTGCGGTGAAACCCCCGCGCGCCGCAGCCAGCGTGCCGGAATCCACGGTCTCGGCATCCTCGCGTCCCGGCTCCCGAAGATGGGTATGCAGGTCGACCAGACCCGGCAACGCCACCAGCCCGTCGGCATCGAGCTGTTCCACGTCGCCTCCCGCGTCCGCAGGGTCCACGAAACGGCCGTTGCGGATCAGCAGGTCAGACCGCCCACGGCCGATGAGATCGGCACCGCGGATCAGCAGGTCTGTCACTCAGCACCTCCCAACAACTCGAAAAGCACGCTCATCCGTACCGACACACCGGCTGCAACCTGGTCCAAGATCAATGAGTTGGCCGCGTCGGCGGCATCCGCGGAGATCTCCAGGCCGCGGTTCATCGGGCCCGGATGGCAGATCGCCGCACCCGGCTTCATCGCCTCCAGCCGGGGACGGGTCAGGCCGTAGCTCATCGTGTACTCGCGTGGAGTTGGGAAGTACCCGCCTGACATCCGTTCTCGCTGCACGCGCAGCATCATCACGATGTCGGCGTGAGGCAGCACCTCGTCGAAGTCGGTACACGCCAGAACCGGCCAACTGTCGATCGCCGGCGGCAGCAGCGTAGGTGGCGCGACGAGGATCACCCGCGCCCCGAGCGTGGTCAACAGCAAGACGTTGCTGCGTGCGACTCGCGAATGGGTGATGTCTCCGACGATCGCCACGGTCTGGCCGTCAAAGCTCATCAGATCAGGGGTCGAACGCCGAAGATGCCGCCGGATGGTAAAGGCATCGAGCAACGCCTGCGTCGGATGTTCGTGGGTTCCGTCGCCCGCGTTCAGCACATGGGCATCGATCCAGCGCGACGCCTGCCAGGGTGCGCCCGATGCAGGATGGCGGATCACCAGGGCATCGACGCCCATGGCGGCGACGGTCAGCACCGTGTCGCGCAGCGATTCACCCTTCGATACCGATGAGCCCTTCGCGCTGATGTTGATCACGTCCGCCGACAGCCACTTGCCGGCAATCTCAAAGGAGGACCGCGTGCGGGTGGAGTCCTCGAAGAAAAGGTTGACCACGGTCCGCCCCCGCAGCGCTGGCAGCTTCTTGACCGGGCGTCCCTGCACCAGCGACATTTCTTCGGCGAGATCGAAGATCTCGGTGATCTGAGTTCGATCAAGATCAGCTGCCGACAGCAGGTGGCGCATCAGGTTCCCCCTCGAACCGGATCGCCGCTTTGTTCGATGCTGACCTGGTCGATCCCGTCGATCTCTGCCAGTCTTACGCTGACGTGCTCACCGGTCCGTGTTGGGATGAACTTTCCGACGTGATCAGCGTGGATGGGCAGCTCGCGGTGACCGCGATCGACCAGCACCGCCAGCTGAACGGCGCGCGGCCGGCCAAGATCACCGAGAGCGTCCAGCGCAGCCCGCACCGTACGTCCGGAGTAGAGCACGTCGTCAATCAGAACGACCGTGCTGCCGTCCACATCGACGGGTAGATGGGTGTGGCCGACGGCCCGGGTCGGTTGGCGCCGCAGGTCGTCGCGATACATGGTCACGTCGAGGGCGCCAACCGGAACCCGGGCGCCTTCCACTTCGTCCATGACCGTCGCGAGCCGATGGGCCAGCGCGACACCCCGGGTGGGGATTCCCATGAGCACCAAGTTCTCCGCGCCCCGATTCGCCTCGAGAATCTGGTGGGCCATCCGGGCACATGCGCGGGCAATCTGATCAGCGTCGAGGATTACCCGAGAGTCCATGGGACCGGGCCTGAGGCCCGGCGTCGGATCGTCGGGCCGAGTCTGTGGCGCGCCGGTACCTGACAACAATCCTCCTCTGGGCGCCTCGTAACCTCCGCGGAACCGCGTTGGGGCGATAACGTATTGCCGTGAACGAACTCCTGAGCATGCTAGTGCCTCTGGAAACCTTCTCTGGGTGGCCACAGGCACCTAACCCGTCGGTCTTACAGGTTCTCGGCTTGCTCGTCGGTGTTCCACTCCTGGTCTTCATCATTGTGATCTCCATCTCCAAGATCGTGACGACCGCCCACGCTCGCCGCGGCGACAACGCCCAGGCCAGCGACCCACTCTGGGTCGGTGCCCATGAGTCACCTGAGCTGGAGGCCAACGTGAACCCGGGTCTCGAAATAACTAAGGAGGCTCCGGCTGCCGACGCCGAGCAGACTGCGGTCGGCGAGGGCGGTGTCGAGGGCGACGACACCGGCGAGCATGTGGGTGGCGCGGGTGCCCGCTGGTGACTTGTTCACCCCGAGCCAACTGGAGTGGATCAAGCGTGCTGTGCGGAACGCCGAGACCCTCTCGGGCCTGACCTTCTCAGTATTTGTCGGCGTTTCGGAGGAGGACTCACGCGCGTACGCCGAACGGCTGCACAAAGCACTCACTGATCCTGATCACTCAGTCCTGGTGATGTGCGACCTGGAGTTCCGCAAGCTGGAGATCGTCACAGGCATCGAGGCTCGCCGCGTGCTCACCGATCTTGAATGTCGCCTAGCGGCAGCGGCCATGCTGACCTCCTTCGCCGGCGGCGACATCGTCGGCGGTCTCACGGCCGGCATCCAGCAGCTCGGAGAGGCTGCACATCAGCCGAAGACGCTGCACACGACGCGGCAGAGTTGAGCGCTGCGGCGACGCGAAGCTGCAATGGCGATGCTCGTCTGTCCCGGCTGGATCTGCCATAGTGCTCCCATGCGCGTACACATCGGCAGCGACCACGCTGGATTTGAGCTGAAGAACTATCTAATCGAGGCTCTCACCGAGGACGGGCACGAGTTGGTTGACCACGGGCCAGAGGCGTACGACGCCGAGGACGATTATCCCGTCTTCTGCATCCCTACCGCCGAGGCCGCCGTGACCGACTCCGGCTCGTTGGGCATCGTGATCGGCGGGTCGGGCAACGGCGAACAAATTGCTGCGAACAAAGTAGTCGGCGCCCGGGCTGCGCTCGCATACAACCTGGACACGGCAAAGCTCGGTCGACAGCACAACGACGCGAACGTGATCGGCATCGGCGCCCGGATGCATACCCAGGAAGAGGCCTTGGAGATGGTTCGGCTCTTCTTGGCGACGCCCTTCAGTGGTGACCCACGCCATGCCCGGCGCATTGAGCTCCTCGCTGACTACGAGCAGGCCCGTCCGACTGTTGGCACCTGAATCTGTCGAACCCCTGTCCTGAGACTGGCGAAGGGCACCTGCAGCGTTTCGACGAGCGCATCGCGCGTACCGTGGTGCGGCCCTAGGTCAGGTTGACTCGCTGCGCTGCGAGCCACTCGCACGACGGCCATCTACTCGAGCGAGTAACTCGTCGATGACCTCTGCCGCGACGCGTTCGTCGTCGAGGTCCGGGCGGGATACATCCCGCCCTCGCATGGCACGGTCGAGAGTGACCAGCCCCGAGACACCGTCCCGCCCAAAATCACGCGGCAGCAGGTCGCGAGAGTCGTGCGTGGTCCCCGAGTAGTGTGTTCCTCCGCCGTGCGTTCCTGAGGGACGTCCCCCAGGTGGCAACGCACCTGTCATGGCTCACACGCTAAAACAGATTCGCAGGGTGCGTGCATGATCGCAATGGAAGTGTTATCCGAGCACACTCGCCGCTCCCGAAGCGCTTAGGAGGGAACCTTGCCGGAAGGGCACACGCTGCACCGGCTCGCTCTCGACCTTACGCAGGCCTTCGGAGGACGGGTGGTGTCAGTCAGCAGTCCGCAGGGCCGTTTTGAAGAGT
>Ga0307297_10000036_pt1 | contig 31061 bp, 29 predicted proteins | sample ER_DNA_157_FD_194464 | JGI IMG/M metagenome (GOLD analysis project Ga0307297, IMG submission 194464) | Bulk soil microbial communities from the East River watershed near Crested Butte, Colorado, United States - ER_DNA_157 | ecosystem: Environmental > Terrestrial > Soil > Floodplain | place...
CCGACGTCGCGGAGCTGGTCGGCAAGCTCGCGCCTATGGAGACCACCGCTTAGCGGACCTGCGCCGCCAGCCGCCTAGCGGACACGCGCGGCGGCAGCCGCCTAGCGCACGATCGTGTCAACCGTTGCCCGAGCATCCCGCATCTGATAAGGCCGTGGCACCGGGGTGGGCCAGTCTCGCGGCACCCAACCAGCAGGTGGCTGATTCGCCCGATAGGTCCAGAACCCCACACCGCGTACGGCGGGTCCTGCCGACCGGAACGTCGAGTCGGGCGCGTGGCCGACGGCGACGTCGGTAAGAGCGGTGAGGCCAGGCAGCACGATGTCAACCTTCGGCGTACCAGCGGGCAGCGGCGGGAAGGTGGTGACCGCGCTCATTTGCTGGCCGATACGACGGAGCGATTCGGCGCCGATACGCAAATCTGTGCACAGGCATTCCAGTGCCCGTTGATCCGCCAGCTTGGTCGTCGTTAGGCGCGCTCGATAGATACCGCTGCCCAGACTGAGACGTGGTCCCCCGGCCGCGATTGGGTTGGATGAATGCTCGGGTGGCTCGGCGTCGGCCAACGGCGGACTCGAGGCAGTGTGCAGACCGCGACCGGGATCCAGCGACAGGATCGTCCACGCGATCGATGTAAAGGTGCTGCTGGCGTACACGCCGTTGATCATGACGAGGTAGTGCTGCCGGGCCGGGGGATACCCGAACGCCTTGGTACTGGCCACCACGGAAGTAGCTTCAGCCGGGCGGGTCAGTTCCGTTGGATAGCTGGCAAGTGGCAGCATGCCGGCCGGCGTTACCGGCACCTGCCAGAACGGGGGCACTGTCGCCAGGTCAACGTCCACCGTGGCAAGGTCGTTCGGCAAGGGCGGAAATGCGACCTGGAGCAGTGTGGTGTTGTCGATCCGCAGATTCCGCTCGGCAAGCGTGACCGAGGTGCAGAGGCAACGGGACGCAGAACCCTTGAGCGTTAGTGGCCGGTAGACCTTCGACCGCGGAGCATCGGCCAAGATGATGCTCGGATAGCCTTCGCCCGGTCCACTGAGACCGAGGTCGAGCATTTTTGGTACCGGATCGTTGGGACGTAGGCCCGGTCCGTGAAGAGGAGTGACCGACCAGTCCAGCACCGTCCCGCCGGCGACTCGCCGCACTGCGTGTACGGCAATCCGCATGGTGATGCCGAGGCCATCTGCCGAAGTCCACACCGCCTCGCCGACGACAGGTAGGTCAGGATTGGGTACTTGGGCGCTCTCGTCAGGGGTGACAGGCCGGATCGGCGGCGCGATGGTCTCCCGCGTGATGGCCCGGCCGAAGAGAGCCGGCTCCGCGCGGTCGTAGGAGCACCCGGTGACCAGGCAGGCGAGAAGAACGAGCAGGATCCAGCAGGGCGTTGCCTTTGCTGCTCGCGACGCTCGCAGCATGCATTGATGTTACGACGGCTTGACCTTAGGACGGGGCAGCGTGCGCAGCGGTCATCGAGCGGTTCGGCATGATCAACACCGCAGCTGCCAGCAACACGGCGACCACTCCGGCGGCCAAGAAGACCTTGTGTAACGCAGGCTCCAGGACACTGATCGGAATTGCGCTGGTTGTGGAGGAGATACGCCCACCATTCCGCTGGCTCAGCGACGCGTTGGCGATCGCACCGAAGACGGCGATGCCTAGCGCGCTACCCATCGATCGCGCAAACACATTGGTCCCGGTGACGACGCCGCGGCGTTTCCAGTCGACGGCCGACTGAGCGGCGATCAGCGTTGGACTGGCTACCAAGCCCAGCCCAATGCCGATCACAAAACATGTTGCCCCGACCTGCCAGACCGAGGTGTGCTCTGACAGCAGATCAAGCAGCGCAGCACCGATCATGATCACGACTGCGCCGATCAACGCGGTGCGACGGAAGCCGATTCTCATGTAAATACGGCCCGCCACTGAGGCAGCCAGTGGCCAGCCCAGCGTCATTGCAGCCAGTGCGAACCCTGCCACCAGCGCACTGGTATGCAGCACGCCTTGGGCGTACAGCGGGATAAAGGATGTGAGGCCGATCAACATCACGCCAACCGCAAGGGCAGCCAGATTGGTCGAGTTCAACAATCGGCTATGGAAGACCCAGCCAGGAAGGATGGGCTCAGCCGCCCGGCGCTCCACGAAGCCGAAGACAATCATGAGAGACACGCCGACGGTAAGAATCGTGATGCTCGGCACCGATGTCCACGACCACAGAATCCCGCCCTCAAGCAGGCCCAGGATGATCAGCGAGGCGCCAACACCCAACAGTGCTGCGCCGGCGACGTCAATGCGGTGCTGCTTGGGCACCACGTTCTCGTGGAATCTGCGGAACAGCCACCAAGCCGCGAGCGCACCCAAGGGAACGTTGACGAAGAAGATCCAGCGCCAATTGAGGAAATCGACAAACAGGCCGCCCAACGTTGGCCCTACTACCGAAGACATCGCCCAGACACTGGCGACATATCCCTGTACTCGGGCGCGCTCGGCAACTGAATAGATGTCGCCGATGATGGTCATCGCCGTTGGTTGCACTGCGCCGGCACCGAGTCCCTGCAGAGCGCGGAACGCGATCAGTGCCGGCATGCTCCAGGCGATACCGCACAGGATCGAGCCGACGACGAACAGGCCGATGCCGACGAGCATGATTGGCTTGCGTCCCATGAGGTCGGTGAACTTGGCGAAAATCGGTACCGACACGGCCTGCGCGAGCAGATAGATCGAGAACAACCACGGAAACTGGGCGAAACCACCAAGATCGTTAACGATCGAGGGAACTGCGGTAGCGAGGATCGTCGCATCGATCGCGATGAGCCCCACGCTCAACATGACCGACAACAGGATCGGACCGCGTTCGGATCGAAGGCCGACGGATGCGCGCGAGATCGTCTGTTGCTCGCTCGGCGGGGCCATGTTCAGTGACAACTCGGGATTCGGCTCAGGCATTCCCACCGAATCCAATGCTGGACGCCTCGTACGTCGTGCTCGATGCCGATATCCCACGCTGCCTGGGATATCGACGCTGTGCAGGGCATGCATGCCGTGTACAGCGTGAGGAAGCTTGGTGCAGGCTGCGCCCGGGCGCGCGCTGAAGAAGCTGGCGCGCCAACTCGGTTCTTGCAGGTGTACGTGCTCCCGAAGGTCGGGATTGTTTGCACTCGCATAGGTAGAGTGCTAAAAAGGGCATTAGCACTCTCCCTCCGAGAGTGCCACCTCTTCTGGCCGGTGAGGCTCCCATGGGCCGTCCGTCGCGGGCACCGGGTGAAGAGCCGTCAAATCACTCTCACAGGAGAGCGGAGAACATGCCCAAACTGATTCAGTTCAACACTGAAGCGCGGCGTGGCCTCGAGCGAGGGATGAATATCCTCGCCGACGCCGTGAAGGTGACCCTTGGACCCAAGGGCCGCAATGTCGTGCTGGAGAAGAAGTGGGGTGCTCCAACCATCACCAACGATGGTGTGAGCATCGCCAAGGAAATCGAGCTCGAGGACCCGTACGAGAAGATCGGCGCCGAGCTCGTCAAGGAAGTGGCCAAGAAAACCGACGACGTCGCTGGTGACGGCACCACCACAGCTACCGTGCTGGCGCAGGCGATGGTACGCGAGGGCCTGCGGAATGTAACTGCCGGTGCCAACCCGATGAGCCTCAAGCGGGGCATCGAGAAGGCTGTCGCCGCAGTCGTCGAGCAACTGGCCGCGATTTCCAAGGATGTGGAGACCAAGGAGCAGATTGCTGCCACCGCCTCCATCTCCGCGGCTGACACCCAGGTTGGCGAGATCATCGCCGAGGCCATGGACAAGGTCGGCAAGGAAGGCGTCATCACCGTCGATGAGTCGAACACCTTCGGGCTAGAGCTGGAGCTCACCGAGGGCATGCGGTTCGACAAGGGCTACATCTCGCCCTACTTCGTTACCGACACCGAGCGCATGGAGACCGTGCTCGATGAGCCGTACATCCTGATCGTCAACTCCAAAGTCTCCAACCTGAAGGATCTGCTGCCGGTCTTGGAGAAGGTCATCCAGGCGGGCAAGCCGCTTCTGGTGATCGCTGAGGACGTCGACGGCGAGGCGCTCGCGGCGCTGATCGTGAACAAGATCCGTGGCACCTTCCGGTCCGCCGCCGTCAAGGCTCCCGGCTTCGGTGACCGCCGCAAGGCCATGCTCACCGATATGGCGATCTTGACCGGTGGTCAGGTGATCAGCGAGGAGGTCGGGCTCAAGCTCGATAGCGTGACCCTCGAGCTGCTCGGCCAGGCTCGTCAGGTGATCATCACCAAGGATGAGACCACGATCATCGATGGGGCTGGAAGCACGGAACAGATCGCCGGCCGGGTCAATCAGATCCGCACCGAGATCGAGAACTCTGACTCCGACTATGACCGGGAGAAGCTGCAGGAGCGGCTGGCCAAGCTGGCCGGCGGCGTTGCGGTGATCAAGGTCGGTGCAGCCACCGAGGTGGAGCTCAAGGAGCGCAAGCACCGCATTGAGGATGCTGTCCGCAATGCCAAGGCGGCCGTCGAGGAGGGCATCGTCGCTGGCGGCGGCGTAGCGCTCATTCAGGCCGGGGCTAAGGCGTTCAAGGATCTGCAGCTCGAGGGCGACGAGGCTGTCGGCGCCCAGATCGTGAAGCTGGCCTTGGAGGCCCCGCTGAAGCAGATCGCGATCAATGCCGGACTCGAGGGTGGAGTCGTCGCCGAGAAGGTGAGGAGCCTTCCTGCCGATCATGGTCTGAACGCCGCCACTGGCGAGTACGAGAATCTGCTCGACGCCGGCGTTCCCGACCCGACCAAGGTGACGCGCTCGGCGCTGCAGAATGCGGCCTCAATCGCAGGTCTGTTCCTGACCACTGAGGCGGTCATTGCAGACAAGCCTGAGAAGACTCCGCCGGCCCCAGGGCCCGGCGGTGACGGTATGGGTGGCATGGACTTCTGACCAAGTCACAGCAAGATCAGTTAGGGGTGGCTCCTCAGGGAGCCGCCCCTGCTGTTTGTTGAGGCTGCTCGGCCTACCAGCCTGGGAGTTGCGTCAGGTTCTCGATGAAGAAGCGATAGTTCTTCAATTGCTCCGGATCCGGCAAGGGGGTCGGCCACTCAGCGGTCGCCCACCCGCGTGGCGGGTCGTCGCTGTAGTAGGTCCAGGTATCTCCGGCGTACGGCTTTGGTGGTCCAAGTCCAGGCGCTGCGTCCGCTGCTTCGACAACCGGGATGTCGGAAAGAGTGGCGACGCCAGGCAAGATCACGTCCACGCTACGCGTCCCCGTCGGAAGGGCGGGATAGTTGCTAGCTACAGTGGCCTGGCCGCCTTCCCGTCTCAGCGAGCCCGCCCAGAGGCCCAATGAGCTGCACAAGCACTCGTACGCCTTGCGGCCGGCGACCGCCGTCGTCAACCAGGACACCCTTGCTGGTTTGGCCGCCAAGTCACCGTGTGGCCTGATCATGGGCCCGGCGACGACATCTGGACTCAACACATCGACACCGTCAGGAAAGACGCCGCCGATCGGTGACAGGGCCGGCTCCAGGATGAAGGTGGACTGATCAGTGACTGATGTCATCGTCAACTCCAATGTCGTACGGCCCGGAGCCGCTACGACGCGGTTGATGGCGATGCTCTGCACCCGGCGCGGCTCCTGGCGATACCTGAAGACCTGATGCGCAAGGGTGGCGCGCACCGGACTTGGCGGCCGCGTCAGGTCGGTTGGATGCGGCGCGGTCGGAACTTGGCCGATCGGAGTTACCGGGACGTGCACGAACGGCGTCAAGTTGATCAAGTTGACATCGATGAAGTCCAGTGCCGCTGGAAGTGGCGGAAACGTTGCCTGCAGCACACGCGTCTCACCGATCCGCAAGCTCTGCTGGGCCAACCAAAGCGGCGTACACAGGCATCGATTGAACAGCCGGCGGGATTGGTGGCTCAGTGTCCGATACACCTTTCCGCTGGCCGGGTCGAGCAGGAACATATTGACATCGCCTTCGGTAGTCCGGCTCAGGCCCAGGTCCATCCACGATGGGAGGCGGTCTCCGCGGGCGTAGCCCGGCGCGCTGAGGGGGGTGACGGACCAGTCGACGACCGTTGCATCCGCCAGCCGGCGTACTGCGTGAATCGCGAACCGGGTGCTGATCTGCAAACCTTCGGCAGTCGTCCATTCAGCCTCTGCCGCCACCGGCAACTTAGGGTTTGTCGGCGCCGGCGGCGCCGATCTTTCCGTCGTTGGCGACTGGGACGCGTTATTGCGGAAGAGTCCGGGCTCCTCCTTGGCATATGTGCAACCTGTCAGAAGCACGCATGCTGCCGCGATGACGGTGACCAGCCGCTGCACCGCAGCCACGCCCGCAATTCTACGGTCGACCGCTTCGTGGGGCCGGGGGAATATCGTGACGCCATGGCGCCCAGTCGAGCAGTTGTTCTACCTGGAGTGTGCTGGTGAACGGACTGCTAGAGGTGCTGGTGCTACATCCTGCGGATGCCGAACGTGCCGAGGCTGGCGGAGCACACCGGCTAGAGGTGGCATCCAGCCTGGCAGATGGCATGTCGCCTGAGCCGGCATTGGTGGGCCAAGTGCGTCGCGCGACCAGCCTTCCGATCCGAGTGGTGCTCCGGCTGCGTCCGGGCTACGGCACCGACGGCGCCGAAGTGGCCAGGCTCAAGGGCCTGCTGAGCAGCTATCGAGCGGTCGGCGCTGACGGCGTGGTCTTGGGCTTTTTGAACGCTCACACCGAGGTCGACACCAGTGTGGTGGCCGAGATCATCAGCGGGCACTCTGATCTACGGTGGACGTTTCACCGGGCAGTTGATGCCTGCATCTCCAGCAACCGCGCTTGGCGTGACCTACGGGGATTGCCTGGCCTGGACCAGGTTTTGACGGCGGGATCTGCGCGTGGCGTCAGCGAAGGCCTCGATGATCTTGTTGCTCGCGCGCGAGGCGACGAGTTCGCGCGTGCGGTGATCATGGCCGGTGGTGGGCTACTTCCTGAGCATGTGCCGTGGCTGGTTCGGGCCGGGATACGAGCGTTCCACATCAGTGCAGCTGCCCGGCCACTGGAATCAACCAAGGCATTTGTCGATCCTGGCCTAGTCCGGACCTGGCGCACTCTCATCGACCACTCCACCACGCGGCGTCCGGTCGTGCAGGCGGCATCGCCCTCTTGACTGTCTACATTGATCCGCCTATCTGGTCAGGCCATGGCCATCTCTGGTCACACCTGATTAGTGATCGGTCTTACGAGGAGCTGCACGAGTTCGCTGGGCGGATCGGCATCCCGAGACGCGGGTTCGAGCGCGACCACTACGACGTGATTGCCGAACGTTATGGCACCGCAGTGGCTGAAGGCGCCCGTCCCGTGTCGTCGCGCGAGATCGTGATCCTGCTAACTGCGGCCGGTCTCCGGCGCCGCCGGCCATCCCGCTTAGCCCGGCCGTGAGCCGCTGAAGCCGATGAGCCCTCTTGCTCTGCGGGCCGACTGTAAGGCGCAGACTAGATTGGCTCGGAGATGCGAAGGAAGGAAGGAGCCGGGCTATGAGTAGTTGCACCCATCTCGACGCCACTCTGCTGACCCCATTGCCGATCGACTTCCAAGCCGCGTGCAGCGATTGCCTCGCCGTCGGCGGGCGGTGGGTGCATCTACGGCGTTGCCTCACCTGTGACCATGTCGGTTGCTGTGACTCCTCGCCGGCACGTCATGCCAGCACACACGCTCGGGTCAGCGGCCATCCAGTCGTTACATCAGTCGAACCCGGCGAGCACTGGCGTTGGTGCTACTTCGACAAGGTGGGCACATGACAGCGTCGCTGTCCGAGGCGCGACCTGAGCGGATCGCGCGTCCCGTGTTATTGACCGTCGACGACGATCCGAGCGTGTCGCGAGCTGTGGCTCGAGATTTGCGCCGTCGCTACGGCGAGGACTATCGGATCATGCGCGCCGATTCCGGTGAGGAGGCGTTGCAAGCCATCAAGGACGTGGTGTTACGCGGCGAGCAGGTGGCTGCGATCTTGGCCGATTATCGGATGCCACGAATGAATGGCGTGGACTTCCTTGAGCAGGCAATGGATCTCGTGCCGCAGGCGCGGCGCGCGCTGGTTACCGCGTACGCCGACACCAATGCAGCGATCCAGGCGATCAATGTGGTCGATGTTGATCACTATTTGCTGAAGCCGTGGGAGCCGCCGGAAGAGAAGTTCTATCCCGTCGTCGATGAGCTGCTGGAGACTTGGCAGCGGGAGGCCAAGGCACCCGAGCACAAGATCAAGATCCTGGGTCACCCGTGGTCGGCAGCCTCGTACGAGATACGCGACTTCCTGGCCCGCAACATGGTGCCTTACCGCTGGTACAACGTCAGTGATCCGGAGGGTGTACACCTGCTGGCCGCAGCCGGGGCGGAGGAGAGGCAGGCGCCTGTGGTGATTACCAGGGATGGCAAGCCTTTGGTGCAGCCAAGTCTGTTCGAGGTAGCCAATGCTGTGGGGTTGACCACGACTCCGCAAGGGGAGTTCTACGACGTGGTGATCATCGGTGGCGGTCCTGCCGGTCTGGGCGCCGCAGTGTATGCCGCGTCCGAGGGCTTGAAGACCGTGGTCGTAGAACGCGCTGCAGCGGGTGGTCAGGCCGGTCAGAGTTCCCGGATCGAGAACTATCTCGGCTTCCCGGACGGGGTATCCGGCGACCAGCTCACAGACCGAGCACGACGCCAAGCGCAGCGATTCGGCGCCGAGCTGTTGACTGCGCGAACCGTGGTCGACCTGGAGGTTCGAGGTCCGGCGCGGCGCGTCTTATTCGACGACGGATCCTCAGTTCTGACTCATGCCGTGGTGTTGGCGACCGGCGTCAGTTATCGGCAGTTGCAGGCGTCCGGCGCCGATGAGCTAGTGGGACGCGGTGTCTACTACGGGTCGTCTGCGACTCAGGCCGAGTCCTGCCTTGGAGATCACGTGATCGTCGTCGGCGGTGCCAACTCTGCCGGCCAGGCGGCCGTCTTCTTCTCACGGTACGCGGACAGGGTGACGATGGCTGTACGCGGCAACTCGTTGGAGAAGTCCATGTCGTCCTACCTGAGCGAACAGATCGCCGGCATTCCCAACATCGAGGTGCGACTCAACACAACTGTGCAGAGTTGTGCAGGGGATGACCACCTACAATGCGTCACGTTTGTTGATCATGCCGGGGGTCAGCAGGTGGTCGATTCCGGGCATCTGTTCGTGTTCATTGGCGCCGCACCGCTGACCGACTGGCTTCCGGATTCGTTGATTCGTGATGCCAGCGGTTTCGTGGTCACGGGACCGGAATTGACAGCTGGTGGCAAGCGTCCCGCGTCGTGGGACTTGGAGCGCACCCCATACCTGTTGGAGTCAAGCATTCCGGGTGTCTTTGTTGCTGGCGATGTCCGCGCCCAGTCGGTGAAGCGGGTTGCCTCCGCGGTCGGCGAAGGCGCGCTCGCCGTCACTTTGGTCCATCGTTACCTGGCGGAGCAGTAGGAGTTGATCATGAGCGAACAGACCGCCGAGCCGGTGCGCCTGAGCCCTGCGGAGCTGCGCACCCTGTTCCTATTCGAGCAGCTCGATGATGATCAGCTGAGCTGGCTCAGTGAACACGGGTATTGCCAGACCTGGGTGGCCGGCGAGCCGGTCTACACCGAGGGTGACCCGGCGACCTGTTTCTACGTGCTGCTCTCCGGCACCTTGTCCATGCACCGTCGCGTGGAGAACACCGAAGTAGAGACCGGACGGACGAACCAACGCGGCGTCTACTCCGGCGCAACCCAGTCGTTCGTCAAAGGCATGGCGGACTTGCCGTACTGGGGCTCGGTACGGGCGGTGACGGATTGTGAATTTTGGGTGATTGATGCGGCGCAGTTGGGCGAGAAGTTCCGCGAGTGGTTTCCGATGGCGACGCATTTGATCGAGGGCATAACCCAGGGCTTCCGCTCCAGCCAAGCGATCATCGGGCAGCGTGAGCGCCTGCTGTCGCTGGGTCGCTTGTCTGCCGGACTAACCCATGAGCTCAACAACCCAGCAACCGCCGCCGTACGCGCAACCGCGTCACTGCGGGAAAACGTCAGCAAGATCCGTCGCAAGCTCGCGCACCTGGCGACGGCCGACGTCGATCCCAAAGCCCTAATGGCGCTCACCGAGCTCCAGGAGCAGGCCGTGGAGAAGGCGGCAAAGGCCGAGAAGTTGTCGCCAGTGGAGGTGAGTGAGGCCGAAGACGAGCTCTCTGACTGGCTTGATGATCATGGCATTGACGACGCCTGGGAGCTGGCACCGCCGCTGGTCGCGGCGGGAGTGGAGACCGACTGGCTCGAGGAGGTGGTTCGGACCGTACCTGCCGTAGCGCTCGCCGATGCCCTGCATTGGGTGACGTATGCGCTGGAGATCGAGCAGCTGATGGGAGAGATCGAGGACTCCACCGGCCGAATCTCCCACCTAGTGGCCGCGGCGAAGCAGTATTCGCAGATGGACCGGGCGGCACACCAGGAGATCGATGTTCGCGACGGGCTGAAGAGCACGCTGGTGATGCTCGGCCACAAGATCAAAGAACGCGGGAATATCACCGTCGTCAAGGACTTCGATGAATCCCTGCCCATGATTCCCGCGCATCCGGCGGAGCTCAACCAGGTGTGGACCAACCTGATCGACAACGCCATCTACGCGATGCCCGACGGTGGCACGCTGACGCTCCGCACCTCGCGGGAGGACGGCTGGGCTCTGGTCGAGATTTGCGACACCGGCGTTGGGATCCCGCCCGAGATGCAGCAGAAGATCTTCGAACCGTTCTTCACGACCAAGCCGGTCGGTCAGGGTACCGGGCTGGGCCTGGACATCTCGTATCGCGTTATCACCCAGCGGCATGGCGGCGACCTCAGAGTGGTGTCACGCCCGGGCGATACCCGATTCCAGGTCAAGCTGCCGTTGACCGAGCCTCCCTCATTCGGCTGAGGCCTGATGCCTTGATGCGCCCTGAGCCCTTCGACAAGCTTAGGACGGCGCCTGCCGAAGGGCGCGCATCGGAGCGCTTCGACAGCTCAGCGCGCATTCAGGCCGCCAGCGCAGCCGGCAGCTCTGCCGCATAGACCACGATCAATGAGGTGACCGCGCGGGTCAGGCAGACATACAGCCGGCGCAGTCCGGTCACCTGATCCGGCTCGCCAGCCACGATGTCGGCCGGCTCTAGTAGCACCACGTGATCGAATTCCAGGCCCTTGGCGATGGCCGCCGGAACCAAGATTGGCTTCAAGCGCGACGTGACTGCGGGATCCGCGCGCCGGAGGTCTTCGTGCACGTTGAAGATCTCCGGATCCTCGCCCAGCACCTCGTAGTCCATCTCGTGACGCTCCAGCAGTTGGCGCACCGCAGGGACGGCGGCGTCAGCGACAATCACCCCTACGGTGCCCTCGTTACGCATCGCTTGAGTGATCGCCTCGGCCAGTTCTTCACCGATATTGTCAGTGGGGCGCAGATCGAGCTCGCCGCGGTGTCGCCGTACCGAGTGTGGAGGCTTCAATGCCGGCGCAATCTCCGGCAGCAATCGAGCTGCAAAGTCGATCACCGCTCCGGGCACTCGGAACCCGGCCACCAGCTCCTCGATCGTGGCATCGGAATGGCCCAGATGCGCCAGCGATTCGCGCCAGGAGCGAGTTGCCCAAGGAGTCGTCGCTTGTGCAAGATCACCGAGCACCGTGACCGAGCCGGTGCTTGCTCGACGTCCCACGGCTCGCAGCATCATCGGGGAAAGATCTTGAGCTTCATCGAGGATCAGATGGCCGCGGCTCGGCGTACGCTGCAGCAGGTCGGCTGCCTGATCGATCAAGATCACGTCAGCGAGCGACCAGTGGGCCGTGCTAAGCGACCGCGGCGGACGTCGCATGATGATCAGCTGTTGCTCTTCTGCCGTTAGGATGCCGTCGGCTGCGGCCGCTAGGAAGTCCGCATCGCTAAGCAACCTCATGATCAGCTTGACCGGGTCGAGGGCCGGCCAGATGGCATCGGTGTACGTCCGGACCGGCTTGCTGCGGGCAACTGCGTCCTGGACCCGATCGTCGGGAGACTCACCGGTCGCCTCCATCCGCAGCAGTATCTGGTGAGCCAGCCGCTGCGGCAACATGGCGCGGCCAGCGCCGTACCGCACGCCGCGTCTGCGCAGTTCGTCGACCACCTCGGCGATCAGGTATGCGCCGACCCGCCACTGGTAGGCCCCCCGCGGCACCACCAGCGGTGTTGTGGGAGTCTCCAGGTGGCTCCAGAGGGCTTGGTGCAGCACTTCAGCCATCCGGGCGTCACCCTTGATCAATGCCGCGGGAACGCTGTCCAGCCCACGGACAGTCACGCCGTTGGCCTCGCACACCAGTGATGTCACTGTTGTTTGTGCGGCATCGATCTCGCCGAGAGCCGGTAGCACGTCAGCGATGTAGGACAGGAAGCTGTCGTTCGGCCCGACGACAAGCACACCCGACCGGCCCAGCTGCTCGCGATACGCATAGAGCAAGTAGGCCGCGCGGTGCAGGCCAATCGCGGTCTTCCCCGTGCCGGGCGCGCCCTGGACGCACAGCGACTGGCCTAAACCAGCGCGGACAATGCTGTCTTGCTCTGGCTGAATGGTGGCGACGATGTCGCGCATGGGACCGGTCCGCGGCCGCTCGATCTCGGACTCCATGATCGCGGACTGGCCCACCTCTTCAAGGCCGGTCAGTTCCTCATCCTCGTATGCGGTGAGCTGGCCGTGGGAGAAGCCGAAGCGCCGGCGTAGTCGGACACCCATCGGCTCGCCAGGGTGTGCCTGATAGAACGGGCGCGACATCCCGGCACGCCAGTCGATTACCAGCGGCTCGCCGCCGGCTTCTCCAGTGACGTGCCGTCGCCCGATGTAGAGCGTCTCGTCCTGCTCCGCGCCGATAGTGGCGTCATAGTCGAGCCGGCCGAAGAACAACGGCACGGTCGGATCGTCCTCGAGGGCCTTCATCCGTCGGTAAAGCGCCTGCTTCAGGTGCTCGGTTGAGACGTGATCACCGCCGAACGCCTGAAGATTGGCGGTGTGTTCGCGCATCCGCTGCAGCGCTGCCCGGGACTCATTGAGATGGATCCGTTCCTGCGCCAGGATGTCGGCGGCTTTTTCAGGCATGCCAAGTACTCCGATGCTGGACCGGTGAATGTGGGGGGCGAGGGGCCAGACTACCTGGCAGCTTGCGACAAATCCACGCGTTTTCCGCGCCCCTCGGACATTGGGGTAGGCCAGCGCACCGTCGAGGGGTCCTCGTAAGGTGTAGGCCGTGTCTTCCTCTGATACCGAGCGCAGCTACCTGCCAGTCGCGGATCCGGCAGACCGCCCGCGGAAGTCCCGGGCCACGGTACGCGTGATCATGATCGACAACGACCGCACGCTGTTATTCGAGGACAGCGACCCGGGGGTTCCAGGCACCAGCTGGTGGACCACCCCGGGCGGAGGGGTCGATGAGGGCGAAAGCGAGATTTCCGCCGCTATCCGTGAGGTTGCGGAAGAAACCGGATACCGGCTGACCGAGAGGGAGCTGCTCGGGCCGATCGCCAAAAGGCATGTCGTTCACGGCTACTCCGACTTGGTCATCGAGCAAGATGAGTCCTTCTTCTTAGCCATGGTGTCGCCATTCGAGATGGACATCTCGGCACACACTCCCGACGAGCGCCTCACCCTGCTTGGGCATCGCTGGTGGACGCATGACGATCTTCGGCACACCGATGACTGGGTCTGGCCGCACGAGCTGGTCGAGCTGTGGTCGCTAGCCGGTCAGCCCGACGCCTGGCCTATCGATCTTGGCACCCAGGAGGAGTCCACGGTTCTCGACGTGACGTAGAGGTTCCTACAGTCAGCGCACAGTCCGGGCGTACGGAAAGAAACCTTCAGTTTCGATTCCCCAGCTCACGATGCGACGCGGCCGGATTCGGACGAACTCCGGCTTGAAGCTGGGAAACCGCGGATTGATCAGTTCACCGCCATTCAGGTGAGGCTCGGCCTCACCGCGAATCTCTAGAGCGTGGGCGCCGGCCGGTGAGGCGTCATCTACCAGGAAGGCCACTTGCGGATTCTGCAGCATGTCTCGCCACTTCTTGGAAGTGCCGAAGTCAACGCCTCCGATATCGATTGCGTCTTCATCGGCATTGAATCGGTAGGTGAGCGGAACCAGATGTGGCATGCCGTCCGGTCCGATGGTCGCCAGCCTGCCCATTGTGTTGCTCTGCAGGTATGCGATCTCGGCCTCAGAAAAGGCGCTCATACGGCGAAGACGCTCATGCCGGCTCGGCGGACATCTCGAGGTACTGCGACTCCGGAACCTCAAGTTCGAGCGCTCCGGCGGGCGTCGATGGATAGGGCCGACGCGGCTCGCGTACGCCCGCCCCACCCTCAAGATCATCGGGCCACATCGGGGGCGGCGGTGGCAGATCTGGGAAGCCGGGACCACGATATTCGCGTGGGGTTTGCGCGGGTGATCGCGGAACTTCTGCAGTCCTGTGAGTCGGCGTCGCGAGCGCCTTGCGACGCTGGCGCTCAATGCGCTTGGCGGTTCGGCGCGTCCGTCTCCTGACAGGATCCTCGGCCATAGTGCCTCCTCGCCCTCCGAGGCTACGCGCCTCGGCTGCTCAAGTGCTGCTCAGCTCCATCGGAAAGTGGTCGAAAACAACAATTTCCTCGCGGAATTCGTGTTGTTCTCGACCACTTTCGCAAAAGGGAGCGGCCCTATTCGGCAGCGAGAGCGTCCTGGGCATCCATGATGCGGTAGCCGTATCCCTGTTCGGCCAGGAACCGCTGGCGGTGAGCTGCGAAGTCGGTGTCCACCGTGTCACGGGCGACGACGGCGTAAAGGCGCGCCGTGACTCCTTCCGACTTCGGTCGCAGCAGCCGGCCGAGCCGCTGCGCCTCTTCCTGTCGGGACCCAAATGCACCCGAGACCTGTACGGCGATCTGAGCGGAGGGGAGGTCGATCGAGAAGTTCGCCACCTTGCTGACGACAAGCAATTCGAGCTCACCGGAGCGGAATGCCTCATACAGCTGCTCGCGGCGCCGCACGGTGGTTTGCCCGGTGATCAAGGGCGCGTCCAGTCGAGCCGCCAGGTCCTCAAGTTGATCAACATATTGTCCGATCACCAGAGTCGGCGTGCCGCGATGCTTGGATACCAGATCAACGATGACATCAGTCTTGGACTCCGCCGTGGATGCGAGCCGGTACTTCTGATCTGGCTCAGCTACGGCGTACGCCATACGTTCGGCTTCGTTCAAGGTGACCCGGACCTCGATGCAATCGGCAGGCGCAATGTAGCCCTGGGCCTCGATGTCCTTCCACGGCGCGTCATAGCGTTTCGGGCCGATAAGGGAGAACACGTCGCCCTCGCGACCGTCTTCACGGACCAGGGTGGCCGTTAGACCGAGGCGACGACGGGCCTGGAGTCCGGCGGTCATCCGAAAGACCGGCGCGGGCAGCAGGTGCACCTCGTCGTAAATGATCAAGCCCCAATCTCGAGCATCGAGCAGCTCGAGATGCGGATGAATCCCGCCGCGCTTGGTGGTAATCACCTGGTACGTCGCAATAGTGACCGGTCGGATCTCCTTCTTCGCGCCGGAGTACTCGCCGATCTCGTCGGCGGTCAAGGTGGTTCTCTTGATCAACTCATCGCGCCACTGCCGGGCCGCAACCGTGTTCGTAACCAAGATCAATGTCGTCGCGCTAGCGCGGGCCATCGCGGCACAGCCGACAATGGTCTTGCCGGCACCGCATGGCAGTACCACCACGCCGGATCCTCCATGCCAGAAGGAGTCGGCGGCCTGGCCCTGATAAGGCCGCAGTGTCCAGCCGCGCTGATTGAGGCTGATCGCATGCGCCTCTCCGTCGACATACCCGGCCAGATCTTCGGCGGGCCAGCCAAGCTTCAGCAGCACCTGTTTCAGATGTCCGCGTTCAGAGGGGTGGAGGACCACGGTGTCTTCGTCGATGCGGTTCCCGAGCAGCCCCTTGATCTTGGTGCTGCGCAGCACCTCAGTGAGCACTGCCCGGTCGCTGCTGACCAAGATCAACCCATGCGTCGGGTGTTTCTCGATCCGCAGCCGGCCATAGCGATCCATCGTCTCGGCGACGTCGACGAGCAGCGCGTTCGGCACCGGATAGCGGCTGAAGGTCAGCAGCGTGTCGACCACTTGTTCGGCGTCATGGCCCGCCGCGCGGGCGTTCCAGAGGCCTAGCGGCGTCAGTCGGTAGGTGTGGATGTGCTCCGGCGCTCGCTCCAGCTCCGCGAACGGCGCGATCGCGATGCGGCAGGCATCGGCATCTGGATGATCAACTTCGAGGAGCAGCGTACGGTCGGACTGCACCACCAGCGGGCCCGGGCCGTCGAAAGGTGCCGCCATCAGCGGTGCTCGTCTTCGGCCGTGGACTTTTGATCAGTCGGCGTACGACTCGACGACTCCGATGACTCCGCACTGGGCTGACTCGGTTCGGACGATTGGCCGTCCGGCGTCGGCGAGTCGGACGGCTCCGGAGTCGGGGTATCCGTCGGTTCAGGTGAAGGCCGGGTAATGACCAGCGTAGGTGAGCTGCGACTTTGATTACCGGCGGCGTCAACCGCCCGGATCTGTACGACGTGCTGGCCGCTGTCAACGTTGAACCAGCGCAGCCGCGCCCTGGTTTCCGCCGTGGTCGCTACCTCAAAGCCGTTGAGCCAGATTCGGTAGCCGATCACCCCGACATTGTCGCTGGCCGCGGGCCAGCTCACCATGAGCTGTTGCGGCGTGACCTTCAACGGCTCGATCTCGGCGATCGGTTGGGGAGGTTCGGAGTCCTTGCCGGCTTTGGGTTCTTCGGTTTTGGCCTTACGTGAGGAGCGATCATCGCCATTGTCTGTGCTGTCGTCGGTGCGCGACGCCGCTGGTTGCGAGGGTTGGGCACCTGCGGCCGTCTTTGCTAGGCCTCCGTCATCTGCTGGGACTCCGTCATCTGTTGGGGCCCGGTCGCTCGTGCTCGAGGCGGATCCTTGGGGCTTGGCCGGCCGAATTCCCACCGCGCTGTTCGTCGGCTCCTCATTCGTTCTGGAATGCCTGATCTGCTCGGGCGACCGCGCGATGGCAGGCACCAGATACAGGGATCCCACACCAAGAGCGCACACGCCAAAGACGATAATTCGCCTGATCGTGACGGCATGCACCCGCTCATTCTAGGGACTTGGCTAAGGCTCGGGGCTGGTTAGCAGGACCCGCGCGTTCGCCTCTCGCAGCAGTCCGTTGCGGGGAGGCCCGGTGACGGTGCTCGTGGGCTAGTAATGCCTCAGCCACCTGCCCAGGGGTCGCTGTGGTCGTCGGTCCCGCCAGCTGCCTCGGGGCTCGCCGAGCAGGAGGCGCAACAATCAGCTCACCAGCACTGTTCTCGACGGCTGGGGAATGCCCAAGCTCTTGCAGCAGCGGCACAATCTCCTGCTCCTCAACAGCAGCCACGAGTACGCCGGGCCCGACCGCGCGGAGCCCAAGGCTCGCCGCCGCGGGATGAGCAAGCAGCGCCGCTGCTTGCGCCTGATCAGCCATGCGTATGTAGCAACCGGCTGGGCCAACCCGAATGCTTCCGTGGCGTCTGCCGACATCATCGATCAAGTAGACCAGCGGCTGCGGCACGCCAGTCGTGGAGTGCCGCTCCAGCCACTGCTGCACTTCGGTGGCCGACCAGCCTTGGTCGAAAGCCCGGCGCAGCGAGACGGCGCTGAACCGGTAGACACCGGCTCCGCCACGCGACTCCTGATCAGCCAAGATCCGTAGCTCGGAGGCGGCGGTGTGCTCCAGCGGCCCGGAGGTGACCGCCGTCAAATCGTTCTGGATGACAAATCGCTCGACCGGGACCGGAAATAGTTCGACCAGCGCAACCGACATCGGCTCATTCAGCTGAAGTGGGACTCCGGCGTACGACGACACCGCACCCAGTGCCGTCATCCCCAGCCACGTTGCCTCTCGCCATGTCCACTGCACCAACTGCTTCGCCTTCACCGGACTTTGAACCAGTCTGGGCCGATGCCAGCCGACGGCCTGTGCCAACTGATCGAGGTCGAGCACGGTTCCCGTCGGCGCCTCGACAATGAGCTGGAGGATGGTTCGTCGGAGACTTGCGGCAGTGCGGGCGTACGCCTCTTGACCGAGCGTATGACCGCCGCCTTCGAGCGATCGGGCGAATAAACGGTCGGCTGCGAGCCATGCTTCCGAGATCAGCCGCCAGCGATGTGCGGCATCGCCACCAAGCCATTTGTCGTAATCGTGGGTAGGCAGCAGGATTCCGGTGCTCGACGGAGCCACGAGCTGGGCGGCGGCGGCGCATTCGATCATGAACGCAGCGTGAGCAAAGTCCGCGCCCAAGCGCCGAGCCAGGGCGGTCAGATCCCGGTTCGACAGTCCGCCACTGCGAAGCAGCTTGTGTGGCTCAGCCTCCAGGCGATGCGCGAGCAGCTCGATGTCATGCAGCACCGCGAACGCAGCACCAGCTGCAGCACGATCAACAAGATCAGGGTCACGATGATCACCGCTCAGGACCGGGGCATCGGTGGCTACCGGCTCGGCAGTGAACTGTCCGGCTCGCAGCCGCCATGCCACCTCTCGCGGAATGATCACGGTCTCCGAATCCAGCGGACGCAGCAGTTGCTGGCTCAGCAGGCGTTCGATCGGTGAGCGGGCCGATGCGACGGTCACGGGACGGTCGGCGTAGCGCACAGCGCCGGTCGGCGACCAGAGAAGGCGCTCGAGCACAACCCGGGCCTCGGTGCCGCAGGCGGCTATTGCCGCATCGATCTGCGCATCCGACATCGGCCGGGCTGACGGGGGAGCGAGGCCACCCGGATAGGGTTCGAAAGCCTCTCGCACCGGCCGTACCAGGTGCAGCTGCTGATCTTCACCCCAAAGCAGTGCCTGCTCGCGAAGCCGTTGTACAGCCGTGGCGATCTGGGACGGGTGCTCCCCAAGCATTGTCTGAAGTTCGCGGATTGACGTGGGGTCAGGCAAGGCGGCCAAAGCTTCGGCGACGGTTCGCAGCCAGATATTGAGCTCATCGATGGATCGGTTGATCGAGGCCGAGGTGATGGCCCGACTCCCCAGCTCTGCGATGTTTTCGGGAATGGGGTCGAGAAGATCTGGACGTAACGCGAGCAATGTGGCCAACTCCTTGGCCGACATGGCGCGCAGGGCCTCGGTCAAGGTGCGGGGCCGCTGGGACTCACTCAGCGCCGTCACCCTGCGCTACCTCCAGGGTGATTGATAGGTAGGCGGAGTTGGCGCCTCGGACTTGAGCCGGCGATAAATCGTGACCAGCATGCCGACCAGCAGGACCCAGCAGATCAACAGCCCCCATTGGCCGACGAATCGCCACCAGTCGCCGAACCCGGTATCGACGATGAGGGTGCCGAGGAGGCCCATGATGGCCAGCACGACAATGGCGAAAATGTGGGCCCTGCGGACTTCTGCAGCCGCGACCTTGACCCGTCCTGCCAGGCCAACACTGATGCACAGCAGTATCGGTGAGAGTACGTAGACCAGGCCACCGATGATCAGACACATGCAGAGGCCAGGCGTCGCGGCATCGATGACGCTTCTGGCCGTGACGGCCGTCGGCGGCGCCGGCTGTTGACCGTACGGCGGTGGGCTAAACCAGCTGGGTGTGCCAGGCGTCGGGAAGGGAGCCGGTCCAAGGTTCGCGCCGTGGCGAACGACTATTGGTCGATCAGGTGGTGGGTAGCGAGTGCCTGCTGCTGAGGGGGAGCTTCCGGGAGCCGTGGACGAGATCGGCTGGCCTGCAGGCGGAGCCCAGTGGACTGCGCCCCACGCTGAGTCGGAGGTCATGGTGCTGGTAGCCACGGCAAAGGGTTTCTGCGGATCCCGCGGCTCCTCACGCTGTATTGGGACCAGGCTGGAGAGCGAAGCGACCGGAGCAGATGGATTATCGAAGACCGGTCGACTCTTGGGAGCCCATGCTGCTACTTGTGTATAGGGCGGAGCGGTGTCCAGCGGTCGGGCATCGGGAGTCTGGAAGTCCGCGGGGCGCTCGATCGGCGCGTACTCCGGCCCGTCCTCCCAAGTTGCCATGCAGTCATCGTAGACGCGGCGGTGGCTCCTCCAACGCTCGCAGAAAATGCCGCAGCTCAGCTGGGGATTTTCAGGTTGGGCGGCAGGAGTGAAGGGGCTACGCTTAGCGCGCTGTTGTGGGGATAAATCCGCACTGCGAGCGGCGGTTGCGCGAGCGGTGCCGAAGTGAAATCGACTGCCGGGAATCGGCGAAACGAGCAAGTGAGGTTTGGACGTGCCTGTTGGCAAGGTGAGGTTTTACGACGCCGAAAAGGGCTTCGGCTTCCTGACCAAGGACGAGGGCGGTGACGTCTATGTCCGCGCCAATGCGTTGCCTCCCGGAGTGACCAGCTTGAAGGCTGGCCAGCGAGTCGAGTTCGGCGTTGTCGAGGGTCGTAAGGGAGAGCAAGCCCTTTCGGTACACGTCCTGGAGGTTCCGCCCTCCCTCTCCAAGGCGCATCGCAAGCCTCCTGAGCAAATGACGGTGATCATCGAGGATCTGATCAAGATGCTCGATGGCATCGGTAACGGCTACCGTCGTGGCCGCCACCCGGATGCCAAAACCAGCACCAAGATCGCTACCGTGCTACGCGCGGTCGCTGACGAGCTGGAGCTTTAGCTCTAGATCAATCGGCTTTTGTGGCCTGTCGTCGCCGATCCTGGTGACGTGGCGGCCCGCAGCCGGTCGTTTGCGCGCACAAGCGTCGAGACAGCCCTCGCGGCGACGACGAAAGGGTCGTTTGGGCGCACAAGCGTCAAGACGGCCCTCGCTCAGGGCGGACCCAAAGGGATGTTTGCGCGCAGGCCTGCCAAATGTGATCGCTGTGTGATTGCTCGCTCCACTCGCTGTGATCACTGCCAGAATGAGAGCCATGGTTTCGAGCACACCTACGACGCAGCCTGACGCGGCATGCTTGGCCGCTGTTGATCTTGCACGTGCTGCTGCCGAAGAGGCGGCCGGGGCCATCGGGGTCGGGGACCATCTCGGCGCTCAGGGCGAGGACACCCGAGTCGTGAGCCACTTCTTTGCCTGCCCGCATCCGGGCTACCGCAGCTGGCGGTGGTCAGTGACGGTCGCCCGAGCCGCGCGGGCTCGGGCGGTGACCGTCGACGAGGTGGTGCTGCTGCCAGGTGAAGGTGCGCTCCAGGCCAAGGCATGGGTGCCGTGGGCGGAGCGAATCCAGCCCGGAGATGTGACTCCTGGTGTCCGCTTGCCCAGTACGGACGAGGATCCGAGGCTGGAACCCGGTTACGCGGCCGGCGAGGATGCGGCGAACCCAGAGCCGGCCGAGGTGAGCCTGATGCGCACGGTGGTTGCAGAACTCGGACTGAGTCGAGAGCGCGTGCTATCGGCGGAGGGTCGAAACGAGGCTGCAGAACGGTGGTTAGGGGGTGAGGGCGGCCCGGACAACTTACTCAGCAGGCTGGCCCCCGACGTGTGTGAGACCTGTGGGTTCTTCGTACGGCTACGTGGCGGCCTCGGCACGCTGTTTGGCGTCTGCGCCAACGCTTTCTCAGTCTCTGATGGAACAGTCGTGAGCGTTGACCACGGCTGCGGCGCGCACTCCAGCGTGCAGCCTGACGAGCAAATGGATGAACTTCCGCCGCCCGTCTGGGACACCATCGAATGGGACACGCCCATCTCGCTATTCGATTAGTAACGGGTGCGCAACGGCGCATTGAACGTGGCGGCGCAGGATAGCGACTGCCGCCGCCCGATGTGGCGGCCGCGTGAGACAATCTTTACTTTGCTGTGACCTTCGTCACAAACCGGTTCCCCACAGTCCACCTGTACACCAAACTCGTACGTCTCGGGGAATTCCTCCTCACGCCAGGAGAATTCTCATGTCGGACGCGGCTATTGAGTTCGGGCGCCGGATCCCTCGTACCATGCGGCTCTCCGTAGCCGCCTCCCCTTCGCTGATTCGCTGGACGCTGCGAATTGTGACAACGCTCCTCTTCGGGGCAGCGACCGTATTCGGCATCAGTCTTGGCATGAGTGCCCCCGATATCTCACCCACGCCGGTGGTCCGGGGTCACGTGGCGCCACCGGACCTGTGATCGGAACTGCCGGCGGCCCTATGACCCACTCCGCATCAAGTACTCGATCTCCGCACCATCTGCAGCTAGCGCGGAGATCGAGTAAGTGAAGCGGAGTTGGATCAAGAAGGGGCGACCGCCCAGGTTTACAGCGACCGGCGTTCTGGCCCTTGTGTGGCTGGGGGCCGTCCTAGCAGTACTGCAGGGCTTCGCGAGTAATGGACCGCCGAGCCGGGTCGACGCTTCCCTCGTGTCCCACGTTACGGGCATGGCCGCAGGCTACTCGGCGGCCGTCATGTTGATCTTGATGTCGCGGTCGCCCTGGCTGGAACGCGATATCGGTGCCGACCGGCTAGGGCGCTGGCATGCCTGGGGTGGACCAGTGGTGATCATGCTCACTGGTTTGCATGCGTTGGCCGCAGTGGAGGCATGGGCTGAGGCGAGGTCGATCGACCTGACGGCGGCAGCAAAGGATCTATTAGAGATTCCTGGGCTGACCACCGCATCGGTCGGCACCGTGATCCTCATGCTCGTGGGGTTGGCTTCATTGCGGAGTGTGCGGCGACGCATCTCCTATGAGCAATGGCACTTCTTGCATTTGCTTGCTTATTTGGCTGTTGGCTTCGGCTTTGTCCACCAGCTGGCGGGTCCGGACCTCACCGGACGGCGGTGGCTCCAGATTGCTTGGAGCCTGCTGTACACCTATGCGTTTGCGCTCGTGCTGCGGTGGCGGGTGCTGCAGCCGCTCTTTCAGCTCTGGCGGCATCGGCTCAGAGTCGAGGATGTACGGCAGGAGTCGCCCGACGTAATAAGCGTGCTGATGTCAGGCCAGCACCTTGATGAGCTGCGAGCCCAGCCCGGCCAGTTCTTCCGCTGGAGGTTTCTGACTGCCACGACGTGGCGCTCCGCGTACCCGTTCTCCCTCTCCGCTGCACCGACGTGCAACCGGCTGCGGATCACCGTGAAGGTGCGCGGCGAGGGTACGAGGCGAATCTTCAACATTCCCGTTGGCACGCTGGTCTTCGCCGAGGGCCCGTACGGTGTACTGACGACCCGCCGGCGTCGCCGACCACGGGTGCTGTTGATCGCTGGCGGCGTGGGGATCACTCCGATGCGTGCTCTGTTCGAGGTGATCGACTTGCCCGGCAAAGATGTCACGCTTGTCTACCGCGCTTCCTGCGAGCGAGACCTCGTGTTCAAAGACGAACTAGACGAGATAGCCGAACGGTCCGGCGCGCGTGTCGTTTACCTGGTCGGTCCCTCAACTGATGAGGCGAACGACATGAGCGCGCCCGCTTTGAATCGGCTCGTCGGCGACCTCAGCAATCATGATGTCTACCTCTGCGCCTCGCCGCGACTGGCCGCCCGCGTCCGCGAGTCGCTCAGGGACCGCGGTTTCCCGCGCCATCAACTCCACGAGGAGCGTTTCAGCTTCTAGCTCACGTCAGCGGTTAGGTCACTCGCCAAGGGCTCGGCGGCGACGCCGCCTCCAGCAGTACCCCAGCTCGACCAACCCCAGCCCGAAACCGGCCACGCTGATCTGCAGCCAGGACCCGTGGCCGTGTGAGGCAAGCCACTCATAAGCAACGGCAAGGACCACCGACACGACGCCAAACACCGCGGTGCCTACGGTCACGACAGCCAAACCATCGACGTCGAGAGCCGGCACCGGCGCCTGCACCCAGAAATGGCGGTGCTGGACCGGCTCCTCCATAACAATCACTGTAGTTCGCTAGTAGCGGCAGGATGTGGTGATGGACAGACTCGAAGCTCAGCTCACTCGCCTGGTTGAGGAGCACGTGCTTACCGCCTCCCAAGCTCAGGAGCTGGCGTATGCCGCGCGGGCGGATCGGTTGGATGGGCAGTCTGTTGCTACCGAGCCGGCTCCTGCTTTGGAGCCCGTTCCGCGATCAACAACCAAGAGCTCCGCCGTACTGGAGGTCCTCGGCTACGTCGGCGGCGCGCTCGTGCTAGGTGCGGTGATCATGCTCGGCTCCTTTTTCTGGGATGATCTTGGCAGCACGGGGCGCAAGCTGGTTGCCCTCGCGTCCGTGTTGGTGCCTGCTCTCGGAGGAGCGGCATTGATCAAGGGGGGAGCTCGACCAGAGCTCGGTCGGATTCTGCTGGCACTGGCCTGTTACGCCGCCGGCTTCGCGTATCTCGTGGTCTTCGAAGATCAAAAATTCGTAGTGTCCGCAGCAGTCGTTGTGCTGACGTCGGCGATCGGTGCGGCGCTGCTTCGCTCGGGTGCGTTTCTCGTCTCTGGCTGGTTAGGCGGGATGTTGCTGGTATGTGCTGTTGTGTTCGATCTCATCGAGACGCCTATTGGCGTTGAACCGACGAAGGAGGCGGCGTACCTGGCGGTCGGATTTCTGCTGGTAGCAGTGGCTCTGGCAGGCAGCGGCTTGCTGCTCAGCCGTACGCTCGCCTGGTCACTGGCGGGCCTCAGTGGCTGGGCCGCAAGCATTGCGCTACTGGGTGCTGCAAATGGCGAATGGCTTTCGCTGCTTTGTGCCACCGTCGTCACAGCGGCGCTGCTGACTGCCTTCGTGCAGACCCACCGATACGTCTTCGCCATCATTGGTTGCGCGATCTTGTTGAGCATCTGGCCGGTGTCGCTGTACCGAATCGTTGACAACGCCGTAGGTGCAGCCATTGGACTGGTGGCGGCGGGCGCTGTCCTCATCGGAACGGTGATCTGGCTTACTCGACGCCGGCGGATTTCCACGACTGCATAGCCTTGTTATTTAGCATTGCTAAGTATAAGCTGTGCTGAGTGGGTGGAATTGGGGAGAATCTTCGGAGTGCGGCCGGGTTGGCGCACGCGCTGCGGCCTGCAGTAATGCGACTGGCTCGCCGGCTGCGACAGATGCAGGATGAGTCACTAGGCCTCAATCCGAACCAGCTTTCCGCTATGGCTGTGCTGCTCAACTCAGGTGATCAACTCATGGGCGAGCTGGCGGCTCAGGAACGGGTTCAGCCGCCGTCCATGACACGCATTGTCAACAGCTTGGAAGCTTTCGGCTATGTGGTACGCCGGCCCGATCCGAGTGACCACAGGCAGTGCCTGGTGTCTCTTACTGACCCCGGCCGCCACGTGCTACTGGCGAACCGTCGGCGGCGCGACGAGTGGCTGGCGGTGCGGATCGCCGGACTAGATCCAGCCGAGCGTGATGTGCTGCGCCGCGCTGTCGGTGTGCTGGAAAAGATGAACCGACAATGACCATCAAGATCGAGTCGGCGGACACGACCCAAACTGATCGCGCTCACACGACGCCAGCCACTATCAAACGGCCGCCTGGCGGCATGTTCCGGGCGTTGGCCGAGCCCAATTACCGCACGTACCTGGCTGGGTCGTTTGTGTCCAATATCGGTACCTGGATGCAGCGCGTAGCCCAGGACTGGCTGGTACTGGAGCTTTCCGGCGGCTCCGGCATAGCGCTCGGCATTACAACGGGACTGCAGTTCCTGCCGATGCTGCTGCTCTCTCCGTACGGCGGTCTCATTGCCGATCGCTTCAATAAGCAGAAGATTCTCAAGTTGACCCAGGCGTGGTTGGCGCTCTGCGCGACCGCGCTCGGAGTGCTGGCAGTGACCGGCGTTGCGACGACGGTCCACGTATATGCGATCGCCTTCGCCTTTGGTCTGGGCACCGCCTTTGACAATCCGGCACGCCAAAGCTTCGTACCTGAAGTGGCTGGTCGGGACAATCTCCCGAACGCGATCGGGCTCAACTCGGCAACCTTCCATGCAGCCCGGATCATCGGCCCAGCGCTCGCCGGGATCGTGATCGCCGCAATCGGATCGGGCTGGGCGATCTTGGCCAATGCGGTCAGCTATCTGGCCTTCATCGGCGCCCTTTTGATCATGGATAGCCGGCTGCTTCGGATTACGCCACCAACTCCCCGGGGCAAGCGGCAGATTCGGGAGGGTCTGGCATACATCCTCAGCCAGCCCGCCATGCTGCTCGTCATTTCGGTGGTGTTCTTCATCGGCACTTTCGGCATGAACTTCCAAATGACCAGCGCGCTGATGACACAGCAAGAGTTTCACCGCGGCGCCCAGGATTACGGAATTCTCGGCACCTTCATGGCCATCGGCTCGTTGGCCGGTGCCCTGACTGCGGCTCGGCGCCGCGCGGCACCGTCCGGACGTCTCGTTGTGATCATGGCTGTGATCTTCGGGCTCGTGGAGATCGGAAGTGGGCTAGCGCCCAGCTACCTTGCGTACGCGGCAACCTTGCCGGTTCTGGGGCTCGTGACGCTCCTCACGCTGACTGCAACCAACGCCTCGATTCAGCTTGGCGTCGATCCGTTGCGCCGCGGGCGCGTCATGGCGCTCTACATCATGGTGCTGATGGGTAGCACAGCCATCGGCTCTCCGATCATCGGCTGGATTGGCCAAACCATGGGTCCGCGATGGACCTTGATCATAGGTGGCGCCGTGACCGTGATCGGAGTGCTGGCAAGCAGCGTGGTACTGCAACGCCGGTCGCGTCGAGCTGCATGACCAAGCGCATCGCGACTAAATGCTGGTACGGGCAGGTTGACGCCGGGGAAGCACGAAGTCGGCATTGTCTCGACCTGCACCGCGATACTCCAGCATCGACCGGGCCATCCGCTTTTTGAGCGGACTCACGTGGTTGGTCACTCGCATCGCCGTACGCAGGAGTGCCAGCACAACGCGTCCGATCACCGGCTTGTGGATTGGGTCCTCGTCGGTCATCTGCTGGCGGGACCTCAGTACAGCGTCGAACCCGTAGGTGATCATCTTCGCCTCGTAGCTGCCGACCGCCTCGATGAGCCCGCTCCGGCCCTCTGCTACGTCGATGATCCGCGCGCAGAGCAGCACGGCGTCACGCAGTGCAGTATTCGCACCGACTCCGCGCCCAGGTGTCATGGTGTGAATTGCGTCGCCGATCAGCGTGACATTGGCGGCCGGCCAGAGATCCAGCGGCACCGAGGTCTTGATGTTGATCGGGAAGCAGGTGCTTGGATCGGTGAGCTCGAACAGTCGGCGCAGGTTAGGGTGCCAGTCCGAGGTCATCTCTGCGACCAGCCCAGCAAGATCATTACCGCGACGATTCATTACGTCGGCAGGGAATTTGTCCGCAGTAGCTGAGAATCCCCAGTTGATGTAGTCGCGGGTGTTGTCGAACTGCAAGCCTGGCCAGACCTTGATCAGTTCGGCGTCGGTGTCGCCGATGCCGTTCTTGATCTTGCCCGAGCGATCCCACTTGAACTCCATCACGTGCAGGATGCAGAAGTAACCTCTCGGGGCCTGAATCATGGAGATGCCCTGGAACACCCGCCGCGGCAATAGCGAGGCAGATTCCTCGGTGATCGGCAGCTTCCCGGCAATCGCGATAATCCCGGTATCTTCTTGCCGCGCCTGCGGTAGGTGCTGCCTGCGGACCCGAGAGCTCGCACCGTCAGCGCCGACCAGCAGGTCGCCGGTAGCACTCGAACCGTCAGCGAAGTGGGCGGTCACGGTGCCGTTTGCGTGCCGCTCGAAGTGCGTGAACTCCTTGCCGAATTCGATGACATTCTCTAGGCCCGTCATCAAGACCTGGCGAAGCGTCATTCGGCTGACCGACTTCTCGCTCTCGACTGGGTCCTCTTGGACCGGGATCTCCAGTGCAAGCACCTCCTTGAGGTCCTCAGTCAGCATGTTGAACCAGCGTGGCGCGCGGGCACAGGTGGCGACAAAGGTGTCGTACAGGTCGGGCGGTAACAGGGCATGCAACGCCCGGCTGCCGTCAGGATCAATGCCCACGCGATAGCCGTGCAGGCCGTCTGTGCGCAATGCATCGCCTTCGAACACCCGCACAGCGATTCCAGCGCGGACCAAGCCGTGTGCCAGCGCGAGTCCGCCGGTCCCAGCGCCGATCACGAGAACGCGTGGTGATGTCGATGTCATGGTTTGCTCCGTTCTAGGATTATCTGGATTGCTCATGAATCTTGGTAAGTCAAGTATCTTGGGTATCCGAGATAAATTCAAGCGGCCGTGGCTAAGAAAGAGGCGGTTTCATTGGCGCGCAGGAAGGATCTGGAGTTCGAGATCCAGCAGCAAATGATCGCGATGATCGCTCAAGTGGTGCTTTTCAATCACGCGGCGAACGCAAGTCTCGGGCTCGGCGCCAGCGACTCACAGTTTCTGACCTTGCTACGGACACGCGGGCCGATGACTCCGGGTCAGCTTTCGGAGGCCACCGGACTCACCTCAGGCACGGTGACCGGTGTGATCGACAGACTGGAGAAGGCCGATTTGGTACGTCGCGAAAGGGTCAGCAGTGACCGCCGAAAGGTACTCGTCGTACCGACACCCGACGCGGCCGACCGACTCGCGCCGACCTACGCCGGTCAGGCAGCGATTCTTCAGGAGGTACTGGCTCGGCGTACGCCCGCGGAGCTCGAGACGATCATGAGGTTTCTCGGCGATCTGGTTGCCAAGAGCGAACCGACCTGAGCGGCCACGTACTCAATCATCAGCTGCCAACAGTGCCCGTCGTACCGCTCGCGCCTCCTGGACGAACAGGTCGGGCTGTTCCCAGGCTCCGAAGTGGCCGCCGCGATGCGGCTCGCCCCAGTAGACGATGTTGGTAAAGCGCCGCTCTGCCAGCCGCCGTGAGGGCCGGGGTACCTCCTTAGGAAAGACCGTGCAGCCCGTTGGCACATCGATTGAGTCACTGATGCTGTTGCTGAACCAGGTGGAGATCTCGCCGATGCTCTCCCAATAGAGCCTTGCCGACGAGGCGCCGGTGCCGGTGAGCCAGTAAAGCGTGATGTTGTCGAGCACCTGATCTCGGCTGAGCACCTCGTAAAGATCACCGTGATGATCGGACCAGCTCCACAGCTTCTCGAATATCCACGCACAGAGGCCAACCGGGGAGTCGAGCAACGAGTAGCCGATGGTCTGAGGTCGGGTGCCCTGCATAGCGGAGTAGCCGGATTCAGTTTGGCTTCGCTCCTGCAGTTCCTGTGCCGCGGCCAGTTCTCGCGCCGTCGGTGCCTCGCCCCCGGCCAGCGACGGCGGAACGAGCGGCGGGATGAGGTGTAGGCCGAGCAGCCGGTCCGGGTGTTGCAAAGCGATGCTGGTCGAGACGCTGGTGCCCCAATCGCTGCCGGCCGCGATGAACCGCTGATAACCGAGACGTTGCATCAGCTCAGCCCATGCGCGTGCTATCCGGTGCACGTCCCAGCCCTGGCTTGAGGGTCTTTCACTGAAGCCGTGCCCGGGCAGGGACGGCACGACAAGATGGAATTCGGCGCCGTCGGATGACGTCGAGTCCGCCAACCGTTCCATCGCCTGCTCGAATTCGAAGAACGAGCCGGGCCACCCATGGGTCAAGATCAGCGGTACGGCGGATGGATTTGGGGAGGGCAGGTGAAAGTAGTGAATGGCTAGTCCGTCGATATCAATCAGGTACTGCGGCCACCGGTTCAGCCGGCGTTCTGCCACGCGCCAGTCGTACTGGGTCCGCCAGTAGGCGCAGAGTTCGTCAACATCCTGCAGCGGCACTCCTTGTGACCAATCTGGAACTGTCGCAGGCTCAGGCCATCGTGTCTGTGCCAGCCGCCGGCGCAGGTCGAGCAGCTGCACTTCCGGTACGCCGATCTGGAAGGGTCTGGCATCGTTCGACTGCACGGTCACGAGTGTCGTCCAAGACCCTGGGCCTGCTCGCATCAGGGCCGCGCGCGAGAATGGTTCCGTCATGCGGCCGGGCGACCTAACCACGTCACCACGCCGTGAGACGCCCGGACATTTCACTGCGACGGACCACAGGTAGCGGAGGAGGCCAGATGCCAGGTAATCGCGGCGTCGCGTACATGGGACCAGGAAAGGTCGAGATAACCGACCTGGACTACCCGGAATTCATGCTCAAAGACGGGCCCGGAGTCAACCCTGCCAACGTTGGTCGCAAAGTCTCACACGGGGCGATTCTGAAGTCCGTATCCACCAACATTTGCGGCAGTGATCAGCACATGGTCCGCGGCCGGACCACGGCGCCGGCTGGGCTGGTGCTCGGTCATGAGATCACTGGCGAGGTCGTCGAGGTAGGACCTGATGTGGAGTTCATCAAGACTGGTGACCTCTGCTCGGTGCCTTTCAACATTGCCTGTGGCCGTTGCCGGAACTGTAAGGAAGGCAAGACCGGCGTTTGTTTGAACGTCAACCCCGACCGCCCCGGTTCGGCCTATGGCTACGTAGACATGGGGGGTTGGGTTGGTGGGCAAGCCGAATATGTGCTCGTGCCTTACGCCGACTGGAACCTGTTGAAGTTTCCGGATAAAGATCAAGCAATGGAGAAAATCCTCGATCTCACCATGCTGTCCGACATTTTTCCTACCGGATTCCACGGTTGCGTCACCGCCGGTGTCGGACCTGGCTCGACGGTCTATATCGCCGGGGCCGGACCGGTCGGATTAGCAGCAGCAGCCTCGGCGTTGCTCCTTGGTGCGGCGGCCGTTATCGTCGGCGACCTCAATACCGAGCGGTTGGCGCAAGCGCGCAGCTTTGGGTGCGAGACGATCGATGTTTCGCAGGGCCATCTGAAAGAGCAGATCGCAGAGATCGTCGGAGAGCCCGAAGTGGATTCGGCTGTTGACGCCGTGGGCTTCGAAGCCCGCGGGCAAGCTCCCGACGCACCCGAGACGCCTGCCGCGGTCCTGAACACGGTCATGGAAGTCACCCGCGCAGGCGGCAAGATCGGCATTCCCGGTCTCTACGTGACGGGCGACCCTGGCGCTGTGGATGAGGCTGCTAAGGAGGGGGCACTGTCCATCCGGATCGGCCTGGGCTGGGCCAGATCGCATGAGTTCGTTACTGGCCAATGCCCGGTCATGCGCTACAACCGGCAACTGATGATGGCCATCCTGCATGACCGGGTGCAGATCGCGAAGGCTGTGAACGCGACACCGATTTCACTGGACGAGGCACCACGGGGATACGCCGAGTTCGACAAGGGTGCAGCGAAGAAGTACGTC
>Ga0307297_10000039_pt1 | contig 29219 bp, 32 predicted proteins | sample ER_DNA_157_FD_194464 | JGI IMG/M metagenome (GOLD analysis project Ga0307297, IMG submission 194464) | Bulk soil microbial communities from the East River watershed near Crested Butte, Colorado, United States - ER_DNA_157 | ecosystem: Environmental > Terrestrial > Soil > Floodplain | place...
GTGATCACCACCCCGGCTACCCCCATTCACCAGGGCGGGGTGCAACTCGGCGCCCGGGGGGTGCGCCCAAAACGTGCCTGACTGGCAACGGCTGCTTCGCCACGGGTGATCCTGGGGGGCGGCAGGGCCGTCTTCCGCCAAAGTCGGAGCGCAGCACGATGCCGCTAAGGCGTCCATTACCGCCCGCGCCCTCGAGCAAGATCAGGATCAGCAGCCGGTATCTCGGCACCTTTGACCCTTCCGCGTGCCTAGCAAGCTGACTCACGGTGGGAGCAGATCGGCCGCGCGATGACCCAGCTGGCTGCAGACCCGCCATGTGACGCCGGCAAGCGGGTCCGCTTGCGTGCAGCCGCGACCCCGCTAGACCTTGCCAATTCGGGAGCGTCAGGGACCAGAACAGCGCCGCATGGTCTGCTGCGCCTGGCGAACCGCAGTGGCCAGTAACCAAGTCCTGTCGAAGATGTCGCCGGGACCGCTGCGAGCGCTGTGGTGCCAACCTGCAGCTGCGCCAGCAGAAGTTGTATGCCCTGCTGGACGCGACGGAAGGCGCGCCTGGCGCTCGTTAAGGCCGGTTACAAAGCTGATGATGACGGGCTGTGGCGGTTGTCTGATTCAACTGAAGCCGTCGATCGCTCTCAAGTTCCTATGAGGATTGAAGAGCAATTCTGGAAAGACATTGACCAAGTCTGATCCGACGACTTCCCATCGGCGAGGGCTAACATCGCGAGCGCCGCCAATCCGACCTTGATGTTGATCACAACGGACTGCTCCTCAGCCGTTTGACGCGCGGTAATCCCGCACCGAAGCTGGAATGGTGACTACCGAACCGGCCGAAGTGACTGGCTCTGAAACACGACCACCTGGCTTCCGCATCCGCTGGGGCTGGTTCCTCGGATGCATCGCATCGGGCCTCGTGGCCATCGTCGTCGGGTGGTTCGTCGCTGCGCCGGCCGGTCGCATGAACTACCTGCCCGGGGTACTCGCCAACGTCGGGACCACCCTGCTGCTCGTCGGCATCGTCGTGCTGCTCGAGCGGCGGATCGTCGACAACGCGGTGAGGAAGTTCCGGAACGCTGCCGAAGAGGCTCGCGCGAGGATGCGGGACGATTTCCGCATCGAGGTCCAGGACTTCACGGATCGCGTGAACGCCGAGTGGGCCGCCGCATCGCCGGAGAACGTCGAGGCGATGAAGGAGCGGACCAAACGCCTCTCCAAGGAGCTCGCTGACAACTATTCCAAGGAGCTCGCTGACAGCTATGTCGACGAGACGCCCGAGGCCTACGACGTGGACGAGACGCCGGAGCGGTGAGGGGGGCGCGAGCTAGGTCAGGTGCTCGCGGAGCCACTCGGCCGCGATTGGGTCGACCCGCTTCGCGACCTCCGTCTGCGGCGCCGGCTCGATGCCAGGCTCCTCAGCGAGGGCATGCTCCATGTCGTCGAGCAGCTGCACGTCGGCGCCGACCGCAGCAGCGACCGTCAGCGCCGACGAGACGATCGCCTGCTCGTCGTCCGCGCCCACGATGATCCGTATGGCCGCGCCCGACGCCACGAGTTCGCTCGCTCGTGCCTCGTAGTCGAGCCGCTCGGCCGCGGCGGTGCCTGCGTCGGTCCAGTCGTAGCCGCCGAACTGCGGCGACACCGCGTCGATCATTGGACGCAGCTGCAGCAGCGGGCTCACCAGCACGGCCGCCGTCGCGCCGGACATACCCCGCGCCAGCACCTCGGATGCGATCGCCGCACCCATCGAGCCGCCAACAAGACCAGCGGGCACGTCCGCGCCGATGCCCAGCGTCTTGCTCAGGTCCGCCCACGCGGCCGGGAACTCTTCCGCCGCCTGACTGTGCACGGGCCCGTGGACAAGGCCCGGCGCATCCGTGGCGAGCAGCTTCATGACCTCATCGACGCCGCCGGGCAGCGACCGCGCGCCGAATGTGGGTAGTCCGAGGTAGACCTTCCATGCGTCGAGCCCGTCGAGCGGCAGGGCCGCGGCGAACGCCGCCTCGCTGCGCGGCGCATCCATGAGGTGCCACAAAATGATGACCGGGGCCGTCGCCGCATCGCTGGCTGGCCGCACCGCGAGGTAGGGCACGCCGTTCGAGGTCGTGCCGGTCAGGGGAGTCGTCATCCGGGCACCACTGCGGCGATCGCACTCACCTCGACGAGCGCTCCTGGCACGCCGAGTGCTGCGACCCGCGCCATGGTCACCAGCGGTGGCGCTCCCGGCCCGGCCAGCCGCGGGCCGATGGCCTCGTACGCGGCGTTGAGGTCGGCATCCTCGGCCATGAACACCGTCCACTGCACGACATCGGCCAAGGATGCACCCGCTGCCTCAAGCGCGGTGCTCGCGTTGTCGATCGCGCGGGCCGACTGATCGGCGACATCGTCCGAGACGATCTTGCCGTCGGCGTCCACGCCGTTTTGACCGCCGACGTAGATGGTCGTCGCGCCGGCGGGCACGACGGCGACGTGGCTGAACGCGGGGCTGACGACGAGTCCGTCAGGTTGCAAACGTGTGATCTCCATGGGTTCCACGGTTGCACTATCCCCTGACAGAAGCGACCCGGCTGCGCAGCTCCGGCGCAACCTCATCGGCCAATCGCTGCATCGCGACGGGGTCGTCGCCCATCGAGATGAAGGTGGAGACACCGTGCTCGAGCGCCATCGGCAGCAGTTGCTCCGCCCACCGCGATGACTGACCCTCGAGGACGCCGATGTTCAACAGCCAGCGGATGCTCCGCGGGTCGCGCCCAGACTCCTCCGCTGCCTCGTCAATCACACGGTTGCCGCGACCCCAGCCCATCCACCCCGACCCACGACAGAGACGGCAGCCAGCCGTCGCCCTTCCGCCCGGGGCAGCCGCAACATCTTCGGACGGCCTGCGCCGACCCAAATCGGGATCGGATGCGCTGCCGCCGGCCCGCTCTTCGCGCCCTTGACCCGGGCAACGTTGGCGACGCGGCCTACCAGCCGGCGGCCGAGCGGGCTTGATTACTCCCGTTCCCGGCGGGGTTGGCCCGATGACGATTGCCATGCTTCTCGCACAAACCGTTGACGCAGCAGAAATGGAACTGCCTCAATCCCGCTGAACATTCCTCCTGCGGCACAGGTGGGCATCGAGTGTCGCGGTCGGTGTCTGAGTTTGTCGATGAGTTTGGTCTTGGAGCCGGGTCTGTTCACAACATGACGCGGAGGACGACCCGGGCACAGAGCGTGGGGTGACTGAGCGTATCTCCGCGTCTGCCTGATGATGATCGGCATGACAATCGATGTCGCCGAGAATCCGGCGCGGGCGCTGCGTACGGCGGCGCTGGGGGCGCTGGTCTTCGACGTTCTCTACGTCGTGCATCGGCTGCTGCAGGGCCTAGGACCCGACGACGCCACACCGGCGGGGATTTCAGCGTTCAACGTTGGGCACCGATCGGCGTTGCTGGCCAGCGAGGCCGCGGTCGGCCTGGCGCTGCTGGCGATGATCGTGTTCATCGCCGCCCTCGCACCCCTGATCCGGCAGGCGGGCCGGGACACTCTCGCCACCGCCCTCACGGTGAGCGGCGCGACGTTCGTCGCGGTGGGGTTCATCTCCCAGGCGGCCGAGACCGCGCTTGTCGGCGTGGCCGATGCTGGCGACCAGTCAGCCGTCCTGGCGCTGAACCACTTGCAGGGTCGAATCCCGATTGTGTGGACCATTACCGCGCTCACCGTGGCGGTCTCTCTGGCCGGACTACGTACCCGGCTACTGCCCAGATGGTTGGGTGTCGCGGGAGTCCTCGCCGCCGGCGTGTTCGCGCTCGGCTCGATGTCCAGCGTCTTCGGCCGGACGGTAGAGGGCAACTCGTCGCTATTCGGCGTGGGCCTGTTCATCGTCTGGCTCCTGATGGTGGCTGTCTGCCTGTGGCAGGCCGCGGGTACGGCAGCGCCCGTGTTAGAAGCAGAGCACGATCAGTAGACCTATGACGAGCAGGCCAGCCCCGGCGAGTGGGCCCGGTGCCCGTCAGCAGGTCACATGAAGTACGGCATGGACCTCATCCCGGTCGAGACTGGCAATCAGCCGACACGCGTCCTCTGTCAGGAGGGCGGTGATGTCTACGCCCTGACGACGAGCCTCTTCGACGACTTCGGGCATGATCGGTAGCGAACCGTAGGCGCCGGTGCCGATGATCAGCCGGCCTCCGCCCCAGGGGAGCTCCTCGTCAGCGGACAGAGGAGTATGCCCGAACTCATCGCGGTATGGCTTCGACGGCTTCTTCTTACGTTTCCGCACCCGGCCACCCTCGATGACGACGTCGTTCTCGTACTGCCGCCCCTCGACCTCGATAGATCCAAACCGGAGTAGTCGCACCTGCATTCGGTTCACCTCCAGGTGGGTCAGCGGCAGGCGGGCTGACGCCGCTCACCGTTGGCCTATTGTTCATGATCCCCGCCACGATCCGTCGTCGGATGAAGGCGGTCGGAGATACCCGATTCATCGGCCGACCAGCCAGATTATCCGCTAGGTCCCGAGGAGGGCGCCGGCCAGACGAGCGATGTCCACAAGGCTTGGGATCCACCAGGCGCTTGAGTGTGCTCGGCGAGCGCGACGCATCGCCTCCCATTAACGTTCCTGTCCGGGCATTCCCCGGCCGCCGCCCCGCATACCGCGCGCGACAGAATCGGCGCTCGCAACCTCGGGACGGGCACGTATCAGGCGTGGGTTTAATGGTTGAAGCGTCTTTGATACTCACCTGGCGTCAGCCCGAGGCCGCGTTGGAAGTGGCGTTGATACTCACCTGGCGTCAGCCCGAGGCCGCGTTGGAAGTGGCGGTGCAGGTGACTTTGATCGGCGAAGCCGGTGGCGGCGGCGACATCGGCGATCGTCTCGCCGGCTTCGAGCAGTCGGCGGGCCTTGCGGATACGGTGCGCGAGCTGCAGCGCGTGGGGTGGTAGACCGGTGCGTTCGTGGAAGAGGCGGATGAGGCGGAACTTGCCGATACCTGCGGCGGCGGCGAGCTCGTCGAGGCCGACGTTCCGCTCCGGCCAGTCCCCGAGGAAGTCATACGCCAAGTGAAGCGCCCTGTCGTCGTGACGGGTGAGCGACGATCGCACAGGCCGGACGGCGGACGAGCGCTCGATCAGCGCGCGCAGCCACTCAGCGAGCCGTTGATCGTGCTCAAGCCGCGTCGTGGGCGCCTCGAGCGCACGGTGCATTCGCACGAAGTCGCGAGCGAGCTCGCGATCAGACAGGGCCGGTTCGGGGAACACGACGTTGGTGAGGAGCGCCGACTCCTCGTCACCGGCCAGGGTTGCCAGGTCGGCAATCTCGACGATTATGAGGCGGGATGTCCATGGCTGCCCATCGACCGCGGCGCCGGCGTGCGCGTTCGACGGATCCCAGGCAACGAGCTGCCCCGGCCGTATGAGGCGGCGTTCCCGGCCACGGCGCGAGCGCATCGGTTTCCCGGCGACGATCCCGAAGACGTATTCCCCGCGCGGCTCGATGGCGTACTGGGTGGTTTGGCCCGCCATCAGCAGAACTGGGCCCGCATCCGCGGCACGCCACATCCGGACCGGGTCGGTCCCCATGTGGGAAGGATAGTCGGCAATAACGTTCAAGAACTCTGATGCCGGTGTCCATACGCTCTGCTCATGTCGATCACTCCACACATCGTCGTTCGCGGCGCCGAGCGCGCTGTCGCCTTCTATCGCGACGCCTTCGGCGCCGAGGAGATGAGCCGGATTCCCGTTCCTGACGGGCGGCTGATGTCAGTCCAGTTGCGGATTGGCGACGGCCTGCTGCACCTCGCCGACGAGTTCCCCGAGATGGGGGTACTCGCCCCGCCCTCGATTGGCGGCACGCCCGTGGTGTTGGCCCTCGACGTCGCTGACGCCGAGGCCGTGTTCGCGCAGGCGGTTACGGCAGGCGCAGCGGTTCGTCAACCGTTGGCGGACATGTTCTGGGGCGACCTGCACGGCCAGCTCGACGACCCGTACGGTCATCGCTGGAACATCGCTCAACACATACGCGACGTGCCACACGATGAGGTCGTCGCTGCGGCCGCACAGGCCTTCACCTGAGTGCCTTACTCACCGCGGCTGCGCGCATCGGGCCTTCCCCGGCGGCGAGGAGCAGACCGCAATCGATCTCGCCGGACACCCACGACAAGTCTGGATGGTCGGCGACAACCCGATTGCCAACATCGCCGGAGCCGAAATCTGCCGGAATCGCAACGACTCATGTCAGGACACCGAACGACAGCGGCCAAAGCACTCGGGACCCTGGAGGTCGCCCATGTGATCTTCGCCGGCTCCCTGCCAGCAGGACATCCCGCCTCTGTTGCGTCAAGCCGCGAACGGATGCCAGGCGGGCGCACACCCAAAGCGAGCCAGCCACGAGGCCGCAGGAAGTGCTCGAGTCAGCCCGCCCAGCGTCCTAGCGACCCGCTACGGGCAGCTAACCCGACCACGGCATCGCTGCACTTCAGTTGCTGCACGGCGAGCCGCACCCGGGCAACGTGCTCACCACGAAGAACGGACTGCTGTTTATGGATCTCGAGACGTGTTGTCGTGGGCCTGTCGAATTCGACCTCGCCCATGCCCCCAAAGAAGTCAGCGGGCACTATCCGGGTGCGAATCAAGACTTGCTCCGCGACTGCCGGATCCTCGTGCTGGCGATGATCACAACATGGCGCGGGGATCGAGGCGATCAACTCCAGAACGGGCGCCGGCTGGGCACAGAGTGGCTCGGCCAGATCCGAACAGCGCTCGAATGCAAAGAGCTGAATGTCCTCGGCTGATCCCGGGGTATCGAGATCTCGTTGGGAGGCGCTCCTGGACGCTGCCCCTCCCAATCAGGCACACGCCCGATCAACGGTCCGCATTCGGGCGACGCTCGTCCCCACTTGACCGACGGCTTGCGGTACGAGGACAGAGCTGACGTCCCCACCAGCTTTCAACTTTCACGGTCGTCCGACCCAAAGCACGTCACAATCACCCCATGACTGTCAGAGGCTTCGTAACGGCCGATGGGAGGACTGTCGAGCACGGCCAATTCGGCGGGTTCCCGCCGGCGGGCGACCTCGAGGCCGAGCGGCAACTGGCCGACGTCCTCGTCGGCGCCGCCGCCGAACGGCTGCTCGATGGGGCCCAGGATGTGTCCGACGGGGGGCTCGCGCAGGCGCTCGTGGAGGGCGTGCTGCGGTACGGCACTGGCGCACGGATCGCGCTGCCCTTCGACCTCGACCCGTTGGAGGCGCTGTTCAGCGAGTCGGCCGCGCGGGCGGTGGTGGCCGTGCGGGCCCGCGCCGAGCGGCGGGTGCGCGAGCGCTGCGAAGCCACCGGGGTTCCGTACACCGCGATCGGCACGACGGGCGGAGACGCGCTGCACGTCGGCGACCTCTTCGACGTCCGGCTCGACGAGCTGCGCGCCGTGCACGAGGCGACGCTCCCGGTCGCGTTCGAGCGATGAGGCCAGCGGTGCGCCGCGCGCTCACCCAGCTCGCGCCGGGGGTCGACCGCTTCGGGTTGGTGCTCGCGCTGCTCGTCCTGAGCTACCTGGTGTTTGCGCTCGGCGGCAGCTCGACGCCGCGGATCCTCGAGGGATCGTTCGCGGTCGTCGCCCTGTGGCTGGCGCTCCATGCGTCCGCGGTGGGTCCGCGGGTGCGGCTCTGGGCGGCGGCGATGCTCCTCGCCGCTTTCCTCGCAACCATCGTCATCGCCCAATCCGTGGCCGACAGCACGGCCCGCGGGCTGAGCGAGCTGTGGTTCGTTGTCGTCTTCCTGCTGACCCTCATCGCCGTGCTCCGTCGCGTGCTGATCCATCAGGAGGTAACGCTCGAGACGATCTGCGGCGCCCTCTCCGCGTACCTCCTCCTCGGCCTGATGTTCAGCGCGGTGTACGGCGCCATGGCCGACCTCGGGGACCAGCAACTGTTCGTGCAGGTCGCCGAGCCCGGCATCCCGCTGCGGCAGTACTTCTCGTTCACCACCCTCACGACCTTGGGATACGGCGACGTCACCGCGGCCACGGACATCGGCCGGGCGGTCGCGACCCTCGAGGCGATCTGCGGCCAGATCTTCCTCGTGACGCTCATCGCGCGCCTCGTTTCCAACTTCGCTGGTCGCCGCTCGACCGGCTAAGCGGGGTAGCTCGGGACCTGCCGCCCGAAGGCCCCCAGAGGAGCACCTCCTCGACGTCGGCCCGCGAAGATGACCATGACGCCATGGTCATCTACCGACCCGGTCCCGGTGCTGGGTCTCTGCCGTCGCCTTGGGCGCGGCCGGGGTTCGCGATGCCGCGGCGGAGGTCGGAGCCCCGGTCGTGCGCGCCGAGGAGCCGCTCGATGACGAGCCAGCCGATCCGGCCGACGGGCCGCGTGACCTCGTGGGACTCGGTCAGAAGCGTGCCCTCGTCGTCCGGCTCGACCTCGTACGACCAGACCAGCGTTCCGGCGAAAGCTCGGTCGGGCTGACGGCGTAGCGGCGGTGCGGCTCGTACGCCGTCACCACGGGGGGTTCTTCCACGGCCGGTGCCCGGGGACCTGGTTGACCACTTCGAAGCGCGCGCCCACCGCCGGGCCGGTCGCGCCGCCAGCCAGCGGCAGGACGCGCGAAGACGAGCTCGGTGGTGCGTGAGGTACATGTCGACGGCTGCGGCGGTAAGGCTGCTGAAGCGGCCCGCGCTGTAGGGGACGCCTGGCTCGTTCGCGAGCTGTAGGGAGATCAGGCCGCTCATCACCACGGTGAGCATCCGGGCCGCCTCGTCGACGTCGATCGACCCCGGTGAGGACGCCCGCCTCGGCGGGCCGCGGTCAGCTCGGCGCGCAGGAAGCCCATCTGGTCCTCGCTGGCGGCGAAGATCTCCGGCGAGGGCGTGAAGAGTTCTAGCTCGTTCCGCTGAGCTGAGCGTTACCCCTTGCGGCACAACTCGCGGCGTCGCGGTTACCGGTCCACAGGCGGGCAGTGGTGAAGCTCCGGCTCCCCTTTCGTGCGCGGTGAGCCAACACATGTGGTAGCGACCTCGATGACGCATTCACGTCCTCTTGCCGCGCCTGCGATCGCAGTTGTCGAGCCCTTTCACAGATCCTCGGGCCCCTGCCGCGGCTTGCTCTGCCCCCGATACGCCGGTGGAGGATCGAGGCATGCTTCTTACTGGCGACGGACATGTGCACAGCGAGTGGTCTCGGGACACTGGCGGCCCGCGGTCAGCTGCGGCCGGGAGGATGGAGGCAATGTGCCGTCGTGCGCTCAAGATTGGTCTGCCGGTGCTCGCCTTCACCGAGCACCTAGACCTCACCGGCTGGGTTATCGACCCGGAGGATCTACTCGATCATCTTCGTTCTCTGGTGGGCGCTAACGGCCTGTTGATTCCAGAACCGCTCGACGTGGCTGGCTATCTCGAGAGTGTTGAGCGGTGTCGACGACAGTTTCCGGAGTTGCGCATTCTCAGCGGAGTCGAGTTCGGTCAGCCACATATCGACGCAGACAAGGCGCGGCAGCTCCTCGACCTCTCCGCACTGGATCGTGTGAACGGGTCGCTGCATACGCTGCCGATCTCGGAGGAATCCGGCGCGCTCCGCTACGAGCCGATCACCTTATATCGGCGTGGCCGGCGGAAAGGGTGATCTGGGAGTATCTGGCAGAGGCGCGGCGAATGATCGCCGGCTCGGACATGTACGAAGTGTTGTCGCACATCGATTACGCGGTGCGCTATTGGCCGGCTCAGCAGGAAGGTCCGTTCAACCCACGGATCTTTGAGGATGTGTTCCGGCAGGTGATCCGCGACCTTGCTGGCAGTGGCGGGCGTTGGAGCTGAACGTCGGTGGCCCTCTGCGGCCATGGATCCCGCAGTGGTGGAGCGAGGAAGGCGGCCGTGCGATCACGTTCGCCAGCGATGCGCATACCACGGACGCCTTGGCCAGCAACTTCTACGGAGCAATGGCAATGGCCGAGCACTTCGGCTTCCGCCAAGGCCGTCAGCCGGAGGACTTCTGGACCCGTTGACAGTGCCCGGTGGACGGTCGCTTGTGAAAAGGACCGCTCAACGCGGGCTCATCATAATCGAAGACAAGCGGCGGGAGGCTGAACTCGGCATTTCGCTTCGACCGCTGCTCGTGTCCCAAACGGCTCGATTCGAAGAGGAGTATCAACCGTTGTCTCGTAGTTACGGCCGCCCATAAGGCCAGAAGCATGCTAGGAAAACCGATCGAACTGAGCGATGAAGTCAGCGAAATCGTTGACTCGTTCGTTGGGACACGGGCGCAAGTCAGGTTGGGAGCAGGTCATAGGTCGAGCCGACTGATCACGTAGTGCCAACCGTCCAGGTTTCGCCTGGCCACCGAGATCGCAGCGCCGGAGATGATCAAGGCGAGCGGGCCGGATTGCATCACCAGCTGCGGCGCGGCGACGTAGCTGCCGCCATGCCGAAGCTGGTCGATGATCACATTGGCTATCGCGGGGCACCCGCGCACCTGGCTTGTCCCTCGGGGCAGCAGGACGGCGTCGACTTCGAACAGGCTGGGTAGGACCAATGTGTCATTGAGCAGTCAGGCGTCCTCCAGCATTCCTTCGAGTTCCTCGGGAGATGCGGCGCCGGCGGGCATGACCGATCCTAGAAGAGGAGAGCGATGGCTTGGTTGGTCTGGGTCATCCCTGGCTCCCGTGCTGGCGCGGATGTCCGCCGACCGTCGACAGACCTCACGAGGATGCGTTGAGCTTGTAGCGGTCGATGATGTCTGGAAGCCAGTCTGGTTCACCGAACTGCACCCCGTAGGTTTCGGCGAGAGCGGCTAGCTGTGTTAGGTCGGGCGGCGCACCTGCGCCGACGAGCTCTGACAATTCCCAGAAGAAGTTTTCGAGTCCAGCAGGGCTGATGATCTCAATCATTCGTGCCGGGACCGAACCTGCGTTCCACACGGCGTGCATTTCGCCGCGAGGTTTAGTGATGTAGCCACCCGGACCGAGGACCACTTCCCGGCTACCGGAACGAAAGCCGATTTCTCCGTCGGTGACGATCGAGTACTCATCTTCTCGAGTGTGCAGGTGCGGCTCCACGAAGGCCCCGACTGCAATTGGGTGCTCAAGCACGGAAACCATCCCGTTCGTGTCGCGTCCCCACAGCTTGAAAGCAACACCGATCCCGCCAAGATCGCCAGTCACCTCACGCTCGCCTGGCTGGACGATCGTCAGCGGTGGCGAGTTCCCCTTGACTTCGTTGGTCTGGGTCATCCCTGACTCCCTACCTAGCGGTTGTCCTCCGACAGTAGGACCGCCGCGGAACCGGGGATATAGCAGAAATCTGCCATCTTCGCCCTGTCCTGAGGGCCGTAAGCTGTCGGACATGGATCGCCACCGGCGATTCGCGCGCGCGGAAGACGAGATCGCCCGGTTATCCAAGCAGGGATTGGACATGGTGGCGTTTTGGCGAGCGTCCGGTTCTGTGCTGGCGGATGCGGTACCCCAGGCTGTGGCCCCATGCTGCTACACCATTGACCCCGCATCGCGACTGCTGACGAGTCACTTCAATGAGGAAATGCTGGAGTTACCTCCTGAATGGCTGGTCCACGAGTACGCCGAGGATGACGTCATTCAGCTCACAGACGTGGCGCGCTCCCCGAGCGGGGTCTCGACGTTGTATGAGGCCACCGGCGGCGATCCCAGCTCAAGCCCTCGCTGGCATGCCCTCATGGCCGACGGCGGTGATCAGGAAATGGTCGCGGCGCTGCGTACCCGCGCCGGCGAAGTCTGGGGCGGCCTAGGTATGTTCCGGGAGCCCGACCGCCCCTTGTTCGACGCGGATGAGCAGGCCTTTCTAGCCGCGATCAGCCCGCTCATGGCCGATGCCGTGCGCCGGGCCCGGCTCATCGGAGACTCGGCCGATCCCGAAGGTCCGGAGGCGCCCGGGATGATCGTGCTCGGCCCAGACTGGCGTCCAGAGTCCATATCGCCCGGTGTCGAGAGTGGCTTCGCGACCTGCCTGACGGAAACTGGGCGGCCTCGCGGCTGCCTACCGCTGTGCTCGCCGTCGCCGCACGTGCAGCGCGTTCGGCTACAAGCACAGACGACCCGTCCGAAGTCGCGGTAGCTCGGGTGCTGACCTGGTCGGGCCGCTGGGTTGTCCTGCACGGCGTACCGCTCACGGCGACCGACACTCAGCGGGTTGCCGTCATCGTCGAACCTGCCCACCCAAGCCGGATCGCCCCGCTACTGATGTCGGCCTACGGCCTGACCGAAGGAGAGCAGCAATTGACCAGACTCGTGTTGCAGGGTTACTCGACCCTCGACATTGCTGACCATCTGGTGATCTCCGTACACACCGTGCAGGGGCACCTCAGGAACATCTTCACCAAGACCGGAGTGCGGTCCCGACGTGATCTTGTTACCAAGATCTTCTTCGCCCATTACGAGCCGCGGCTCCGAGACAACGAGCAGCGCACGGCCGCGAATCTGCCATTGCGGGGCGGGCCGGCTGCTGCCACCAGCCCGCACCGCCGCCCCCGGCCAGGCACAGGCTGAGCCAGCAGCAACGTGAGCTAAGAGCAGCGCAACGGGAAGATCGCTTCCGGCCGGTGCTGGCGCGTACCCGACCGCCGCTCCTAGGGCTTCGCGTCGGGCCGCCACTCACAGCCGATGCGCCTGCGAAGCAAACCCTGATCATGATTCGACCCCAAAAGTTCGGGCTACCTCGGGCTGGTGCACCAGTCACATGCCGCATGGGGTCGGCTAGGGGACACGACCGCACATCAGCGTTGCTGATCCTCGCCAGCAGTGTGGACCCAACCTTGCAAGCACCTGTGACCGCGTGGTGCTCTCGACAACGATCCGCAGCCTCATGATCAGGCCCAGCGACACAGCGAGAGCGGTCAGGAGGGCCGGAGGATTGGTGTCGTCCCATGCGATTGGTCCCTAGGCTGGCGGCATGCAGACAGAGATCAGTTCGGGCCCCGCATTCGCCTTCGGTGAGATCAAGTTGCCCCCCGGTAGCAGTGTTCGCGTCGAGGCCGGCGCGATGGCGATGACTCGCGGCGACGTGGCGATGACCACGTCCACGCGAGGAGGTTTCCTCAAAGGGTTGCGGCGCTCACTGGGCGGTGAAAGTTTCTTCGTCAACGACTTCACCTCACAGGCGGGCGGCCTCGTGGCGGTGGCTTCGCCGCTTCCCGGTGACATGACGCACATCCCTCTCACGGGCGGGACGCTCCTGGTGCAGTCCGGGTCCTGGGTGGCGTCCGATCCCACGGTCGACGTTGACTCGGCCTGGGGCGGCAGCAAGTCGTTCTTCAGCGGCGAGGGCCTCCTGCTGCTGCGCTGCAGCGGGCATGGCGACCTCCTGATCGCCAGCTACGGCGCGATCAGGGACTACACCCTAAATGAGGGCGAGACGATGACGCTCGACACCGGCCACGTGGTGGCCTTCGACGACACAATCCACTACGCCGTCCGTAAATCGGGGGGCTGGAAGTCGACACTGCTGGGTGGGGAAGGGCTGGTGACGGACTTCACCGGACCCGGGCGGCTGTGGCTGCAGACGCGGAACAGCAGCGAACTAGTGAGCTGGCTGGCCGTACGGTTGCCTTCCCAGCGCGACTCCTCGTCCTAGATCGCCTTGGGCGGCTGACTGCTCGGAGTGAGCTTCTTCGGCATGCGTCTCCCTCGAACGGCGTAGTCGCGGGACTCGTCGACTGGTCAGGGCGAGCCGCATCAAGATGGCTGGCCCGGCCCTGCGACCGTCGCAGAGCAAATCTGCGCCGCCGTCGGTTATTAGACCGGACTGGGCCGGTTGCCATTCCGCATCTGACCGAGTGTCCGCAAGCCGGTCCCGCCCTGACCACCCTTGCTGGCATTGATCACGGTCTGCTGGTTGGAGACGCGTCTTCGAGACGCTGAAGCCACCGAAACGTGGTGCGTTGTCTACGACGCCGCCTGAGCCGCGTAAAGCGCTGCCGGCGGTAGCGTTGGAGGGTGGAGGATGTCGTCATTGTCGGCGCTGGTCCGGCTGGCTTGGCGGCTGCGGCGACAGTTCGGGCGCGCGGCATAGACGCCGCCATCATCGAGCGTGGTCGTGTGGGGGAGCCGTGGCGCCGCCGCTATGACCGTCTCCACCTGCACACCATTCGCTCGCTGTCGCATCTCCCCGGCTACCGGATTCCACGTGACTTCGGCCGTTGGGTGGCACGCGACCAGTTCGTTCAATACCTGGAGCGGTACGCGGTGCACCATCGCCTCGAGCCGCGGTTCGGGGTTGAGGCCACGCGTATTGACCGCGACAACGACCACTGGAGTATTCGTACGACAACTGGCACGATTTTTGCGCGGGTGGTCGTGGTGGCCACCGGGTATACCCGACTTCCACATTTGCCGCGATGGCGTGGCACCTTCGATGGACCTGTGGTGCATTCGGTGGATTACCGCAATCCGCAGCCCTATCGCGACCAGGACGTGCTAGTTGTTGGCGCGGGGAACAGCGGTACCGAGATCGCCGTCGATCTAGCGCAGGGCGGCGCAAGACGGGTTCGGATCGCGGTACGCACGCCGCCGAACATCCTGAGGCGCGACGTGAAGGGTTTCCCCATCCAGCTGCTCGGGATCGTGTTTCGGCGGCTGCCGCCCCGGCTCCTGGACCCACTCATTCTTGGGCTGGAACGAGTGACCATCCCGGACCTGAGCGCCTGCGGTCTGCCAAGGCCACGCGCGCCATTTTCGCAGTTCCAACGCACCGGCACCGTGCCCATCTTCGACGTCGGTTTCATCGATGCCGTACGCAATGGAGCCATTGAGGTCGTGCCGGGCGTCACCGCGTTCGACGGAGCGGCAGTCGTGTTGGCCGATGGATCACGCATGTTTCCGGACGTCGTCGTAGCGGCCACCGGCTACCACCCTGGGCTCGAGCCGATGGTCGGACACCTCACAACGATCGGAGAGCACGGTATTCCAAGCCCGCAATCCCGCCTGCATTTCATTGGAATGCGCATACCAGTCTCCGGGTTCTTGCATGAGGTTGGCATAGATGCCCGACAGATTGCAGGAAAGGTGGCACGCGAGCTTGGCGGGTGAGCCCATTCCGCACCGCCATCGCGAAGAGTTGTTAGTAGCTAGTGCAGAATCCAGGGAGAGGGAATGGCCATCGGGAGGGGGCTAGCACGATCCATGGGTCGCTAAAGCCGCTGCTTGCGCATGTCTTGGCATGCATCCTGTGATCCTGAGATAGTCTCGCGCTTCGAGCGCCACGGGGTGCGGGCCACTCTTCGCTTAGCGTTCGGCAGGTAGTCGACCGAGTATCCGCAAGCCGGTCGGTTTGCGGTCAATCTCATGAGCGCGGATCGCGGCCAGGTGCGGGGAGCGGGCTCGCAGCCCCACGCCCGCTCAGTAGTCAAACACCGACCAGCAGATGTCGTTGCGCAACTGCTGGTCGTCGAGCACGAGCTCGCGAATCGCCTCCGGGAGTTGGTCACGCTGCCATCGGCACTCGAGTCGCCCTGCGGTATCGCTCTCGTCTTCCGCCGCGGCAGCACGTGCGGCCTTGATCGCATAAGCGGCTGCACCGAGTTCGTGCGCGGCGACGTGTGCGACGGCCCCCGCCTGGCCAGCAGCGTACGCGGCATGCCGTGCTGCCCCACGCAGGTCTCTGGCCGTGCCCATTGCATGGCCGCCCGCTGCGCGAGCCTGCATCATCTTGACCTCACCACGCACCCAGGCGCGGGCGTGCTCGATCGCTTCACGTGGTCGTGGGTCCTCAGGCTGAACCGACTCGAACAGGTGAAGGACGTGCTCCGCGCACGACGCCGCCCAAAGGGCGAGGAGATGATGATCCGAATCAGTGAGGGTCCCACCGCGACGAAGCGTGATGAAGCGAGGGTCCCTAACCTCCGGGAGGATCATGGTAGGGCGCTCCTACTAGGGAACGGGTCGGCATCTTCAACCGTAGCGTCGTTCGAGCATCAGAGCTCTTGAGACGTCGAGTCATCGTTCAAAACGATCTCCTGAACCAGGACACCCTAAGCTCCACGCACTAATGCCCCTTATCAGGGTTGAATTGCACGGATGACATTTTCGCCGTCTCTGAACATCCCCACTCCGACGGCCACGCGACCGGGTAAGCGAGCAGGCATGGGACCAGGCACGTGACGCCGGTGGGCCGAGACTGGCCCACGACGCGATCGGCTAGCGGAAGCGGTCGCCGCGCCCACGCCATCCATCCCGTCGGTGCTGACGGGTTTGGCCGAGGAGATCGGGTCCGCAGTTGACGAACCCACTTTGGCCCGGCCCTAGAACCGTGTTTCTCCGGTCAGGCGCCGTGGGCCAGCGGCGTAACGTTGCATGTGGCCGCGAAGATGGCTTGAGGGGGCATATGCGTGTCTCACGTGTCGGGTTCTACCTTCTCTGCACGCTGATGTCTCCGGTGATCCTGGTCGGCTACCTCGTGTGGGTGGGCAAGTTGTTTGCCGCAGGACGCTCGGGTGTGTCCGCGACGGCGCAGGGCCCGCTGTCTGCCCGGTTCTCCGAGCACAACTTCGGGACACGACAGGACGAGGCAGCGGATCGGCTGATGCGGGCCCTGCCCGGTGTCCCGCGCCTGGGGTTGCGCCTGACGACTGGTCCGGTGCTGCTGGCGCACCGGGTCACCGGGTACGTGCCGCGCGCTTTCCAATATCCCTTCGAGGGCGACGTGCCCCCTCAGTACGAGGCCTCGGCGCGCATCTGGTTTTTCGACGCCGCGGTCGACCGGTATCTACCCGACGTCGCGCAGTTTGTCATCCTCGGTGCTGGTTTCGACACCCGCCCCTACCGGCTGCCGAACGATACCCGGGTGCGGGTGTTCGAGGTTGATTCTCCACAAACGCAGATGGTCAAGCGCGAGACGCTGCAGAGGGTTGGCATAGATTCCAGCGCGGTGACATTCGTTGCGGCGGACTTCGAGAAGGACGACTGGTTGGCCTGCCTGTCCACGGCGGGATTTGCCCCTGGCCAGCGAACACTGTTCCTATGGGAAGGCGTGACCATGTACCTCACCGGCGAGGCCGTCGAAGACTCCCTGCGGAAAATCGCTTCGACGGCGCGGGGGAGCGTGGTCGCTTTTGACTACTTCACCACCGAAGCCCTTGAGTCACGGGCCCTCTACTGGCGTTACGGGAGGGCCGCCACAAAGTCGACGGGAGAAACGCTGAAGTTTGGCGTCGACAGCACTCCGCCCTCCCGCGAACGACTGGCCGAACTGCTCCGATCCTGTGGGCTTTCACTTGCCGATCAGCGTACCCTCGGCGACGACACGCCGACTCGGCGTTCCTGGGGCGGGTTCGCGACCGCGACAGTGGAAAAGTCGTCGGCCTACCTCTGAGCTACTTCGTGAGTGATGACCGATTGGCTGACGAACTCGAACGCATCGGCGTCGAGGGACGCGCAGCATCTTGGCCGAGTCCGCAGCCTCGAGCCGTGTCGCCTCCCATCAGATTGCGGAAATCATCGGTATTGCGAGACGTATTGCGAGACGCAACAGGCCTGCAGATGATCGCACCGTTGGACCAGGGAACAGCTGGATATGGATCGCCTCACAGCTTGCCGTGACGCAGAAGGCGGCGCACGAGCGCTACGGCAAGATCTCACCTCCAGCCTGGGAGAGCCGCTTTCAACACACCGACGAGCATTCCGGCTCGAACTCAGCCACGATCTGACCCGGTGGGGATCCTGACCTGAACGACCCGCAGATCCTGCTGCTCGAACCGGCCCACGGCATGCTGGTCGATACTGCGCTCTACATCGACTGCCCGTGCCGCTACTGGCCCGTCGCCCAGGTGCCCGGTAGACGGTCGGTTACCGGGGACGGATGATCAAGCTCGGAGATCGCAGTGCACAAACGAGCTACAGAAATGTCCAGTGTTCGTCGGGTCCGTCGGCAGTAAGCTCGGACCGCAATCGACGCTTTCGATGTGCCACCGCGGCGTGTCAGCTGGTTCGTCGATCGACCGGAGGAGCAAGGATGCTTGTTCGGTGGCGTAAGTCGAAATATCCCGCATTGGTCGCCACACAGGTCATTGCGCTCGTTCTGTTGGCGGCATGCAGTTCGGCGGGAGGCCCGGCTCCTGGGAACGGGGCCCACCTCGCGACGGGTGGTGTCTGGCAGCGACCACCACCGCTCCCCAGGCGGCGCCGGTGCCAGCTCTGGAAGCGTGAGCTGGACTGTGTCAGGGGCTACTCTCAAGGCGCGCAAATAGGTTCACCTTCCCGAAATCGTTGGCGCGAACAAGGACAGGCCGAACCTATTTGCCCCTACCTCGAAACCCCGGCCGCCGCCGCAACCCGGCCACTAGAGCGTGCAGCGCCTGGATCCCTTCCCCGTCCAACACCAGTCCGGTCGGCGCGATCGGCACGGCCGCGAAGACATTCGTGGCGTCTGCCCGGACAGTCCCGGGGCTGCCGTCTGGCAACTCGACCACCAGCAGCAACACGCCGTTCCACCGCTTGAACCCCGAACACACCAACAGCTCGCCGAACAACGGATGCATCGCTGCGGTCACCCGCACATCGCACGGCAACACCGCCCGAAGATGTTGCAGTCTGTCGCTATCACTGCCGGCACCGGCAAGAGCCACCTGCTGCTCGCCCTCGGATCGGCCGCCATGGGCGGCGGGCAGCGGGTCCACTACTACACCGCCGCTGAGCTCATCGACAGCCTCTACCGCGGCTTGGCCGATAACAGCGTCGGAAAGATCATCGACGGCCTGCTACGTTACGACCTGGTCATCGTCGACGAACTCGGATTCGCACCGTTGGACGACACCGGCTCCCAACTGTTGTTCCGGTTCGTCGCCGCCGCCTACGAACGGCGCTCCCTCGGCATCGGGTCCCACTGGCCGTTCGAGTCCTGGGGCCGGTTCCTGCCCGAACACACCACCGCCGTCAGCATGCTCGACCGGCTCCTGCACCACTGCCACGTCGTCGTCACCGACGGCGAAAGCTACCGGATGAAACAAGCCCGAACGCGAGGAGGAACCAAGATCAACAACAGCTAGCAACAAGAACGAAGAGTGGGGACTTTCACTTGCCACCACCGGGGACCCCGAACTGGCCGTTGACAGGCGCGGATATCGAGCAAGTAGCCGACGGATCGATACTGAGCAGGGTTTCCGCAAGGTCAGCACAGAGCGAAGCTCGTCTGTCCTTTCATCCGTGAGGTTGCGGTTCGAGTCCGCTCCACGAGATCGATTCCGGCTCGCGTAGCTTCGCAGCGCTGAACTTCCCGGACGGCGCCGCGTCGGCGCTAGCAGCCGGGGCCAGCGCTGATACGCCAGCGACGAGGGCGACGCTGGACAAAATCGTCCGCCTATGCATTTGCCACCTCCAGGCCTGCAGTTAGGGTCACCGACGGCGATGGGTGCTCACGGTGCAAGGACCTCGGCTGCCCTGGTCGCTTCCTGCACCCAAGGCGGCGCAGATGCTCGAGGGCAGCAGTCAATATCAGAGACGGGCAGTGGAACGGCCGCTAGATAGATTGAGCAAATGGTGGACGAGGGTTTCACCCCTGAAGAAGTTCGCGCCCGGCTAACCGGAGAGAGTCCCCGCCTAGCCAAGCAGCGGCGGGCATTCCGACGAATCCCATCCGATCCACGCTGCAAGCTGTGCGCAGCTCCGTTCGGCGGGCTTGGTGGCCTCATTTTCAAGCAGGCAGGGTACAAGCAATCCCTCAATCCAGCGCTCTGCACCAAATGCATCACCGAGCTTCGCAAACGTCACATGACCGGGGTAGAGATACCGATCACGCTGCTGTTTTCCGATCTCCGCGGCTCGACAGCTATGGGAGAACGAATGCGCCCAGCCGACTTCCACACATTCCTCGACAGCTTCTATCAACTGGCATCCAATTCGATCGCTGCTCATGACGGCATCATTGACAAAGTCGTAGGCGATGAGGTTATTGGGCTCTTCTTCGGGGGCATCAGCGGGCCGCATCATGCGGCCGCAGCAGTAGCAGCCGCAATCGACCTGGCCGAGCGAGCAGCACAGGCCAACACCACGACGTCGGTGTCCATTCCAGTAGGAACGGCTGTCCACACCGGCGAGGCATTCGTTGGAGCCACCCGGCTCGGTACAACCGACGACGACTTCACGGCACTCGGTGATGTTGTCAACCTCACCGAGCGACTCGCATCGACTGCGGTTGCGGGCGAGGTGATCGTTAGTGTGGCAGCCGCCGAGGCCGCAGGCTTGGTGACCGACGACCTGGAGCGACGCACCGTGGAAATCCGTGGTCGCACAGACCCGATTGAGGTAATCGTTCTCCGACCCTGAACGGAAAAGTGCCAGCGCGCGCCTAGGCACCGAAACGATGACTTGAATCTAGACAGCCGCCGGTGCCCAGCCCGTGGCCGGTGGCGGTGGGCACCGCGAGCCGTCCTATGACGTCGGTGGTCCTCTCCCGACGCATCAAGACTTGAGTCGGCCGACCCAATCCCCCCTGTTCCGACGATCACGAGCGCTGCCCGGCTAGCGGTCGGTGAACGACACAGGTCGGTAGGCCGGATATCCGTCCGGCTGTAGCCGCCCTGCGCGTGTTCTGACGCTCAGGCGAGATCGAGGACTATGGCGTCGCCTTCAGGCGGAAGCGGTTGCTTGGATGCTCCTATCTCCCGTCAAGCCCGATCTTTTGGTCGGCATAGACCTCTGAGTTGTGGATCAGTGCTCACCGGCACGACATCCCACCAGCACTACCGGCCCCCTCACCAAACCCCGGGGCACGATCAGTCATAGACCTCAACACGCCAGGAAAAATGAAGTGCTCACCGACAGCCGGCTCTGACAACAGCATGCCGGAAAGGCCGCTATTGCAGTCCCGTTAGGGATTCTCCTGTGGAGCGGGTGACGAATCGAACTCGCATGGCCAGCTTGGAAGGTCGCGCTCGGGGTGCGCACGAGCGCGTTTCCAGCTTTCGGAGCTTGCCCGGGAAACACCGTGAATGACCGCCATTCGCCCTGCTTAATGGCCCGCCAATGGCCCATGTCGGGTGCGCGCATTTGCGGCGCCTTCAACAGCGCGCGGTGAGGCACCTATGTGCTCTGACGGGCTTGCGTGGCTTCGTGGCGATTGTCGCCAATCCAAGATCAGGCTCATCGAAGCCGGACCGGGCGCGGACAAGACCAAACCGTGGTTGCCAGGTTCTGTAAATAGGCGTCGACCGACCGCGGTGTAGCACTGCTGTCTTTCACCCACGCGGCCATCTCCGTCGCCAGAGCCCGCTGGCGTGATGAGCCGGGGATCGCTGGACCGGCGTTCTGCCAGTTTCGCTCGATCTTCGGTACGCCGGAATCATGTCCGACAGTGCCTGTCGCCGAGCCCGTGCCGGAACATGTCACGAATCGGGAGCGTCCCGGACTTGGGCCACGGTCGATGAGTTAGCTGATTCAGGGTCGGGCCTCGAAGATGAGGTTGACCGGAGATTCACTGGCAACCCGAACGCGGCTGAAGCCGGCGTCGCGCAGCAGGTTGGTGAGGACGGTCGGACCGGCCTGCGGTCCCAGCGCTCGTGCTCCAGGCTGGGCGAGTGAGCAGGGTGTGCAGATGAGAGTGGACGCGCCGTAGAAGACCCGGCCGATGGGGTTGAGATTTTCCTCGAGCCGATCATTCGCAAATGGTTCGACGAGGAGCAGGGTGCCGTCTTCCCGCAGTGTTCCGCGGACCGCCCGGGCGACGCGGGCCGGGTCGCCCATGTCGTGCAGACAGTCGAACATGGCGACCAGGTTGTAGGCGTTGGGTGCCAGTTCGCTGGCATCCGCAACCTCGAAGGTGACGTTCCCCGAGACGCCAGCCTCCGCTGCCCGCCGTCGTGCCACTCGGATCGAGCCTTCGTGGTAATCGGTGCCGACGAAGGTGGATGCCGGGAAGGCCTGGGCCATCAGGATCGTGGAGCTGCCGTGACCGCAGCCAACGTCTACGACCGTTGCGCCCGCGGCGAGCTTGTCGACCACGCCATCCAAGGCAGGTAGCCAACTCTCCACCAAATTGGTCGCGTAGCCCGGCCGGAAGAACCGTTCGGTGCCTTCGAACAGGTTGGGGTCGTGCTCATGCCAGCCGAAACCTTCGCCGGTACGGAAGCCGTGCTCGATGTGTTCCAGGTCGCGTAGCGCGCCCAAGACGAGCTGCATGGCGCCGGCAAAAAATGCGGGGCTGTCTTCGATAGCGAGGGCGGCGGCCTGTTCCGGAGACAGTGAGAACGTCCCAGACTCCGGCTGATAGCTGAGATAGCCGCCGGCCGCCTGGTTAGCCAGCCATGGCCGCACGTACGCGATCGCCGTGCCGGTGCGACTTGCCAGCTGTTCGGGCGCGACAGGCTCGCCGTCCGCCATCGCTTTGTAAAGGCCGAGCCGGTCGCCAATTACGACTAACCCGGCGCTGACTGTGGCGCCCAGGTCCCCGATCATGCGCCCGATGAACTCATCGAGTACCGCGGAGTCGGGTTGGGCGATCAATGCACTTGTCATGGAAACTCCTTTTTGGGTGACGGCACCGATAGCGTCGGTGTTGGGATGGCGCCCCTTGGCGCCTCGAGTCCTAGGCTTCGGATGCACCGTTCTGTGATCATGAAAAGTGGTTGCAGCGCCATAGCGGGCTGTACTTGACGCTTTTGGCGAAGGCGTGCAGCAAGCGCTGTGCGTACGTCCGCAGCTGATGTCTCATGGCGACCTTCCTCGGAGTGGGCGAATGGCTAAGTTGTCAAGATCAACTCTGCTGGCAGCGGAGCTCAGGGGTGAGGTGGAGGCGACCACGTAAGCGCCGGCTTCTGCCGCAGGAATGCTGGCGTTGCCGGTTCCAGCGGGTACATCGAGAACCCGGTCGGATGGCTTGACCGCGGCTGCCCCGGACCAGGATTGGCCCCCGCGGCGAGACGATCTCCTGGCCACCGCCTCGTAGTCTCCTGAGGCCCAGATGGCGCGGCGCTTCGCCTTGAGTGCGCGGTCGGCTTCGGCCGCTTCCGTTAGCAGAGTCATGGGATTTCTTTCGTGATTTGACTGCTGGTATTCGGGTCGTCATGAGGACAGGCGAACCGCCTCGGCTTCGATCTCGATCTTGATGGTGTTGCCGACCATGAGGCCGCCGCCCTCCAATGGCGCATTCCATGTGAGGCCGAAGTCTCTCCGATCGATCTCCGCAGTGGCGGTCACCGCGATTCGCTGTTGCCCCCCGGGGTCGGTGACCTGGCCGTTGAACTCGACGTCGAGTTGGACTGAGCGTGTCTGATCCTTGATGGTGAGTTCGCCCAGGATGGTGTACCTATGCGCGACGCGCGGGACGACTGCGGTGCTGCGGAACGTCATCGCGGGATACCTGTCGCTGTCGAAGAAGTCCGGCGAACGCAGATGAGCATCACGCTGTGCACCCGACGTGTCGATACTGGCGGTCAGGATCGTGGCCTCGGCTGCAGAAAGAACCGGGTCGTCCGCGATCGCAATCGAGCCGGTGAAGTCGGTGAAATGGCCGCGCACCTTGGCGACCATCAGGTGCCGGGCAATGAAACCGATGCTGGTGTGAACCGGATCCACCGTGAACGTGCCGGCCGCAGGTAGTCGGAGAGCATCCAGAGCCGGTCCGTCCGGTTCAGGATTGACGGTTGTTGTGGTCATGAAGACGACCGTACGGATGTGCGCGAGCGGCCGCGTCGACAAAACGACCCACTTCCCCCGAATCGCACCAGATAGCGAGGCGCCGCCAATGGGTAGGTTTGCGCAGCCCGACGGTCTAGGCGATGCCCTCGCGGGTGGCGAACGCGGTGGCCGCGGCGCGGCTGCCGACGCCGAGTTTGGCGAAGATATTGGACAGGTGCCGGGCTACGGTCTTCTCACTCAAGAACAGTTCGGCGGCGATCTGTCGGTTGGTGCGGCCGTCGGTGACGAGGCGTAGCACCTGCGCCTCACGTTCGGTCAGGCCGCCAGGCAGACGTGCTGGGCGCCTGTGGTTGAGGAGGCGCTCACATGCCTCGGCGACGGCTGGATATCCAGACGCTGAAAAGAAGGCTTGGCACGACGTGAGCCAGCCGACCGGTTCGCCCCAGCCGTCGCGGAGCGCGGCCTCGGCGACGAGCCGCAGGGCCAGCGCCGCGAAGAGCTCGCTGTGTTGCATGGCGGCCATGTCGGCAGTGGCGGCCTCTGCCGCGGCGGTTGCCTCCTCCGTACGACCGGCGCGCCCCAGGGCAATCGCCTCGCTGTATCGCAGGCACGCGCGAGCGATTGCCTGTACGGCAGCACTGGATGCCCGGACCTCTGACCTGGCGCCTTGCCCGTCATGGTCCTCGATCGTGCAGATCAGGGCCCAGAATCCGTGGAACGGTGCAGGAGAGGTCACCGGTGATCGGCGCATGAACGCCATGCCGCGATCCATCGCGGACAGAGCCTGGGTGCGCTCCTCTTGAAGGAGGAATGAGAGGCCATGAACCTGACCGAAGGCTATGCCACAGATCTCTGGATCGTCGGGAGCCAGCATCATGGCTTCTGTCAGGGCTAGTTCCATCTCGTCGTGCCGCTGCTGGTAGGCCAGGAGTTCGGCCTGCCAGAGGAGGGCCTTGGGCAGCATGGCGAGCCGCAGCCGCCGGCAGGCTTCGACGCTGCGGCGTGCCATGGCCAGCGCCTCGTCAAGCTGGCCCGGGTCACCGCAGATGAGCAAAGCGAGCGTCAGCTCGACAGCGGCAGCCGTGGACAGTGCGCCGATACGCAGCGCAGCGCCGCGAGCCTGTACCAAACGGTCGACGCGGCGCCGACTGAGCGCGTCGAGGCTGCCGAGGTCGTAGAGGGCTCGGACCCGCCATAGCTCAAGCCCATGCTGTTCGGCGATTTGCCGAGCCCGCTCGAAGATGCCTTCGGCTTCAGCGAGGTCGCGCCGCCGCGCTCGGTAGCCGAGGATCTCGAGGGCCTGGCAGGAAACGTCCGGCCAGCCGTACTGCTCGGCAGCCGACAGTGCCGCCGCTGCGTACTCGACCGCCGTTTCCACCTCCGCTTGGCTGAAGGCGCCTCGGGCGGCCAATGCATCCACTCGGGCCAGCACCTCCGGGGCGGCGGCACGCTCGCCGAGCGCCCGCGCCTGACCCAGATGCTCCGCCGCCGCCGTCCAGTCACCAGCGGACGTAGCAGCCCGAGCCAGCAGCAGATGGAGCTCTGCTCGCGCTGCAGGGGCCGAGGACACGGTATCCATGCGGCTCAGAAGCAACCGCCCAACTTCGAAGGCCCGATCAACCTTTCCGGCAAGGGCCAACACTTCGGTGAAGGCGCGGTCGATCTCGATGTCGATCGTTTGATCATCGGCGGCAGCAGCATTGGTTGCTCGGATCCGGGCCCGTTCCAGAACGGCCTCGGCTGTGCCCAGCGATCCCGTCCCCAGCGCGCGGCGTCCGGCCAGCAAAAGAATCTCCGTGGCCCGGCGGTCGTGGCCAGCCTGCTCCGCCAGCTCAGCGGCCAGGTCGCACCATTGACCCGGCAGTCCCGGATGCGCCTGCTCAACGGATTCCAGGGCCTCGGCGTACAACAAAGTTCGGTCCGGTGGAAGCATTCCCAACAGGACGGCCTCGCGGGTGAGCGCATGCCGAAAACGAAAGCCCGTATCGGCTACGAGAAGTTGGGCGTCAACGGCCCGCCGCAGATGGGCCCTGACCACATCCTCCGAAAGCAGCGTCATAGACGACAGCAGGTTCCAGTCGAACTGTCGGCCAAGTACGGCTGCTGCCAGCAGCAGCTGACGGCACTCCTCACCCAACGCGTCTAGACGTACCTGTACCGATTGGGTGAAGCTCAGCGGTACAACCAGCGGCAGGGCTTCCCGAACAGTCCAGTGACCCCCGCTCGCCTGCAATACCCCACGCGCGGCGAGCGTCGCGAGAATCTCCTCGACCAAGAACGGCACGCCGCCAGCCCAATCCCGCACCAGTCGGCCAACGTCCGGCGAAACATGCTGCTGGTTCAGGCACGCTGCAGCCATCCTTTCCACCTCGTCCTGATCGAGCGGCGACAGTTCCGCGAACATGCCGACGCGGCGTGCGGCCAGCTGGTGCACGAGCTCTTCGCCGCGGCTGTTCTCGCCGGTGCGTACGGTGACCAGGCACACCACCGGCTCGCCGTCGAGGTTGTCGGCCAGGTACTCCACGACGGCGAGTGTCCCGGCGTCGGCCCAGTGCAGATCCTCGAGCACGAGCAGGCAGCCGCTTCGTCCCCCGAGCAGCCTGAGCAGCCGAAGCACACCTTCGGCGAGACCGACATCCCCTTCTTCGGTTATCGGTGCGGCCGCAGCGCGCCATTCCGGCACGATGCGGGCCAGATACCCGCGGAACGGCCCGAGGTCCGGGCTGTCTGGCAGTCCCGCGATCCGGGAAGCACGCAGCAGCGCCTCCGACAACGCCCGAAAAGCGCTCGTCTGGCCATCGCGTACCGCCCGCCCGGTCAACACCGCCATGTCTGTTGCCCTGGCCGCCGCCTCCGCCGCGCGAGCGATACGCGACTTCCCCAGCCCGGCCTCGCCGACGACAAACACCACTCCACCTCGGCTGGCGGCGGTCCGCCGGAGAGCCGAGTCAATCATCGCCAGCTCCACGTCGCGTCCGACCACGACCGGACACAGCAACTGGCGCATATCTGAAGTATGGCAATCGGCCTGTCGAGGTCCACCTTGTTGACGAAGGGGTCGACCGCTATGCACGGTTCGAGCACCAGCAAGCACAACCCTGCGAGACTGCACGGTTGTTACGCCTCGAAGGAGCTTGGTTTGGATTCAGTGCACACATCGTCCAAGGGCCGTGAGCGCGTGTGCTTATGTGTGTCCGACGGCGACATGATCATCTCCTTGGTGCACCGGATGCACCCAAACGCGGGAGTCGCATGTCCCGCAGCGTCATGATCATGCTTCTAATGCACCGGATACACCGCAATTCAGGCATGTGCGGACGCGGTCTTCAGCCAGGCACAACTTTCGTAACGAGAAGGTCAGCTTGACGCCGACGCTAATTACAAACTGCATACCAATCCGCTCGCACAGTCGCGGTCAACAGCGGACGCGGGTGACCAATCGCCGCCTGAGGGCCGGTCCACCACACAAACCGACTGTCGATGGCATGGAAGAAGGTCGCCAAGGACACAGTCGCCCTGCTGAGCGCCGAAGCCGGCCGCCACCCCTACGATCGGCGCCTCTCGGACCTCATCGGGGAGCTGTCCACCCGAAGCGACGAATTCGTGTCCGGTGGGCCGCCCCCGACGTCCAGATCCACAGCACCGGCGTCCAGCTCATCCACCACCCGGTCGTCAGCGGCCTTGCCGGCCGATCCCAGCCAGATGCTCCTCACCTACACCGCCGAGCCTGGCAGTACGCCCCCGGCGTCTCCTGGACCGCTGGGCCGCGACCACCGACGGCTTCGGGCCGGCCGCCTCGACTGATACCTCGTCGGAGGCTGAATCGTTCCGGAGGGCTGGCTGACATGGGGAACAACTTAAAAGCGGCCCATGTTGGTGTTCTGGGCAGCGGGAGAAGCCTGTCCTCATGGGCGGAGTCACCTTCGACATCAGTATCTCGGTCGATGGCTACACAAGCTCAGCGTCACCGCGCACGCCGATAGCGCAATCAGAGACGGCAACGTTCGCTAACGGATGGCTAACGAAAATGATCAAGGCCCGGTTGCACTCATAGCAATCGGGCCCTGACTAGGTGTTTCGTTGTAGCGGGGACAGGATTTGAACCTGTGACCTCTGGGTTATGAGCGATATTTTCACCTCATTTTCAGGGTCGCTTCCACCTGCCAATCACGCCTAATCTAGAGTAAAGTGCCTTGTCAGAGGCCAGTTAGTATTTCCATACTTGTCCACGGCCATCCATGCATGTTTGGCAGCGTTTGCTGCCAAATTGCTGCCAAGCGAGTAAAGAGATGATCATGCCATGGCATGGGTAGTCGCCCGCAAAGGCCCCCACGGGACCAAGTTCAAGGCGTCCTACCGGGATCCGAGCGGCGCCGAGCGATCAGCAGGCACCTACCCATCGCGCCGAGCGGCCGAGCGAGCCGGCCAGCGAGAAGAGCAGCGAGTCCGCGAGGGCCGGTGGCATGACTACTCACTCGGCGCAACGACCTTCCGCGAGTACGTGGAGAGCACCTGGCTACCGAGCAAGCACATCGAGCTCACGACGCGCGCTGCCTACCACTCCAATCTGGACAAGCACTTCTTTCCATTCTTCGGCAGCCGCCCAATGGCGCGGATCCTGCCGTCGAACGTTCAGGAGTGGGTGACAATGGCGACCGCGCAGGGTCTCACTCCGAGATCCGTACGGAAGTACCACGTCATGCTGCACTCGATCTTCGCGCGTGCGGTACGGGACGGACTGATCTTGACCAATCCATGCGAGCACACGGAGCTACCCAAGGTCGTGCTGCGTCGATCGAGGACTCTGACGCCTGAGGAGTTTGATCAACTGATTCAGGCGATCCCCGAGCGGCATCGGCTGATGGTCGAGACCGCAATCGAAACGGGAATGCGCTGGGGCGAGTTGATCGCCCTCAGGCCACGCCACATCGATTTTCTACGTCGCCAGGTGACGGTTGAGGAAACGATCATCGAGGTTTCCAAGCGACATTCACCGACGGGCGAGCGCATGATCGTTAAGCCGTACCCGAAGGACAACGAGGCCCGTACGTTTGGTGTACGCGAGCAGTGGCTGGACGCCATCGCAGAGCACATCTCGAGTCACGGCCTTGGCAGGGACGAGCTCCTCTTTGCGACCGAGGCCGGGACGCCGATCTCGCGCAACACTTTCCGAACGCGCGTGTGGCTTCGGGCGGTCAAGGCCTCGGGTCTCGATTTCAACGTCCGAATGCACGACCTTCGCCACGCGCATGCGTCCTGGCTGCTCGCCGGCGGTGCCGACCTAAAGGGCGTCATGGAACGGATGGGACACGCGCAGATCCAGACGACTCAGAAGTATCTCCACACACTGCCGGACAGCGACAAGAAGAACCTCGACGCCTTCAGCCGCGTCGCAGATCGACGCTCGGGAAGCCCCGGCACTAGCTGAGGTCAAGCTAGCCAGCTTTTCGGCGGGGCCGCGGCGGTCGCTTAGGCCACAGGACGAAGCGACGCGACGTATTGGCGCAGGTCTGAACCGCGGATCAAGCGGGTGCGGTCGATCTTCACCGACGGCAGGTCGCCGGAACCAAGAAGCTCATATACCTTCGATCGGCTGATGTTCAAAAACACAGCAACCTCGGGAACCCGGTACAGCAGTCGGTCGTCCATTGCTCTACCTC
>Ga0307297_10000045_pt1 | contig 26994 bp, 26 predicted proteins | sample ER_DNA_157_FD_194464 | JGI IMG/M metagenome (GOLD analysis project Ga0307297, IMG submission 194464) | Bulk soil microbial communities from the East River watershed near Crested Butte, Colorado, United States - ER_DNA_157 | ecosystem: Environmental > Terrestrial > Soil > Floodplain | place...
GCCCTGGTCACCAACGCTGCCGGCAACTTCCTCGGCTTCGGCGTGGTCGTTCCGCTGTATGCGGTGGCCATCCTTACCACCCGCGCGCTGCCGCGGTGGATCGGATGGCTTGGCCTGCTCGTCGGTGATCTCGAGCATCTCCAACATCGGCTTCATCGGCTTCTTCGTGTTCATGCTGAGCATGGGCATTGCCCTGCTCCGGCGCCGCTCACAACCCGACGAAGCAACCCAGGCATCAGCACAAGCACCGAGCTGACCAAAGGCCGCATAGATCCTCTTCGAGACTCCTAGGCACTTGGCGCTGGATGTCAGGGCAGCAGCACAGTGTCGGGGGTTTACCAGCTGATCCCGGTGGTCGGGCTCGTCATGCTGGCGTGGATGCGGCGGTTCGGAGTGTTTCGCGCCACGCAACCTCTCAGGTCCGCGCAAACGCAGCTCCGCGTTACACGTGCTTGCCAGCTCTTTTGAGTATTTCCAACGACGTCAGGCCTGGGGTGGCAGGATGCCTGGGCAATGGGTCGATGTTGGCGCGAGGAGGCTCATTGATGGAACGGCTTTGGATCCGAGAGGTCAGACGCGCCGCCCGGCGCGCAAGTGCTCCATTTGCTCGGCAGGTCGCTTTGGGTTGCGGCGCGGCCGCGGTCGGAACGATGGTCGCGTCCGTTCTGCCCCTGAAGTGGGATGGCGTGGCGGCGCCGGCCGTGTGGGCCGCTTTGTGCACGGTAGCCGGATACGTCGTCATCTGGACCGGACTCTTCATTGGTCACTTGTGGAGGTATCGCTCTAGCGGATTTCGGGACGGCGACTGGCTTGCGCGACACGATGATTCCGATCCGGGCGGTGCTCTTTTCCTGGAGCTTGTTCGTAGGTCAGGCGGCAGCCCGAATCCCGGAGTTGACCTGGAGCTATGCGTCAAGAGTCGTGGCAACTGGGAGGTCGTCGATGACGATGAAGTGGTGTTGCTGCCCGATAAGGTGATTCGTTGCCGCTTCGATCTCAACCACGAGGTGTTCCCGAGTGGCTTCTATGACGTCCGCTGGTTCCGAGCCGACGACCGAGGCAAGCTCGTTGAAATCACCCGCGAGCGGTTCCAATTGCGGAATCACGCCATCGGCCGCCGGACAGGATCTGTATCGCGGAGCAATCCAAGATTGGCTCCCAAAGCGCTGCCCATCAGGGAGGACGAGATCATGCCGCGGAGGTTGGCTCCCAAAGCGCTGCCCATCAGGGAGGACGAGATCATGCCGCGGAGGTTGGCTCCCGAAGCGGTGGCCAGCGGGGACGAGATCAGTCCACGCAGAGCGGTAGAGGCCCGCTAGCGTTCGGGCGGTGAGCTGGCGCGCCGGGTTACACCGGGTTACCTCGATACGCCGGCCCCAGGTGGCCCACCGTTAGGACTGCGGTGCAGAAGAACCAGTGTGGCGACCAGTCCCAGGTATAGCCACACCCGAACGGTCCCCTAGATGTCGCGCCATATCGCAGACTTGCGGATCTCGAACTCGGCGGCGCTGATCGCGCCGCTGTCGCGCAGTGCGCGGAGTTCGGCCAATAGCCGGAGTGGGTCGCGGTCTGGCAGGGGTTCGCCGCGGAGAGTTGCTCGGGCGTCATCGGCGAGCAAGTCAGTGAGAGAGGACTATGGCTCCCGACCGGTCGGAAAGTTGCAGCTTGGTGATGATGTTGGATACGTGGTTACGTACCGTCTTGGGGCTCACCCCCAAGCGCCTCGCGACCCCAGCGTTGTCCCGACCCCGCGGCCAACAACCCCAGGACCTCGGTCTCACGCTTGGTGAGCTCGGGAAAAGGCGATGAAGTCGCCGCGCGGCCGAAGTGCTGAAGCATGCGCGCCGCGATCCCCGCACCGAAGAGTGCCTCACCACGAGCGAGTGCCCGAACGTCCGCGACGATCTCGTCCGTCCGGCGCCTTCAGGGGTGTGGCTGAACGCCCCTGCACGGAGCGCGGCCAGCACGCTTTAGTCGTCGTCGTACATCGTGTGAACCAGGGCGCGACCTGGTCAGCGAAAGGCTTCCGAGCCCTTTGTCGAGGCCTACTCGGAGAAGGAGAGTGGGATGTGGATCACTGTGGCCGCCAGCGGTCGGGCGCGGCACGCATAGCCCCGGCGGTGTAGATCCGAGCGGCGCGCCCCGCCGGATGACGAGATTTTTGGGTCAAGACCTGGGTTGAACCCGGCGGGGGCAGGCCAAACAATACGACCGATCGGTGCTCCCTGTGGCGCGTTCCACATATACAGATCAAAGCGCCCCGCCGGTTTCATATCGGGTATTTCCGGTGCACACGTCCGGCGGGGGCAGGCAAACAGTACTGATGCCGAAGCCCGCCGCGTGCAACATCCCGGAACTGTTCACGTGCGCGAAACCTCCGCGACACTCTCGCAACACAACAAGCCGAGGGATGCTGGCTTCCGGGCCACGGCGTGGGAGCCAGAGCTGCGCAGCGATAAACAAGGCACTAAGGCCAAGACCTGGTTCGGGATCGTACGCAACAATCGGGAGCACTTGATCTAGAGCTTTCCGTCAAGGAGCACTCCCTTGTAGATGCCCGACTGGCTGCCGGGTGCGCGTGGCCGCCGATAACGCTGCTCAGCGATCATCGAAACGCGTACGGTGACTCCTGCTATCGATGGGTGAGCGTGAGCGAGTTTCGTGATCACTGGGCAGACACCCAGGCCGAATGGTCCCACGCCGGCGCCTGGCTGACCTCATGCGTGCTGCCTCCCTCTGTCGTGTGGCCACTGCCGTTACCGGGCAGACAAGTGACGCCCTCGCCTTCTCAAGCGGGGGGCGTGGCCTCTGGTTGTTTTATCCGATTTGTCCGTGAATATGACTCGACCATTCGGCGGGAGCGTGCGGAGGCCCAGGTGACATGGGCCTCCAGCGGGCCCTGCCGTCCGTCCTGTCGCCACAGTGCGGCAAAGCTGAGGGCGAGGTACGCCAGAACGAGGAACAGTTGGATGGGATTGTCCTCTAGGAACGAGGTCTCCAGCACGATGACGTGGGCGGTGTAGAGGGTGAGCGTCATGGCCCCCGCCGCAGCGAGCGGGCCCAGCGACCTGCGGGCGAGCCGGGAACGGGTGATCAGGAGCGATAACCCCAGCCACGCCATCGCTATCCCGAGATCGTGCACCATCCTGAACGGAGTGGTGGTGTACGGGGCCCGCTCGACTAGCCACCACCACGACGAAACGTTGTCGGGCTCCCACAAGATGATGTTCTGTGCGGCCTGCGGGGACACCTTCACTGGGGCCGCGGCTCTTAGCTGCTGGAGGCCTCCGAACTGGAACAAGATGAGGGTCGATAGGAGCCACGAGCCGGCGGCGAGGACGGCACCCCCCACCGTGAGGCGTACCGCCACCAGTTTGTTGGATAGGTCGAGTCGCCCGATCACCATCCCGACACAGATGAACGCCAGATAGGCCACGATCGGATAGCTCCCGGTGACCAGCAGCGGGCTGAGCAGTTCGACGGGGTGGATGAGTGCCGCGAGGGTTGGCTCATTGTCTGGAAGATTCGTGTTGAAGCTGGCGAGCACGACTAGCGGAGCCAGAAGGACCAATCCGATGCTGATCCCGATCAGGACGGGCGAGCTGCGGCGGAGCAGCGGGATCGCCAGCAAGAACATCACGCCGTAATAGGGCAGTATCACGTTGATGTCGGGATCGAGGGCGGAGTTCACAGTCAACCCGATCAATGTGATGATCAGCGCCCTGGTGGTGAGTGCTGCGGCGTCTGGCAGCAGGGACCCGGTGCGGCTGCGCTTGGTGATGAAGGTGAGGCTGACGCCGGCAAGCAGGACGAAGGTCGCCAAGGCGTGACCGGCCATCACCTGATGGGTCTTGCTGGGCGTGTCATCGCGGTGCAGCGTGTCGAAGATATGCACAGCGATCATCCCCAGCAGCGCCAGGCCGCGAGCCACATCGACACCGATCACCCGGGCGCTGCTGCCGCCGCCCGCTGGGGCCAAGGCTGACGGCCCATTAGGTTCGAGGATGGTCCCCGCCTCACGGCTTGGGCCAGATACGACGCTGATGCAAATTTCCTTTTGCTGGATTGGCTGAGCGGGCGTGGGTGTGGATGTAGCTCCGAGTGCTGGTCAACTCCACGGCGGTGGGGAGCGAAGACGCTGCCATATGGTCCGTGGCAGCGTAAGCAGTGAACGCCGCTGGTGTCAGGCTTTCGGCCTCTTCTCGGCGTCTTCTTAGAGTGACGATGCGGGCGGCCGAGACGTCGCGTGGGCCGTGCGAAGCCCCACAGTTGATCAAGTGTTAGAAGCTGTTGATCTTCGTCCCGCGGGCGGCTCACAGCCATGACTTGTCGCTGTCATTAGAGCCGATCCGGCTGAGACTCGTGACCGTGGCGCGGTGGACGTTGAGCGTGCAGCTGATCTGTACCCAGAGGGTTGGACGCTCCCGCAGATCGGCGCGGAGCTGGGCGCTCATTGGAGCACGGTCAGCCATCAGCTCGATCGCGCCGGCGTCACGATGCGTCGTGGCGGTCCTCCGGCCCATCCAGCCTCCGCAGAGCAGATCCTGGAGTTGCGTGACCAAGGCCTGACCTGGACTGAGGTTGGCAGAACAGGCGGGAATGACTGTTTCGGGTGCATGGAGCCGCTACCGAAGGGCCTGCCGCCAAAGCCCCTGCGGCTGGGCCGATGGCAGGAAATTCTCGCCGAGGGCGCCGGACCAAACCTTGCTATCGGCGTCCGTGCAGCCGTCGCCGATCGGCCACGCGACGAGCAGGCTCCACAGTCTTGCTGCCGCGGGTCACGTGTCTGACAGTTGGAAAAGCCCAAGCAAATTCAAGCCAAGCGAGTACTCGGCTGCCAAAGGCGAAGGGGCGGAACAGGCTCAGGTAACACGGCCAGTGATTACGACATTCTGCAAATAGCGGGTGGTATCCCCTGCACTATGTAGGCATGAGAGCGGGGATGCTGCTTGTCGGTCGTTATCGGTTGGTTCGGCCCGTCGGGGCTGGCGGAATGGGTGACGTCTGGGCGGCACACGACATGGTGCTCGGCAGGGAGGTGGCGCTCAAGGCCCAAGAACTTGGGGCTTATGGTGACCACGCCAGGTTGGAGCGCTTTCAACGGGAGGCTCAGAGTGCTGCCGGGCTGCAGCACCCCAATGTCGTAACGATCTTTGACAGCGGCGCTGAGGGGGAAACGGCGTTCCTGGTCATGGAGCTGCTGCCGGGCCCGACTATTGAGGCCTATGTGGCCGAGCGCGGTCCCTTGCCTGAGCAGGAGGTAATCGCGCTGACCAAAGGGGTTGCTGCGGGGCTGGCTGCAGCTCATGCGGCCGGAGTGGTACACCGGGACATCAAGCCCGCGAACCTGATGTTCGACGCGCGGGGCACACTCAAGATTGTCGACTTCGGGATCGCCCATCTGGCACAGACGGCCGCCACCCGGCTGACGGCCACCAACACCGTGATTGGAAGCGCCTCCTACCTTGCACCTGAGCAGGCGCAGGGCCGTCGGGCCGACGAGCGCAGTGACCTGTATGCGCTGGGTTGCGTCATGACCACGATGTTGACGGGGCGGCCCCCTTTTGAGGGTGAGCATCCGTGGGCGGTGATGCATCAACATGTCAGCGTTGCACCGCCGCGAATCGGAGATCGACGTCCCGGCGTCTGCCCCGCCGTTGAGGCGCTGGTTGCTCAGATGCTAAGCAAGGGGCCGCAAGACCGGCCTAGGTCGGCTTTGGCAGTCCTTGACCGCCTCAGGGATCTTGAACTCGGCACGTTGGACGCGAGGTCAGCAATATCAGCCTCGACCACTGCGGTGTTGGGTCAGGCCACCTTGACTTTGCCGGTTGTTGACCCGGCCGAGATCACGGCGCCTGTGGCGGCTTATCGGCGGCCGCCCGGTCGAACCAGATGGGTCCTCGGCGGTGTTGCCGCGCTCGCCGTTGGTGCGGTTGTTCTCATCGCGATCGCGCCCACAGCCGCTGATCGTCCAGCGAACGACTCAGCCGAACGGCGCAGTGTTGCTCCGATCTCGACAGCGCACAGCCCTGAGCCGACACCCGACACCTCGAAGATGCGAACCAGAGCGGCGCCCACTGCCGTGAGGCCTCAGCAGGCCGTGTCCGACCTGCGGGCCGTGGTCAGCGCGGCCTCGAGCAGTGGCCAAATCGAGGAGCAGGATGAGGCCGAGGAGCTCAGCGAGCTGGTCGATGAGCTAGCCGAGCACCTCGCCCAGGACGGCGTTGAAGACTCCGACGAGCACGTGAAAGAGATAAATAAATACCTGCATGAGCTGTCCAAGGAGGGCGAACTCACACAAGATGGCATGCTGCGCATCGCCGATACCTTGCAGACGGTCCAAGAAGCCATAGCGGAAGGCTGACTGATCACGCCGAGGTGAACAATGTCCCCGACGAGCCCCATCTTCGACGGTGATAATCAGGCGTTGATCAACAAGCAGGGTAAGAGTCTCTCGCAGATGCCCTCACAGAGCTTCACCGGCTTGAGCGCCGCATTAATCGACGGATCCGACGCGATCAAAGACGCCTGGAAGTCCCCTCCAGCTGGCTCGTACGCGAACGACATGCCTAGTCGCCACGGTTAGAACTCGATGATGCTCCGCGCCGCGCTGCTGCACACGTGCCTAGCCGAGTCCGCCGGCGACGCTCGGCACTACCACCGCATTGGTTGGCCGCTCGCGTAAGTCGACACCAAACCGGCGTAGATCTGGCTCAATGACGACTTCGCCGAACTCCAAGTCCACCGGTTTCAACGGCCAGCCGGCCGCGCTCCGTGCGCTGCTCTGCTGGATCCCCGAGTTCGATGCTCCAATTCTATTCAAACATGTGTTCGATAGCAAGCCGTTTCCCCAACAAAATAAGGAAAAGTTGCGTCTGGAACTGCACCTTGCCCCCAACCCCACCCTGGACAACCCCTCCCCAACATTCCCCCGGCTCACTTGCCACACTCGCCAAGCCGGAAGCAGGTCTTGATCAGAGAGTCGTATGATCAACATCAGAAAGGTGGATTGATCAAGAACCTCTGATCTTGGAACCATCCGCGCCAGATCATCCCAAGTCCGGCCCCGCTCATCGCCGACCGACAACCAGCCGCAGTAGCCTAACGACGTGCGAGGCACGTCGATGAGGTCGGCCGCACGGCGTACCGAGGCCAGCGAGGAACAGGCCGAACGGATGCGCACCAGGGTCCGCCTGCTAGTGCAGCTGACCACCCGGCACGGTCGCTACCGGCGTGGGCTGGTCCAGGCCGCCAAGAGCCTTGCGCCGGAGGAGGCCGCAGTGCTTGCGGATCTCGAAGCGCACGGGCTCGACGTCAATCAGCTGCGCGACGTGCTGTGCGGCGGGCATGTCCTCGTCGACAATCCGGACCTGTACGAACGCTGGCGGTTTCCGAAGGTGACCCGCCAGCGGCTGTCGAGTCACCATCGCACGGTGGACAAGGTGACCTATCCCGATCTGGGCATGCACGGTCCGCTGGTGCGCGAGAAGTTGCACGGACGGACCGCGACCGGCACCTGGGTGCAGCTTGAGAAGACCCCGGCGGCGTTCGGTGCGGGGCACCGGCTGCCGTCGTGGAATGACGTGCTGCACCTGGTGGACTACGTCGTCTACCGCGTAACCAAACGCAACGTCGGGCCATGGGGACTCTCCGCCGTCACCGAGCGGCGGCCGATGTACCTCTCGCCCCAATTGAGGACGTCAGTGCCGCTGCCGCAGGGTACGGCGCGCGCGTTGACCGCGACCCTCGCCCGGCTCGACACCGAAGATCAGGTCATCCCCGCGACGCCAGGCATGACGAACTCTGATCTCGTACGCCGTTTCCTGGGGCCATTGCGAAAGGATCCTTTGGTCGACCTGATACCAGGACCGGGGCGAGGGCGAGGTCGAGGGCTATTCGGCAACTCTCAGGTGTGGGTCACCGAGACTGGAGCGGCTACCGCTCGCCGGCTGCTCTCAGCCGGTGGCCAGTCGGGCGGCTGGACACTGCCCCACGTGGTGGCCGCGCGACCGGTCGAGGTAACGGTGGGTGACCGACGCCTGCGCTTAGCGGGTCGAGTTCCGGCCAGCGCCGAAAGGCGTCATGACTGAGACACAGTCGGACGTCGGCGTCCCGTCGGGCCTGATTGAAGCGGTGCTCCATCTGGTCAGCACCGGACCCGTGCCACTCGGCGGCTACAGCCTCGCCGAGATGGTCGCCGTCGATGCCGTCGTCGACTTCCTTGACGAGATGCCGTCCGAAGAGGAGGTCGGTGAGGCCGTACGGTCACTGGCCGCGCGGCAGCTCTTGGTGGCCCTGCCGGAGACGGAACGCCTGCAGGTGCGCGGCGACCTGGGCATTGCCGTGGTGTTCCAGCAACGCGCGCGGTCCGTGATCGATGCGCGTGTGACCGGCACCGAACCGGGTCAGCCATGGCGGACCCTGCTGCTCCCGCAGCCGGAGGGCGTGGCTCTCGAGGTGCTGATCGACGCGCTCGGCGTGCATGAGCTCTCACTCCGACAGATCGACGAGGCGCTTCGCCGGCTGCGCGAGCGGCTGCCGGACGGTGATCCGGAGCGCGAGCCTGCCGAGCCCGACGAGGTGCTCGCCGCCGCGAAGCGGAGCGCGTTGGTGACCGTGACGCAGTACTCCGCCTCGGGCAGCGCAGAGATCGGGGAGCTGAGCGCCGACATCGTGCTCGCCGAAGGACGCGGCGGCCTGTACGTTTTCGCCCGCGACCCGGCAGATCCCGAGCGGTTGGTCTCGCAAGGACTCGATGAGGGCGAGGTGATCGAGCTCATCCGAAGCCTGGCAGCACCCGACGTCGACGGCGGCGAGGACACACACTCGAGCGCCGAGCCGTCCGGGCGTATCGCCAAGGCCCGCGCCAGCATCATGAGACGCCTACGCCGCAGAAGCCCTGCCGACTTGTCAGATTCTCAGCAGGCTATAGCCCGCTGAGAATCTGACAAGTCGACGTAGAGGGCTAACGGGTCAGGTGACTGCGGACAGTCCTGCGGCAACGGCGAATCCGAGTACGGCTGCGAGCCCGGTCTTCTCACCGGCCTTGGCGGTGGCTTCGGGGATCATCGACCCGACAAGCATGACCAGCAACGCTCCTGCGGCGAACCCATCCACGGCTCCTTCGAATCGTTCCGCCAGCACTCGAGACACGGCGTACCCGCCCACCGTCGACAACGCGCAGACTACGGCCACCGCGACCCACAAGAAGATGATCACTCGAGGACGGACCCCGCCAGTTTTCATGTCGATCGAGGAACCGATCGACTCTGGCAGGTTGGACACGAAGATCGCCACCAGTAGTGCCACGCTGACACCCTGGCCCTGGGCCAAGCCGATCCCCAGTACCGCCTGTTCCGGAATGCCGTCGAGCAAGGCACCCAGGGCGAGCGGCAGTCCGGCCGCTCCGCCGCCGAGCCGACGGCCTAGCCGCTCAACCCAACGGTCGGCGAAGAAGAAGGCCAATGCTCCCGCCGCGATCCCTATGGCCAGCGCCAGCGGCCCGCCCAGACGGAACCCTTCCTCGGTGAGCTCGAAGGAGATGCTCGAGATCAACGCGCCCGCCCCGAACCCGAGTACCACCCCGATCAGGCTGTCATGCCACTGTCGCGCCAGACCGAGGAGAGCGCCCAGCACCAGCGAGGACGCGGCAATGGCTCCCCAGAGCAGTGCGGCACTCACGTAGCCCAGCCCTTCATGCGTGGACGACTGCGGCTATTTGTGTATCATCCCGTCGCGCCTGTCACAGTATGGCCCCATCATCCAGGCCGCCACCGTCCGAGTGTGCGTTGAAGCAACCGGTTGGTCATCAACCTGCGCGCGTGTAGCGTTGTTGCTGCTGGGAACACAGCCGTCCTCGGGCTGGAGATCGCCGTACGCGTTGACCGCTTCTCCATGATGGCTTCTTGCGCCGAGTTAGTAACCGGGAAATGCCGCACCCTCAGGCTCGGCCATGACCCAAATAGAGAGACCTCCAGCTCTCCTCCGATCCGGTACTAAGACTGACGAGATCGGCAGCGAGGCACTCACGCGTCTGTTCGAGGCGTTCATTAGGTGCAAGACGACCCTCGACGACCTCTCCAATCGGGCGGCCGAGCTCGGCGAGGACCTCGGTGCTCCGGTCATCGCGGGATATCTGACCGGAAAGTCCTTCATTTCAGCTCAGGAGCACAATGTCCTTGCCGCTGCTATCAACGCTCGCCTCACCGAGCTGTCACTGCCTGCAGTGGCTCCTTACACAAGGCCGAGAGGGATCTAGCTCAGCTGTGTAGCAGGTCGGCTGCTGGGGCGAGCTCCACATCGCTCACGGCCGACTGGGTTGTCGTAAAGATCTTGATCGACTGGGCCTGCAGAGTGTCCGGTTCGAGCACGGTGAGTATGTGGTGCCCCGGTGGCGGGAGTCGCAGCTGGTAGCGGCCCTCCGCGTCGCTCCTGGTAGCGGCTATGAACTCCCCGGTGCGGGCACTGAGCGTTACGAGCGCGCCGGTCACGGCTAATCCACGACGCAGTACCCGGCCGGTGAGCATGAGCGGCTCCTTCAGCTGGATGAGGTGATGGGTGCTTGCGTCGGCAAAGTCAACTACTTCGGAACGCGGCGTCCAGCCGTCGGCGTTGACGATCAATAGATACCGCCCCAGGCCTGGCAGTGCCAGCGAGAAGGCTCCGTTGTTGTCGGCTCGGCTCCAATCCAACGGCTCGCCGGAGAGCCTGAGCGCGGTCACGACGGCATGCCCAATCGGCTGTCCGGCGCCTTGCACCACGCGGCCATGAGCAACGATCTCAGGGTTCTCACCGGCCTGTATGACTGCCTCTGGGCCGCCGGCCAGCACCTCTGCCTCAGCGATGGGTACGCGCACCCGTTTGGGGACCAACCATGCAACGCCGCAGCAGATCAGCGAGGCGACAGCAGCGAGCCAAAACACATCCTGGAACGCGGCCAAGGCCGGAACCTGCTGCCCCGCAACAGTCACCGTCACCAGAGAGAGGAGCGCGGCGATGACTGCACTGGCCGTCGATGTGCCGAGCGCCCGAAGTAGCGCGTTCAGCCCGTTCGCTGAGGCGGTTTCGGTGATCGGCACGTTGGCCATGATCAGGCTCGGCATCGCGGCGTACGCAACTGCCGACCCTATGCCGACCACTGTGGAGCCGATGATCACCGCAAACACCGTGTCGCCGTAGAAGACCCGGGCTAGGTACGCGACGGCCATGATCGCAGCCCCGGTAATCAACGTGACCCTGCCGCCGAGGCGGTTGATCATGGTTCCGGACACTGGCGAGAAGGCCACCATGGCCAGGCCCGAGGGAACCATCGCCAGGCCGGCGGCGACCGCGGTGAGCCCAAACCCGCTTGCTTCGACCGGTTGCTGCAGCTGCTGGGTGCTGATCAACATGTTGGCCATCAGGGCGAAGCCGACCAAGATCGAAGCGATGTTGGTCAACAGAATGGGGCGGCGCGCCGACGTACGTAGATCAACCAGCGGCTGGCTGACCTTGAGCGAATAGGGGACCCAGAACGCCAGGACGACGGCAGTCACCACCAGCAGCAGGATGGTTTGTTCGCTTTTCCAGCCCCAGCTGCCGCCTTTGGAGATCACCAGGAGCAGAGCGGTCAGGGCGATCGACAGCAGAATCGCGCCAAGAAGATCGAACCGGCCTCGGCTCTTCACATCCGACTCCGAGACCACGAGCAGTACGGCGACACCGATCGCGACTCCGACGCCCGCGGACAGCCAGAAGACCGACTGCCAGCCGAACTGGTCGAAGAGGATGCCGCCGAGCGGCAGGCCGAGGGCGCCGCCAATACCCAGCGTCGCGCTCATCAGGGCAATCGCCGATCCGACCTTGTTCTTGGGCAGTTCGTCGCGCATGATGCTGATCCCGACAGGGATCAAGGCGGCTGCGAAGCCCTGCAGGGATCGGCCGACAACCAGAGCGAGGAAGCTTCCGGCGCTGAGGGCCGCAACCAGCGAGCCGGCCGTCATCAAAACGATGCACACGAGCATCATCAGCCGCTTCCCGTACATGTCCGCGAGCCTGGCCACAATCGGAGTGGCGACCGCGGCCGTCAGGAGCGTTGCAGTCACCAACCAGGAGATGTCGTCGGCTGAGACCTGCAGCAGATGTTGGAACCCTGGTAGCAGCGGAATCACCATGGTCTGCTGCAACGACACTGTGGTTCCAGCCAAGGAAAGCACGGTGATCACCGCCCACGTCGGCACCGGTTTCGGTGTGGCACCGACGATCGCGTCGGCAGTCATGAAGCCTCCTGAGCGTCGGCGAACCTGATCACTATTTGTGCACCATCCCGGTCACGCCGGTCACCGCGTCGCCGCCGATCCAGACGTCGCTGCCGATCTGGGTGACGTAGACCCGGCCGCGTCGACCGATGACGGTTCCCTGGGCGGCGACGTAGGAACTTGGTGCCCGCTGGGTAGCGATCAGCCATTGACCGAGTGCGGCGTTGAGGCTGCCGGTGACCGGGTCCTCAGCCTGCGTGACCAGCGAGGTGAAGGCCCGGACTTCGAAGTCCACCTCCGAGTGCGGTGGATACGGTCCGACCACCCCGACGGCGCTGAATCGGCCGGAGTCGACGGCCTTCGGGCGGAGCGCCAGGACTGTCTCGGCGTCGTTAAGCAACAGCGCCACCCAGCCGGGGCCGTTGTCGGCCCATTGCGCATCCACCACCACGTCAGGATCGATGCCGAGAAAGGCCATGATTTCGGTCAGGTCCTCGGCGTCGACATCACCGCTTCGGATGAGCGGCGGTGCAGCGAAGGCAAGCCGCGTCCCGTCGCGACGGATCCGTACGAGTCCGGCTGCACACTGCTGGGTAAGGCCTTCGGGGTTCTTGGCGATGCCGCCGGCCTCCAACCAGGCATGGGCCGAGCCGAGAGTGGGGTGGCCAGCAAAGGGCAGCTCGGTGTTGGTCGTGAAGATCCGCAGCTGATAGTCGGCCTGCTCGTCGGTAGGAGCGATCAGGAACGTCGTCTCGCTCAGATTGGTCCAGCGGGCGAAGTCGGCCATGTCCTGCGTGGTGAGATCGTCGGCGTCGTGAACCACAGCCACGGGATTGCCGAACGTCAGCACGTTGGTGAAGACATCGACCTGGGTGAAGGGGCGCATGATGACAGCCTGCCAGTGAGATTCGGTCCACCGTGGAGCGCTTGCCAGGCTCAGCTGAGTTCAGCGATGCTGGCCGCAACGTGGGCTAGTTCTGGGTGCCCATCCTCCACGAATCTGGCAAGGTCGGCCTGCAGGTAGCGCAGCTCTGCAAGTCCGGTCTGGGGGTGACCGGCACGGGCGATCCACTCGGCGAGCTGCCGACGGGTGCGGAATGTCCCGATCGATCGCATGCCTTGAATTCTGAGGCGGTCGCGCAGTAGCTCGATCAGATCGAACACCGCGCGCTGCGGATCGTTGAGCTGTCCGCGCAGTACTGCCAAATCCTGTCGGCTCGTGAGCGTATCGGGGTGACGGTCGCCAAGGATCTGACGTCGTCGCCGATAGACCGCTCGCATTTCGGTGTGGGCCTTGTTCATGTCGCTTATCCCGCCGCGGGATCGGGCCAGGATGTGCTGCAGGCGCAGCGTGTTCGGATGATCGGGCCCGCACACCCGGATCCAGTCGTCGCGTTGGTCCAGCAGCTGGTACAGCGCGTCGCGGTCTTGGCCGCTTTGGCCTGTCCAGACGGCCAGCTCCAGCCGCGTCTTGAGCGTGCGGATGTGATCGTCTCCCAGAATCTGGCGCTGTCTCTTGAGCACCTCGGTCAGTAGGGCTACCGCGTCGCCGGGCTGGCCGGCTCGCCCCGTCCAGACGGCGTGCCTGTATCGCACGTGCAGTGTCAGTGGGTCATCGGGCGGAAGCGCTTGCTCGGCAGACGCAATGAGCTGCGCCAGGTCACGACAAGCCGCGTTGACCTGGCCAAACCAGCCCTGAGATGTCGCAAGTTCGACCCGCGTACGGATCGCGCGGCGCTCCGCATCCAATCCGCCGCCACCCGTGGTATCTCGCAGAGCAATCAGCTCACGGATGGATCGCGCAATCTTACCTTCCTTGCGATGCCAGACTCCGCAGGCGTACAGCACGTCCTCGACCGCTGGATGGCCGCTCCCTAGCAGTTGGCCCACCCGATCAGCCAGTCGTTCGAAATGGCGCGCGGCACGGTGCGGGCGGCCCGTCTCGCCGAGGCTCCAGCCGAGCCTAATCAGCACCGGGTGCATTCCGTCGGAGGACGCGAGCGCATCCCCGCGGAGCCGGTCGAGCCAGATCGCGTGACCTCGCAGATCCAGATTGCGACGGGGGTCGTTCTCCACCGTTCCCCACAGCTCCATTAGAGCGTCGGCAGCGGCGACCACTGCCTCGGTGACCGCCGCCGGTCCCAGATGAAGCCGGGTCATTCGGGCGGTCAAGGCATGCATCTGGACTTCGCGGATCTTCAACTCAGTCCCGGTGTCGTACCGGGTGCAGCTGATCAGGCTGTACGACTCCAGCGCCCGCGTGGTCCCGGTGAGGTCGTCGATGCTGACCAGACCGTCGCCCTCCCGGCCTTTGGCAGCCAAAAAACGCCGTACAGCTTCGGTGGTCATGATCTTGGCCGGCACACCGGCTGGGTTGAGCACTGCGATCATCAGTGCAGCCCAGCTGGCCAGTCGCGTTGGGTCCCGCTGTTCAGCTCGGTCCAAAGAGATGGCCCAGGCTGCGACGAGCGGCCGTTCGTACCCTTCCGCAGTCTGCTCAGCGGGGAACAGGCCTTCCAGCCCGTCCAGTCGGTCGGCCAGCAGGTCGCGGTAGCCGGCACAGGTGTAGCGATTCTCCCGTAACACGCTCGCGGCAAGAGCGAGAGCAAGGGGCGTGCCGCCGAGATCGCGCACAAGCCCATCCACCTCGTCGAACGTGTGGCCGACCATCTCGCCCGCTTCGACTGCAGGCCCGAGACGGCCGCGCAGATAGCGCTGCCCCTCGCGCCGGGTGAAGCCTTCAACCATGACGACATGCCGACCCTCACCCTCCATATCCCTACCGCGGCGGCGGGTCAGCCATAACGTCTGGCCCAGAGCACCACCCGGCCACAAACCCACCAAGTCGGCCGGATCATCCACGTCGTCAAGCACAATCCACCAGTCGAAGTCGGAGCGCCGCAGAGCTCGCATCAGAGTGCGAGCGGTGTCCTCGAGATTGCCGGGATCGGGCGTTGCGAGGCCAAGCGCCTGGGCGGCCCGCGTGTACGCCTCCAGCACCGCAAAGCGGGAAGCGGCGTTACTGACCCAGATCACCTTCTCGGGAGCGAATTCCTCGAGAAGCGCGGCGGCCAGCTGACTCTTGCCCACCCCTGCAGGCCCGGACAGGAGCAGCGGAGGGCGCCCCGCCGTGCGGAGGATTTCAGTCACCTGCTGCTGGACCTCACGCCGCTGGAAGCCGCTGGCCAGCAGCGGTGGCACGTCGGCGAGGAAGGCGTCTGACACGGTGACAGCCAACGGGCGCAGGACCGCATTGGAGACCAGGTTTGCCCGCTGCTCCCGGGTTGCGGCCGACGGCTCCGGGCGGGCGTAGGCCACCAGCTCGCCGGCCAGGGTGTCTGTGGTGCGCTCGGTCGTGGGATGCGTCATCGTCAGACCGCGCGCGAGGTGCCCCAGATCGATGCTGCTGAGCGCCCGGGCTCCGTTGAAGTATTCGGTCAACGCGTTCATCCAGCGTTTGAACTGCCGCGCCAAGTCCGGGTCCGCGTGACGGCTGGCGGCCAGTTCGGCCCACGAGAGTGGGTCGTTTCCTGCCTCGGCCAGCAGCCCACGCAGCATGACGAGCCCGATCATCACATGCTGAGGCACCAGCAGACCCTCCCGCGCAACAAGGCCGCGGCGGCGAAATACGCCCGCTTCCTCAATTTCGCGCCACACCGGCTGGAAGTTCTCCACTAAGACGCAGAGCAGGCGATCCTGGCGGGTCAACGGCTCAGTGCCGACGCCCATAGGTTTCGCTTGCTCAGCCAAGAGCTGACCCCTCCTATCGATCCGGCATAACTCCTTGTGACTCTCCCTGTAATCCGTGGCAAATCCGCTATTTGCTGAGTGCCAATCAAATACCGCTTGGAGGCGCGAAGACAAGAGGAGGGCACCAGATGAACAGTCGAAACGCGAAATCGAAGACTCCAGGGGAGTTTTCTGGCCGGTCAGTGCGGCGGCCTGCCCTCATGGTCACTTTCGTGACGCTGCTTGGCTTGCTCTTCGGAGCCTGCGGCGCTTCCACCGCGAGCACATCCGCCACTGGGACGCCATGTCCTAACGCCGTACAGCAGCTGGTGGACCCGCAGGTGACACCGGATCTTGAGATCAGCGTTGCTGTTGACGGCTCTGGTTCGTTCATGGGTGATCGCAGTGCTTCGCGGGCCTTTGTCGCCCAGCAGGTCGCGCTCACCGTCGATGATGCGGTCGACAAGGCTGCCGCGCTTCGGGTGATCGTTTTCGGTGGATCGGCCGGAAATGCCCGCACCGTTGTCGAGTGCCCGGTGATGGCCGTGCGCTACCGAAACGGGGCCGCTCGAGCGGCGAAGACTGCTTATCTCAAGCAGGTGGCACGTGATCAGGTCTGGGACGCCGTTCTGAACGGCAGGCCGCCTATGGCACGACGGGGCACGTCAGTCGTCGGTGGCTACCTCGCTCTCGCCGATGCGGCACGGCTAACCGCGGGGCGACGCGAGGCGCTGATGTTATCCGATGGCATCGCGCTGCCGGAGATGGCGGTCACGGCTGACCTGTCGGGCTTCAGCAGCATGGGAATGTATGGGGTTGGGCAGACCGAGCCGCCCCCGAGTACCCGTGACGTCGCCCGCCTGGCTCGGAGCTGGGACGCCTGGCTGACGCTGCAAGGTGCTCGGCAAGTGGTGGTTTCCACTCAGGGCTATAGCTCGAAAGTGGGGGCGGCGCCATGAGCCCTCACTTGGTCACCGCACCGGCCGACGGGACCTACCGGCCTCTAGAGTCACGGCTCACCGATGTGGACCCGAGCAGCGTGACCGGCCTTACCGCGCAGCAGGCGAGCGATCTGCTGGCTGGGCATCGTCGCAGCGTACGCCGGACTCAGACGGGATGCTATGACCGCATGCTGCACACTCGGCTGGCCCGGCGCCGGGCCCGCCGGCGCTATTGGGTGGCCGTGACTGAGCGGACTGGTGCCGCCGTCGAAGGCACTCTGAGCAGTCTGGCTACCACTCCAGCCGTCCGGCGGCCCTATGGCCGAATCGGCGCCTTCCTCGTGACGGCACTGTTGATGCTGGCGAGCTTCTTCACCATCAGCAGCATCCTCGCGAGCGCCGACCTGGCTCCGCTGGAGGCGTGGTTGCTGCCGCTGGCGTTCGGGCCGGTCTTCGTGTTGTCGACCAAGACCGCGGTGGGCGCCTGGCTCTCCTCGGCCCCGCCCGACCGCTTGCCATCCCCGACCCAACGGGTGACGAGTCGGATCATCGGGCCGTGCCTGGCCGCCGCGTCGCTGTGTTTGGTCAGCGGGGTAGCGGTGAAGAGCGTCGCGGTTGGCGCGCTGATGCCACTGGCCGACGGAGTCAGCCAGCTGTCATCGGTGCTGATGTTCGCCGGACTGGCGCTCGGGGAGCTCGCCGGTGCCGCTGCTTTGGCCGCGCGCCAGCACCGACCGGGCGCACGAGCGTTCAGCGCAGCACGGGGTCAGTACCGGCGGGCGGTGATCGTTCACGAGTTCGCCCATGCACGGCTGCGCGTCGCCGAAAGTCGTGCCGACGCGGCCGCCCAGGCGCTCGCCGTGCATCAGGAGCGGAAGGCGGGACGTGCCCGGCTTGCGCTGGCCGCGGGGTGGACGCAAGCGGTCCGACACAGCCGGAATGGTGACACACTCATCGACAAAGTGGAGACTCCTCCGGTCTCCATCTCCCGACCATGACCATCGAGCACCCGACGCCAGTCGTCATGGCGGCGGTACGCAATCGGGCATTATGGGTCGTCGTACGCCTCATTGGTTTGCTGATTGCCCTGCTCGTACTGCCGGTGCTGATCTTGCTGAACCTATTGCTATACCTGGTGATCTTGCCGGCCGCCGTGCAGGCGATCACCGGCTAGCGGCCTGATCCATGCGACCAGCGACGCGCTAGTGAGGTATCCCGGGCCGGGGTCTGAGATCATCGTCGCGCGACGTCGAGGTGGCGGCCTGATGATCAGCGGCATGCCGCCTCTGGTAGGCCTCATCCTCATCGCCAGCGTGCACGTGAGTCGGGTCCAACACCCGCTGCAAGAAGGTGAAAGTTCGCTTCTCCTTCGGGCGCCCGATGACGTCGTCTGGGCGGCCTTCCTCAACGATGACGCCATCATCCATGAAGATCACGCGGTCAGCCACCTCCCGGGCGAACGCCATTTCATGGGTGACCACGATCATGGTCATCCCTTCGGAAGCAAGCTCTCGCATCACCGAGAGCACGTCGCCGACAAGTTCGGGATCCAGTGCCGACGTTGGCTCGTCGAAGAGCATCAGGCCGGGGTCCATCGACAAGGCGCGGGCGATCGCGACCCGCTGCTGCTGCCCTCCGGAGAGTTGAGCGGGATAGGCGCTCTCCCGCCCGGCCAGACCCACCTTGGCCAGATTCTCTTGAGCCTTTGCTGCAGCCTCTTCCTTGGGACGCTTCAGCACGTTGATCTGGCCGATAGTGCAGTTCTGCAACGCATTAATGTGCGGGAAAAGATTGAACTGCTGAAACACCATCCCAAGGTTGCTTCGGATCCGGTCGATGTCGCAGTCGGGATCAGTGACCTCCTCACCATTCACCACAACTGTCCCCGAGGTGGGCCCCTCCAGCAGGTTCACACAGCGCAGCAACGTTGACTTCCCAGAGCCGGAGGGGCCGATCACACAAACGACCTCACCGCGATGAATGACCGTCGAGATGCCTTTGAGCACCTCGACAGAGCCGAAGGACTTGTGCAGGTCGATGACTTCGACCACCACCTCTCGTGGCCCTGCCGTTGGAGGAGTGGTGGTGTCAGTGACGGCTTCCGACATCGCGTTCACCGACCTCTCCTGGCGCGGGCTTCCAGCCGCTGCACGAGGAAGGTAAGCGGCAGCGTAATCACCAGATAGCAGAGACCGGCGATCACTAGTGGAGTGAGATTGGCGTTGGTGCTGGACAGATCGCGCCCGTACTTGGTCAGCTCATAGCCGGCCGCCGACAAGCCCAGGATGTAGGCAAGCGACGAGTCCTTTACGAGCAAGATCAGCTCGTTGGTCAACGGAGGAATGACGATCCGAAACGCTTGGGGAAGCACAATCTTCCGACTCGCCACCCCGGCCGGCATACCGAGCGAGCGAGCCGCCTCGACCTGCCCCTTCGGAACGGCCTGGATGCCGGCTCGGATCGTCTCGGCCATGTAGGCGGCGGCTACTATGCCGAGCGCAAGCCACACGGTGCCGTACGGGTCGAAGGGAATGATCAGGCCGGAAAAGGCCAGCGGCAGCAGGCCGAACGCGAGTAGCACGATGAGGGCCGGTAGGCCGCGGAACAACTCGATGTAGATCCCAGCGATCCAGCGGTATGGAGCCACCGAGGAGAGCCGCATTAACGCGAGGATGGTGCCACCGACTAGGCCAATAATGAAAGCCCCAGCGCTATAGATGATGGTGTTGAGCAGCGCAGTGCCTAAACCCTGGGTCAGGGTAGCGTAGATCATGTCGGACCGGAAGAAGACTTGCCCGATCTGCTGCCAGTCGGCCACCAAGAGCAGCACGACGATCGCGACGACCAGGACTACGTACTGGATCAGCCGACGTCGCTTGGCGCGTTGGCGCGGAGACGGCCCCCGGTGCGCCGGCGGAGCGAGGGTGGAAACGCTCATCGCAAAACCTCCTGAAGTAGGCTGAGTCGAACTTCAGTCCGGCGGCTTCCTCCGGTTGCCGGGGGCCGCAGTTGAGTCGCGGGAGGCGGCGGGTGGTCGGGCTTCGCGCTTACGCGGGCTGGACGCCAAACCACTTCTTGTAGATGGTGTCATAGCTGCCATCGGCCTTCGACGTCTTCAGCACGTCGTTGATGACGGCCAGCAACGCCGCAGCGTTGGCGTTGTCCTTCTGCACCATGAAGCCGTACTGCTCGCCGGTGTTGAATTCCTTGGTCACCGATGTTGTCGGGTTTTCCTTGGCGAAGTCATACACCACGCCGTTGTCGTTGATCGCGGCGGCGACGCGTCCGGCGAGAACTCCGGTCAATGTGGTCGGCATGTCGTCGAAGACCACGATGTCGTATCCGTTGGCTGCCTTGTTGTCCTCGGCGTAGATCTGGCCGGTGGTATCGGTCTGGACTCCAAGCTTCTTGCCGCGGAGCTGCGACAGCTCGGTGATGCCGGAATCCTTCTTGACCAGCAACGCCTGCGTGGCCTTGAAGTAGGGATCAGAGAACGCTACGGCTTCCTTGCGCTTGTCGGTGATGGTGACGGCACCCGCGCCGGCGTCACACTTCCGTGCTGCGAACACCGCGCCGGAAGTCATCGACGCGAAGTCGATGTCAAAAATTTCCTGGGTGACGCCCAGCTTCTTAGCGACCAGATCCATCATGTCGACATCGAAGCCAACCACTTTATTGGAGCTGTCCTTGAACTGGAACGGCTTGTAGGACAGGTGAGTGCAGACGGTGAGCTTCCCCGGTGTCACCAGGGAGATCTCCCCGGGGCTGCCGCTGCCGGCCGGTGAGGACGACGACGATGGGGTTTGGGTGGGGGCGCAGGCAGCCAGGACGATTGTGGATAGCGCTGCGACAGCAACAACATACTGGCGGAATCTTTTGAGCCGGGCGGTGATCAAAACGGATTCCCTTGGCTGGGTGGGATTTCTCGCATTCTGGCATGGCACCTGACCGGACGCAATAAGCCGCGTCGACTCAGGCGACCCGGGCGGGGGTGCTGTGGGCTCGTTGACCGGACGAGCTCGCGTACCGAGCTGGCCCACCTTTCTTTTGGAGTGACGACCACCGTCGGACATTCGTTGCAACCTGGCAGTTTTGCCGGCGAGACCGGACAGCTTGGCGTCTTAGCGTGGCCGCTATGACCAGTTAGGGTCGCGGGTACATACCAAACCCACTTCGATCAAGGAGCGAGATCATGCGTACACAACAAGCGCGCACCCCGTCCACCCGCGCTCGGGCAACCGGTGCCCAGGCAATCGGCGCCAGTTCCACCGGCGCGACATCGGTCGCGTTTGCCGCCGTCATCGCGGCTGCGGCAGGAGCCGTGGCGATGGGCGCCGTAGCAATCGGTGCCTTGGCAGTCGGGCGGCTCAGGATCGGAGACGCGGCCGTCCGTCGGCTGCGCATTGGTGAACTGGAGGTCGACGAATTGCGAGTGCGTCGGCTGCAGGTGCTCGAGCGGGATGACGGGAGCTGAGCGATCTCCGACGCTGGTCTACGCCGGGCAGCGCCCTTGCCATCGGGGCTCTGACGCCTGGAGTCGGCCTGCTCATCTCCGGACAGACACTAAGCTGACCTGCCAGTCGACGGGAGGCCAGCATGATCGCGATCCGAACGCCAGACCAGCGGCTTCGCATCTTTATCAGCTCCACGATGAAGGAGTTGGCCGGTGCCCGCGCGGCAGCCCGCACTGCCATCGAACGGCTCCGGCTGATCCCGGTGCTGTTCGAGCTCGGCGCCCGACCGTACCCTCCGCGAGATCTCTATCTTGCGTATCTCAGGCAAAGCGACGTCTTCATTGGCATCTACGGGCAGCAGTACGGGTGGATCGCGCCTGATCAGGAGGTCTCCGGGCTGGAGGACGAGTACCTCAACGCCAGTGGGATGCCGAAGCTCGTCTACGTGCAGTCCCCCGCCCCGGACCGTGATCCCCGGCTCAGGGAAATGCTCAGCCGCATTCAGTCGGACGGATTGTCCTATCGCGGTTTCGGCACCAGTGACGAGCTCGGCACGCTGATCGCGGACGACCTCGCGGTCCTGCTGAGCGAGCGGTTCGATCTCAGGGACGAGACGCCGGAGGCTGGGCCGCCGAGCCGCCCGCTGCCGGTCCCGGCGTCCCGGTTTATCGGGCGGGAACGCGAAAAGTCGATGGTCCGGGACCTGCTGACCGGCGGAGATGCGCGCCTGGTCACCCTGGTAGGAGCAGGAGGAATCGGCAAGACACGGTTGGCGATCGAGGTCGGCTCAGGCCTGATAGGCAAGTTCGATGGTGTGGTGATGGTGGCGCTCGATGAGGTGTCCTCGGCGGACCTGGTGGTGTCGTCGATCGCCTCGTCTCTCGGTGTCCCCGAGTCACCGGGCCGGCTCCTGCTGGACGTGATCATCAACTACCTCCGCACCCGCAGGATGCTGCTAATCGTCGACAACTTCGAGCACGTGATGGCCGCCGCAGGAGTACTTGGGCAGCTCATCACCCAAACGGATCAAGCAGTACTGCTCGTCACCAGCAGGGAGCGGTTGCGCCTATCCGGTGAACGCGTGGTGGAGATTCCGCCGCTGGAAGTCCCGGCAGCCGTCGATAGCGACGAGGTGTTGCGGCGCTCGGATGCGGTCGAACTCTTCATCGACCGCGCTCGCGCAGCCGGGAGCGACCTGGATCTTGATCATGGCCAGGTAGAAATCATCGCGAAAATCTGTCGCCGGCTCGATGGCATCCCGCTCGCCATCGAGCTTGCCGCGTCGCGGGCCAAAGTCGTGGGACCGGAGGAACTCCTGCATAGGCTCGACCGCCGCCTCAGCTTCCTGACCGGCGGGCCACGGGACTTGCCGGAGCGGCAGCAGACCTTACGCTCCACCATTGCCTGGAGTCACGATCTCCTCGACGACTCCGAACGCCGGTTGTTCGCCCGGCTGGGTGTGTTTGCCGCGGGCTTCTCGTTGGAGGCGGCGGAGACGGTGTGCGCCGACGACGCCGCGCCGGCGGTTCTGGACGGTATCGCCTCGCTTCTGGACAAGAGCCTTGTTCGCACCGAGGACACGCTGCACGGACAGCCGCGGTTCGCCATGCTGCAGGTCGTCCGTGACTTTGCGCTGGAGAAGTTGGATGCCTTGGGGGAGATGGAGCGACTCAGGCGAGCGCACGCCGACTATTACCAGGGCGTCATCATCGCGGCTGAGCCGATGCTCCGGGGTGATCCGGGTCCCGTCATCGAGCAGTACCGTGCGGACCTGCCAAATATTCGCGCCGCACTGCGCTGGTCGCTGGAGGTGAAGGAGGGCGGTCGAGTCGCCCGCATGGCGGTCGCCATGTGGCCGTTTCTGTGGATCGCCGGGCTTCTCAGCGAGAGCGTTGAAGTCGTGCAGCAGGCACTCCTCGATGAGACAGCGCTCAGCGCTGCAGAGCAGGCGCACGCTCGTCTTGGGCTCGGGATGCTCGCCTTCGGGCAGGGCGATTACGAACGAGCCGCGCCCGCTTTGGAGACGGCAATAGAGCTCTACACCCGGCTTGGTGACGTCCAGCGCGTGGCAACGGCCTTGGTCCCACTCGGTGTGATTCGGGCCGTCTGGAACCCAAACGGAGGCGAAGATCTGCTCGCCCGAGCGGCCGCTACGTTCCGCGAACTGGACGATCAATGGGGCCTCGCATTCGCGTCGCTGAATCTTGGTGGTGCACTGCTGCTGCACCACCGGTATGCCGACGCAATCCCGCACCTCGAAGAGTGCATCCCGCTTGCCCGCGCGGTGAAGGCCGAGGTCTTCCTCAGCAACGCCCTTATCAATCTGGGCTGGGTTCACCATGGGCTTGGCGACGTTGAGGCGGCTCGTGCGCGCCTTCGCGAGGCGGTCATGCACGCTGCGGCGCCGGACAACCGGGAGAGCCTTGGCCGGGCCCTCGAGGCGTTGGCCGCGGTCGCCGTCGCTGCAGACGACCCGGACCTGGCTGCGACCCTGTTCGGCGCGGCCGAGGGTGTCCGCCGCTCGATCGGAGCGGGGGTCTGGATGACGGATCGAGCCAGCCACGACCAGACTGCGGCTCAGCTGCGCACCCGGCTTGGCGATCCAGCGTACGTAGCGGCGACCGACCGCGGTCGCAGCCTGACCGTCGAGCAGGTGCTGGAGCTCACCACGGCCGAATGACCACGGGCAACGAGACCACTAGGCTTGGTGCCCGCGCCGACTGTTGGCGCGGAACCCCAAGGAGGCTGCATGCCTACGCCTGAGGAGAACATGCAGTCCATGCGTACCTTTGCCGAGGAAGTGTTTGGCAACAAGAATCTGAAGTACGCGGCCGACTGGCTTGCCGATGACTTCGTCGAGCATCAAGTGTTCCCGGGGACAACGCCCGACAAGAAGGGTGCAATCGATTCGTATCGCCTCTTCTTCGCCGCATCGCCCGACATGACGGCCGAAATCCACGACATGGTCGCGGCTGGCGACAAGGTTGCGATCAGAGGCACCTACCGGGGCACCGATGAAGGCGGATTCATCCCCAACATGCCGGCTACCGGAAAGGTCTTTGAGATGTATCTGGTCCGGGTCAACGACGGGGGACAGATCGCCGAGCACTGGGGTGTTGTCGACACCATCGGAACGATGGCACAGCTCGGCCTGCTTCCGCCGCCGTGAATATTGGCGTGGGATTGACTGGTCGCCCCCTTAGACTGCGGTCCACGATCGACCCAAGGAGAGGTGCGGTTCTTGCAGCAAACACCCGCCGGCGGTTGGATCCGAGTTGGCCTGTTCGCCCTGCCCGCCTATGGGCTCTTGACTGCATACGCGACTCTGGAGCCGCAACCCGACCAGGTAAGCGACCCGGATGGCTGGGCGCGCTTTGTGAGCAGCACGTCATATCTGGTTGGGCACGTCGTCGGCAACGTCCTCGGCACCTCGCTGGCGATCTTCGGAACCTTCGCTCTAGGTGCCTTCCTCGCGGCTAGCCGAGCCCCGCGCCTGGGACTGTGGGGAATGGTGCTCGCAGTGGCTGGCCACATCCTTTTCACGGTGCCGGGTGCGATCTCAACGTTCGCCACGCCGGCGATCGGCGCTGCCTACCTAGCGGGAAACCGTGACGTCATGACACTTGAGTTCTCGCCCGTCATGACCGCGATCCTTGCTTCAGGGTTGCTGCTGGCTGTCGTCGGTAACGCGATCCTCGGTGTTGCGGTCTGGCGGTCCGGCACCCTGCCCCGATGGGCCGGCGTGATCTGGGCCCTCGCAACGTTCATCTTCTACGTTCTCGGTGCCGCACTCGGCATGGCCACCACCGGCGCCAGCCTGCCCACTCAGCCAGTCGGGGCCGCCCTCATGGCCATCAGCGGCGCTTGGATCGCCTGGTCCGCTGTGCGGACGTACGCCATCGATACCGCGACACCGCAAGCTCCCGCCGCCAAGGTGTGACAACCGAAGCAGTCGGCGTGTCCGCAGATATGATCAGGGGCGCTGCGCCGGCTCCGACTTGCCGAACACGCTCTTGGACTCTTTACGGGCGTGCTTGTCCAGCTTCAGTGCTTGGGCACTCATCTCAGCCAAGCCCTTGCGCGACAGCTTGACGGCATTGATCAGGGCTTCCTTCTCCTGCTCACCGCCGGAGTAGTTGGGCTCGGTTGCGATATGCCCCACTCCGGGACCGAAGTACTTGAACTCGCTGCCGTCCTCAAGGATGGCCAGAGACTTGAAGCACTTGAACGGGACGCATTTCTTGTCGCCGACCTTGGTGACCTCAGCCCGAATGGTCTCCCGCGAGTTGTGCGCCTCGACGTACTTCATCCCCTCTTTGGGGTCAGCCATCATCCAGACACCCGGTTTCGCGCCGTGCTTGCCGGCAAGCCAGGCGTCAACGGCGTTGACGAATTGGCCGCCGTCGTAGATCTCGGTATACGAGCCGAGGTACCAGATGTTGCCGGACTTGTCTTGCGCGAGGTAGTCCAACGAGGCCTCGCCAACCTGACCCTGGTCAATGTCCTGGTCAAGAATGGCGACGGTTTTGACGCCATTGATGACCTTTGTGACGTCTGTGACGGTGACGCGTAGCTGGTGGTGAAGCTTCCTACTCCCGCGGTTTATCGAACCGTCTCTGAGCGTCTGATTACCTGGCACGAGGGGATACCAGTTGTTCTGGTCACCGATGGGATCCACAAAGTTCTTCGGGTCGAACTTCTTATAGTTCGCGTTGGCTTTCGGTGCTGCCGTGCTGCTGGCTTTGGGAGATGCGGTCGTCGCGACAGGCGACGGTGTCGATGAGGTCGCGGCTACCTGCGTTGGCGCGGGAGTCTCCGGCGCCGATGCCGCCTGCGGTGGTGTCGCGGCACTACAAGCTGCCGCCGCGGATGCAACAACGAAGGCACCGGCGACGGCCAAAGCCTTACGGCGAAAGCGGACAGGCGCAAGCACTTCGCTGACGATAGCACCCAGTGTCGACGTCATCGAGTGAATGCCTTTTGAGTCGCTACTCATCACGCAACAACTCCCCAGGAGGTAAACGACGAATAAGGGTTGTGGCCGCCAACGACGCGACCACTGATACAGCAAGTACGAGCGCCGCGAGCACGGCAATGTCGACACGTGGGAGGACGACTTCTGGCCGCAGTACAAACAGCGGCCGCAGCACGGTCACCAAGAAGTACGCCATCACGGCACCGACCAGTACCCCGACCGCTGCTCCTATAACGACGACGCCTGAGGATTCGGTGACCAGAAGCGAGCGGATCTTTCCAATCCGCATGCCTTGGGCGCGCAGCGTGACGTACTCCCGTCTCCGCTGCAGCAGCAACCCGAAGACGAAGATCGTGATCGCCGTGGCCGCCATGGCCAGGGCATAGGCGGAGTCGAGGGTCAAGAGACCGCGGATGTTCAGCGCCGCAAGGCTTGATTGGTCCTTGTCGAGCGCGGTTGCCCGCGTGTCGATCTGCAGAGCGTCCGCCGAACCGGGACCTTCTTGCAGCCCAGCGACGACTCGATCCAATGTGGCATCGCTGGGGTCGGTCGTCTGCGCCAGGAAGAAGGTGGTGTTGGTCGAGGGTATGAGCTGCATCTGACGTTGGATGTTGACCAAAACGTCCACGCCCTCAGGGAAACCGGGCAGGCGTTGAAAG
>Ga0307297_10000053_pt1 | contig 24959 bp, 23 predicted proteins | sample ER_DNA_157_FD_194464 | JGI IMG/M metagenome (GOLD analysis project Ga0307297, IMG submission 194464) | Bulk soil microbial communities from the East River watershed near Crested Butte, Colorado, United States - ER_DNA_157 | ecosystem: Environmental > Terrestrial > Soil > Floodplain | place...
GAGCCGGCGCAAGTGGGAGAGGGCCGATCGGAGCTGGAAAGCGTGCAGCTGTTCAGGCTTGTTGAGCGGTCGCTCTTCGAACAGCACACCTGCGAGCTCGTCGTTGGAGTCTTCGAGCCACTGAACCGCGTCCTCGTACGTGCGGATCACGGCCGCGATCACGGCTTGGACGGCCGCCTCGATGCCGCCGTGGGCGATCAGTTCTTCCTTCTGCATAAGCAGCCGGGCCGGTTGGAAGTCCGGAGTCGGCTCCGCAAGACAGATCAGGGCGCGATCAGTTGCGATGATCGAGACCGGATGCGCGTGGATCTGTGCGCGATCCTTGTCGACTGAGACCGCATTGGTGATGACCAGCCGAGACTGCCCGACCGCCTCGAACTTAGCCCGCCTGTCATCAGCCAGCAGATCCCTAATCGCCAGGTCGTCGAGCTCGAGGGCGTGCGCGATATGGCGCAGCTCCACGGCCGCGTAGTCCGCGTCTCGAGGGAGTACCCACCATGCTGATGCGTCCGAGTGCAGCTCCAGCACATCGCTCAGGTCTTCGCCGGTCAGATCCTCGGCGATGATCTTGCTGCCCGACCACACCCGGCTCACGGGGGCAGGCCGGTCAGCAACAACGGTGGACACCCTCCGAAGACTAGCGCCGCTCTCTGGACCTGCCTCTATCCTCACGCCAGGTGCTGGTTGAACCAGTCCAGCATGTCCTGCCACGCCTGCTGGGCGGCTTCGGCGTTGTAGCGGGGGCCGGTGTCATTGAAGAACGCATGGCCAGCTCCGGCGAAGGTACGAATTTCGTAGGTCAATCCGGCTGCCTTGAGCGCCGCCTCCGCGCGGTCGCGGGTCGCGTTCACGCGTTCGTCCTGCTCACCGTACATCGCGTAAACAGCTGCCTTGGCCTTGCTGAAATCGGGAGTCTCGGGCGCGGGTCCGTAGAACGGGACGGCGGCAGCCAGACGCTGTTCACCGGTCTGGAGCAGGTTCCACGTCATGCCGCCACCGAAGCAGAACCCGACCGCCCCGACCTTCGCGTCAGACGCTCGCTTCTGGAGCTCGTCGATCCCGGCCTTGAGATCCGCGACCATCTGTTCGGGCGGGGTGTTCGCAAGCGTGGTCGGTGCGGCCGCTGGATCCTGCAGCGACCCGGTGCCACCTTGGGCTGAGAGCAGGTCCACGCACAGCGCCGAGTACGAGGCGGCGGCGAACCGTCCCACCAGGTCGAAGAAGTGCGGAGTGAGACCGCGGTTCTCGTGGATGACGAGTAGAGCGCCCTGAGGGTCCTCCGCCGCTGCCCACGCGCCCTGCAGCTCGCCGGCCGGGCCGGCAAAGCGCACCGATTCCCCTGGCTTGGTCGTCGCAGTTCTTCCTGGGGTTGTCGTGAGGGGCGCAGGCGTTGGCGTAGCGGCCGCAGGCGATGTCGCCCCACCCGTCCCCGTCGGCTCTCCGCAAGCGGCAAGCAGGGCGGTCGCACTGCTCACACTGAGGCCAAGCAGGGTCAGCCTTCGCAGCGCCTCCCTCCGTGTGAGCAGTCCATCAACAAAGTCCTCGGCCACCTCGCCCACGAGGTAGTTGCGCAACGCCATGTCAACCTCCCTTTGCCTGCAAACGACCCAATTTCGGCAAACGTGCCTACTGCTAAATGACGCGGAGACAACAACAAACGTTCACGCGATCAGCACATGGCCATTTGAGTGGCCCTCGCAGATGGAAAATGCAGTCGGAGTCCCTGGCAACTTCACGCCAGGCGATCCTCCGATCCCTGGCTCAGGCGTAATCGCGGGAAGAGAGTCGCAGCTAGAGTGAACTTTCCAGGGCGGCGGGCCGGAAGAGTCCAATAGTCAGGTTCATCCGAGGCACTCCCGGGAGACAGGCGCGTGCGACGGCAATGCCAAGTGAGTGATCGTTGCCCGCAGACCGAGCGCGACCACCCGCGTCTCGCGAGCAGCCTGCGCACCTGGAGCTTGATGAACCACAGGTCGACGTCCGCCGGCAGCCGAGGCCAACCGGCCGCTGCACGCCACGTTACAGAAAGGCGAAGGCCGGCTGGATGGGCCGGCGCCAAAGGCTAAGAACGCTTGAAACGGCGCCAATGCCAAACCGCAGGCTGTAGGTGGACCAAACCACAACCCTTTGGCGCCGGCCCAGCCAGTCGGCCTTCGCCGGCAGTCGGCGAACGAAGGGAGCGGCGAGCCGAAGGAAGGAGCGGTCTGATGTTACGAGTTCAGAGACGTACCAGCCGAGCGCAGGTCTTCGCAGGCCTCGACCACACGCTTAGCCATGCCCGCCTCGGCCACCTTGCCCCAGGCTCGCGGGTCGTACGCCTTCTTGTTGCCCACCTCACCATCGACCTTCAGTACACCGTCGTAGTTGGTGAACATGTGCCCCGCCGCTGGACGGGTGAACGCGTACTGGGTGTCGGTGTCGATGTTCATCTTGATCACGCCATAGTCGACCGCCGCCCGGATCTCCTCCAGCGTCGAGCCGGAGCCACCATGGAAGACCAGGTCGAAGGGCCGCTCCTTGCCGATCTTGGCCCCGACCTCCTCCTGGATCTCCTTGAGCACCTCGGGACGCAGCTTGACCGCGCCCGGCTTGTACACGCCGTGCACATTGCCGAAGGTCAACGCAGTGATGTAGCGGCCCTTCTCGCCGGTACCGAGCACGTCGACGGTCCGCAATCCGTCCTCGACAGTCGTGTAGAGCTTCTCGTTGATCTCGGCGCTGACGCCGTCCTCCTCACCGCCGACCACACCCACCTCGATTTCCAAGATCACATTGGCGGCCGACGTCTGCGCCAGCAACTCCTCAGCGATCGACAAGTTCTCCTCGAGGGGTACAGCCGAGCCGTCCCACATGTGCGACTGGAAGAGCGGCAGGCCCCCCGCCTTGACCCGCTCGGCGGAAATTGCGAGCAGTGGCCGCGCATAGGCGTCCAGCTTGTCCTTCGGACAGTGGTCGGTGTGCAAGGCGACGTTGATCGGGTAGTTCCTCGCGACCTCATGCGCGAACTCCGCCAACGCCACCGCGCCGGCGACCATGTTCTTGATCGTTGGGCCTGACAAGTACTCCGCGCCACCGGTGGAGACCTGGACGATGCCATCCGATCCGGCTTCGGTGAAGCCCTGCAGCGCGGCGTTCAACGTCTGGGAGGAGCTGACATTGATGGCTGGGTAGGCAAATGAGCCCTGCTTGGCCGCGTCCAGCATCGCGGCATAGACCTCAGGGGTGGCGATGGGCATGCTCGGTCAGTTCCTTTCCTACCAGCCGAATTTTCCTGCGTTCGCGATCACGCGCACGTAAATGCACAGTCTGTCAAAAGAACGCGCAGCCGTGGTAATTGGAGCGTTCTATCTCAGCTTTCCAGCGCCGACAAGTCGACCCCATGGCGGCCAGCGGAGAAGGCGCGAACCGTGCTGTCGAGGGTGGCCGGAAACACGCTGACTTGATCCAGCGGTACGTCAGCCTGTCGACCGTCAGTGGTGGTGAGCCGAAGCCGCGAGTCCCGGCCCAGGCCACCTTTGATGGTATCGATGGCCGCAACCTCTGGCCACGATGCGCCCAACCCGGCGACCTGGATGCCGGGTGGACCGATCCGAATGGCAATGCCGCTCCCGAGGGTTGCGAATTCTCGTTTGGCAAGCACATACAGAGCGGCACTAGCACCAAGCCACGCCAGCGACACGCACAGGATCAGGGCGTACAGGACCACGAAGAATGCACCTTGCAGGTCCTCCCGCCGCCACAGATAGATCAGTAACAGGACCGCGACGGTGATGCCCAGACTGAGCAGGCGAGACCGCATCAACCGGCGCCGCCGCGCCACCTTCCCGGCGAGCGGTCCCGGATCGTAGAGAACGACCAGCTCAGAGATCGGACTCGTGCTCATGGCGCCATCGGCTAGCTCTCCCGAGCGCCGCGGGGCGTAATGGCCATATGGATGCGATAGCGGTCCGCGCGATACCAGGAGGTCGACATCTCGATGGCTCGCTCGCCTGCGTACGTCACGCGCTCCTGCACGAGCAGTGGTGCGCGTTTCGCAATTCCCAGGATGCGGGCCCGATGGGCATCGGCCGATTCGGCTCGCACTGTCTGCTCACCGCTGCTGACCACCACCCCATACTCGCTCGCAAACACGTCGTAGAGGGACCCGAGTTCTCGTTTCAGCAGTCCCGGAAACAGAAGCGACGGGTAGTGACCAACCTCGTACGCCATCGGCGTGCCGTCCGCTGTGCGCAGCCTCTCCACTCGGACGACGGACTGGCCGGGAGCGATCCGCAGGGCGTAGCACACGTCATCATCGGCCGACTCTTCGGTCGCGGAGAGGACCACCGTTGCCGGGCGGAGGCCGCGATCGCGCATCTCACGCGAGAACGATGTCAGATGCAGTCGCGAGTTCACCTGGGGGCCGGTGAGGTAGGTCCCCTTGCCGTGCACTCGTTCCAGGACCCCAGCCGCAACCAGGTCCGCAATCGCCTGACGGACTGTGACCCGGCTGACAGCGAGGCGTCCCACCAGTGCCCGCTCGGACGGGATGGCGTCGCCAGGGTTCAGTTCGGTCTCAATCAGGCGCTCGAGGATGCTGCGGACCTGGACGCGCTTGGTAGTTGCTGAGGCTTGTTGGCGATCAAGTCGAAGGGTCCCGAGACCATCCCGGCCATGGTCGTATTGCACTGCGTCCTCACCCCCCGATCCGATCGAACTCGCGAGACCAGTTTCCGACCTCACTGCCAGTATGGGGAGCCTTCCCGGAGAGCGACAACCCGGAAAACGATTCTGCTGAGCTACTCGGGGGCACCGCGTGAGCCCGTCCAGCGGAGCGCCCAGTGATACATCGCGATGGCCGCCGCGGCACCGGCGTTGAGAGATCGCGAGGAGCCGTACTGGGTGATGGCGACCAGCTGCTTGCAGACAGCCACGAGCTCATCGGTGAGCCCGGGACCCTCTGAGCCAAACACCAGGCAGGTCCGCTGGGGTAACTCATAGGTCTCCAACGGCACCGCGCCCTCGAGATTGTCCACGCCAATGACGACGTAGCCATCGGCTGCCAGCCGGCCGGCGAAGTCCGCGACCGATGCATGGTGCTCGACATGGAGATAGCGATCGGTCACCATCGCTCCCCGCCGGTTCCAACGCCGACGGCCGATGATGTGCACACCCGCCACGTTGAAGGCGTTGGCGGTCCGCACGATGGAGCCAATGTTGAAGTCGTGCTCCCAGTTCTGGATCGCGATGTGTAGCGAATGCCTCCTGGTTTCCAGATCGGCCACGATGGCAGACACCGTCCAGTAGCGATAACGGTCGATCACGTTGCGGCGATCGCCGTGCTCGAGCAGCTCCGGGTCCAGCCTTGGGTCGTCAGGCCACGGCTTCGGATGCGGTCCTACCCCAGGCGTTCCAGACGCGGCCGCGATCTGATCCTCGCCTAGGGTGCGTCGGCGGTCGCTCATGGGTTGCGTCGCGCCCTGCGGGGGTTCAAGGGGGTCGCCCCCCTTGCTCTGTTCAATTGCTCGCTCCGCTCGCTGCGGATCGCGCTCGATCTCCGCCTACTTCGTCGTCACTCGCAGACGAAAAGCGTGTCTGCTCGCTTCTGCTCAGCACGGCGGCGCGCGATCCGGTATTTAGGAAACTCACAGTCTGCGACGGTACCGTTTCCCGACGTGACCCCACTCGAGGCCGCCGCCGGGCTGATGCCGATGCTGCTGCCGTCCTGGATGGACCCCGACGAACTGATCAAGTTCTTCGGGCCCTACGCCCTCTGGGGTGTGGCGTTCATCGTCTTCGCCGAGTGCGGGCTCTTCGCGATCTTGCCGGGCGACTCGTTGCTGTTCACCGTGGGGCTGCTAACGGCGGCGGGCGTGATCCCTTACAACCTGGTGTTTGTCTGCACTGTGCTGACCGTTGCCGCGGTGCTCGGCAACGTAAGCGGCTACGCGATCGGTCGCAAGATCGGTCCGCCGCTGTTCAAACCGCGTTCGGGGCTGGCGGGCAAGATCTTCAAACAGTCCTACGTGGACCGGACCCACCTCTTCTTCGAGCGCTATGGCAATCGTGCACTCATCCTGGCGCGCTTCGTTCCGATCGTGCGCACCTTCGTCACCCTGGTCGCCGGCGTCGGCAAGATGGATTTTCGGCATTTCATCACTTACACCGCTATAGGCGGCGTGCTCTGGGCGTGCGGAATCACCATCGCCGGCTACTTCCTCGGCAACATCGATTTCATCAAGAACAACATCGACCTGGTGCTGATCTTGATCGTGCTCGCCTCACTCGTCCCGATGGGGATCGAGTACGTCCTGCACCGGCGGCGCCGCAATCAGGAGTCTGCCGCCGTCTAATACGCGAGGTGGTGAACTGGTGGGCGGGTTATGCCGCATACTCTCGGCACAATCCGCGCTGTTGTTCTGTACTTCTCATCCTCAGTCGCTAGGTAGCCGGCTTGGTGATCTCCAACAGCGCCTCAAGGTCATCTCCGCTGGGCACCCAGAGTCCGGCGGAGGCGTTCTCGTCGACCTGCTCGGCCGACGTGGCACCCGCAATCACCGAGCCAACGGTCGGCATGGCCGCCAGACCTCCGATCGCAATCTGAAGCATCGAGAGATCTCGCTCGGCTGCGTACGCCTCGATCGCCTCGATCAGATCGAAGTTCGCCTTGTCCAGCCGAACCCGATTGCGCGCCAACCGGCTGCCGGCGGGAGGGGGCTCCCCGCGCTGGTACTTGCCAGTGAGCAGTCCAGAGGCCAGCGGAAAGTACGGCAGCAGGCTCTGGCCGGCGTGCTCCAAGGCGGGGACGAGTTCGGTCTCGGCTGAGCGGTTCAGCCAGGAGTACTCGTTCTGTGCAGAGATGAAGGCCTCAAAGCCGCTGGTTCGAGATGTCCAGTCGGCATCGATCACCTGCCAGCCAGCAAGGTTGGATGAGCCGACGTAGCGCACCTTGCCCTCGGCGACAACTTCAGTAAGGGCAGCCAGCGTCTCCTCGATCGGCGTATGGGGATCCGGCTCATGCAGCTGGTAGAGATCAATCCAGTCCGTCCCAAGGCGACGCAGACTGTTCTCCACGGCAATCCTGATGTAACGGCGCGAGCCCCGGGCACCCCAATCCGGACCGTTCGAGCCGCGCATGTCGGAGCCGAACTTGGTCGCGATGACCACCTCGCCGCGACGTGCGCCGAGCGCGTTGCCCAGTAAGACCTCCGAGCCGCCCGCATTTCCATAGACGTCGGCCGTGTCGAACAGTGTGATCCCGGTATCGATTGCGGCATTCACCACGGCCGGCACGTCCTCGTCGGCCATTCGAGCGCCGAAGTTGTTGCAGCCGAGTCCGACAGTGGAGACGGTGAGGCCAGAAAGTCCGAGCTGTTGGTAGGTCATCTCCGCGGGCACGGCCGACCCCCGGATCACTACTGCTGGTTCGGAGTCTGTGGTCCGGTTTCCGGCGGCACGTAACCACCTGGCTGCGGTGCCTGAGAGCCGCGCTGCTGTGGTGGTTGGGGCGGCTGCTGATACTCCTGCGGATTGGGCAGCTCGTCGCTACGCGGATCGAACTCCACCGGGGGCGCCGACTGCTGCGGCGGAAGCTGCTGTTGCTGCGGATCGCCACGGTAGGCGATCTCCCCGAAGCTCACATCGGGCGCCTGGCGTACGGCCGGCTCGTCGACCTGGAAATAGGTGGCCTTCTCGAACTTGAACATCCCGGCGATGATGTTCGATGGCACCGACTCGACCTTGGTGTTGTAGACCCGCACGTTGGCGTTGTAGAAGCGGCGGCCTGCGGCGATCCGGTCCTCTGTTTCGGCTAGCTGCCGCTGCAGCTCCAGAAAGTTCTGGTTGCTCTTCAGATCCGGGTAAGCCTCGACACTGACGATCAAATTCCTCACCGCACCAGAGAGCGCGGCCTCGACATCGGCGCGCTGCTGGCTTGGCAGCGAGCCTTCGGACTGCGAAAGCTGCTGGGCCTGGCTGCGGAGCCTGGTGATGTCCTCCAGGGTGTTGCGCTCATGAGCGGCGTACGCCCGCACAGTCTCGACCAGGTTCGGGATCAGCTCGTAGCGGCGGTTGAGTTCGACGTCGATCTGTCGCCAGGACTCCTGAATCAGATTGCGGGACTTGACGAAGCCGTTGTACGAGGACATGCCGATGAGCGCGAGAATGACGACGATCACCAAAATGATGATGATCACGGTGATGGCGGTACCCATCAAATCTCCTTAGCTTGCGACGCATGCGCCCTGAGCCTGTCGACGGGCGGCATCAGGTTTTCGACCAACTCAGTCCATTTACCCTAACGGGTAAGTGCGGCAAGGTGCCGGTAGGCCTTACTCCAAACCAAGGTCGTGTGCAGAGATCGCCGAGCGGTACGCCAGCCCGGCCGCCTCGACGGCCTCCTTGGCGCCGGTGTTCCGGTCGACGATGACGGCCACTCCGATCACCTGTGCTCCGGCCTCCTGCAAAGCCTCGACGGCGGTCAAGACTGAGCCACCCGTCGTACTGGTGTCCTCCACCGCAAGCACGCGTCGGCCTGCCACGGGTGATCCCTCGATGCGTTGCTGCAGGCCGTGGGCCTTGCCCTGCTTGCGAACCACGAATGCGTCGAGCCGCTCTCCCGCAGCCGCGGCCGCGTGCAGCATGGCGGTGGCAACCGGGTCAGCGCCCAGTGTGAGACCGCCGACGGCCTCGAAATCCCAGTCGGCGACCAGGGCACGCATCACGCGGCCGACGATTGGCGCTGCGACTCCGTCCAGCGTGACGCGCCGCATGTCGACGTAGTAGTCCGCTGTACGCCCGGACGCCAAGGTGACTCTCCCGTGGACGATCGCCATCGCCTTGATGTGCGCAATCAGCTCAGCCGTGTCCTCAGCGACCATCGACGTGCTCACGCCCGGCACAATATCTTGTGCTCGCTCGCGTCCGACCGCTTACCTGCCGGCAAATGGGTTAGGCGTCAGCGTGTACTTGGTGGACAGGTACTCGTGAATCCCCTCAAAGCCGCCTTCACGCCCGATTCCGGACTGTTTCACGCCGCCGAAGGGAGCTGCCGCGTTGGACACCACGCCGACATTGAGACCCAGCATCCCGGTCTCCAACGACTCGATGAGCCGCTGGCCGCGCGCCAGGTCTTTGGTGTAGGCGTAGCCGACGAGGCCATACTCCGTGTTGTTGGCGATCCGCACCGCTTCATCCTCGTCACCAAAGGTCACGATGCTCAGCACTGGCCCGAAGATCTCCTCGCGAAGGATGTCGCTGCCGGGGCGTACGCCGGTGACAACGGTCGGCTCGTAGAACGTGCCCGGCCCATCGATCGCGTGGCCGCCGGTCAGCACTTTGGCGCCGCGGTTGGTCGCGTCAAGCAGCAGCGCGTGGGCCTTATCGACCGCATCGGCGTTGATCAGCGGACCAATCTGGACACCGTCCTCGGTTCCTCGGCCGACTTTGAAAGCTTGCACCCGCTCGGTAGCGCGGGCAGCGAACTCGTCGGCAATGGCCTCGTGCACGATGAACCGGTTCGCAGCGGTGCACGCTTGACCGATGTTGCGGAACTTGGCCAGCATCGCCCCGTCAACGGCCGCACCAAGATCGGCATCGTCAAAGATCAGGAAGGGCGCGTTGCCGCCTAACTCCATCGAGGTACGCAGGATGCCCTCCGCGGCCTGCTGGAGCAGCTTGCGGCCTACCTCCGTCGACCCGGTGAAACTGAGTTTGCGCAGCCGGGGATCGGCGATGATCGGTCCCGACACTTTCCCTGATGTTGAGGTTGTGATCACGTTGACCACACCCGGTGGCAGGCCCGCCTCGGCGAGCAGCTTGACGAAGTACAGCGTCGTCAACGGGGTCAGCTCCGGAGGCTTGATCACCACGGTGCAGCCAGCAGCGAGCGCCGGCGCTGTCTTGCGAGTCGCCATGGCCAGCGGAAAGTTCCAGGGAGTGATCAAGAAACAGGGGCCGACTGGATGTTGCGAGACGATCATCCGGCCGGTGCCCTCAGGATTGGTTCCATAACGGCCGAAGATCCGCACGGCCTCCTCGGAGAACCAGCGCAGAAACTCACCACCGTAGGTGACCTCAGCCTTGGACTCGGCCAGTGGTTTGCCCATCTCGAGGGTCATCAGCAGCGCAACCTGGTCTTGGCGTTCGCGTACCAGGTCGAACGCCCGGCGCAGGATCTCGGCGCGCTCTCGAGGTGGTGTCTTGGCCCAAGCGGGGGCAGCATCGGCCGCTGCGTCCATGGCGGCAGCACCATCCTCGACGCCGGCATCGGCGATGGTCTTGATCACCTCGCCAGTCGCGGGATCGTACACATTCAACGTGGCACCAGATGCCGCCGAATGCCATTCACCGCCAATGAACAGCCCATCCGGTACCGACTCCAGCAACGTTGCTTCCGTCGCGTTTGACATCGATAACCTCCCTGGCTCAACGGACATCGTTGTCAAACTTGAGCCTAACCCCAGTGTCGTGTCTCCTAAGTTCCTTTGCGGTTGGCGTCGTTCAGGTGCGTGCATCGCAAGGCCGACGAGGGAGGGATACCGAGTCGTATGCCGACCGAGGAGAACGCCGCGAGGTGCGTGCCTGGGCGGCGCCAATCGTAGAGAGACTTAGGAGACACGACACTAGGTCTCGGCGGTCGGCCTGGGATTCGCCCGCGGGATGCAGACCTGGGAGCCACCGCCACATGAGGGAACTAGGGTCTCGGTATGGCCTCTGCCTGGAAAGCCGAACGCATCCGCTCGGCCTCAACCACGATCTTCGCCGAGATGTCTGCGCTCGCCCTTACGACCCAGTCAATCAACTTGGGCCAAGGTTTCCCGGACACCGACGGCCCGGCCTTCATGCTCGAGGAGGCGCGGGCGGCGATTGCTCACGGGATCAATCAGTACCCACCTGGCCGCGGCATCCTGCCGCTGCGGCAAGCCATCGCGCAGCACAGCAGTCGGCACTACGGCCTCAGGTACGACGCGGAGTCGGAGGTCCTGGTCACGACGGGCGCCACCGAGGCACTGGCGGCGTCGATCCTGGCGTTTGTCGACCCCGGCGACGAGGTGATCGCCCTGGAGCCCTTCTACGACTCCTACGCCGCCTCCATCGAGCTCGCCGGCGGGCAACGCGTTGGAGTAGGGCTGTTCGGTCCAGACTTCCGGCTGGATCACGCGGAGCTCGCGGCAGCGTTCACTCCCAAGACCAAGGCGCTGTTGATCAACTCTCCACACAATCCCACCGGGGCCGTGCTGGATCGAGACGATCTTGTCGCCATTGCGGAGTTGGCGGTTCAGCACGATGTGCTGGTCATCTGCGACGAGGTCTATGAGCATCTGACCTTCACCGACGCCCAACATGTGCCGCTGGCCACCTTCCCCGGAATGCGAGAGCGGACAGTGCGGATCTCCTCCGCCGGCAAGACGTTCTCGGCAACCGGGTGGAAGATCGGCTGGGCGCTCGCTACGCCGGAGTTGATCAACGAGATCACTGCAGTGAAACAGTTCCTCAGCTACGTCTCCGGCGCCCCGTTCCAGCCGGCCGTCGCCCGCGCTCTCAACGAGGGCGACGAGTGGGTCGAGAAAGCCCGGCTGGACCTCCAGGACAGGCGCGACCAGCTGGCAGCGGGCTTGCGGTCAATCGGACTCGCGCCGATCGTGCCGCGCGGCACATACTTCATGACCACCGACGTCCGGCCCCTCGGCTACACCGACGGCGTGCAGTTCTGTCGAGAGCTCCCGACCCGTTGCCGAGTCGTCGCGATACCCCACCAGGTGTTCTACGACCGGATCGAAGCGGGAAGACCGTACGTGCGATGGGCCTTCTGCAAGCAGGAACAGGTGCTTGACGAAGCGATCCACAGGCTGGGGGCTCTGCGCGAACCGACCTGAGTCTTGGCTACTCGTGGTCACCCGAAGTGCTTCAGGCGGGGCCCCGGCTCCGGAGACTGCTCAGCATCGTCGTCGCTGAACGGTGCCGATTCGGCAAGCAGCTGCCTCAACCGCCCACCACGCAGTACGCGGTACGGAAAAGGTGGCCGTCCCGCTCGGTCCGCGATACTGGTGTACGGCAGCGGTGTCGCGCCGCCTGCGATGATCACATTGCCGAAGCGCCGGCCCTTCAGCGTCGACGACTCGGCACACAACAGCACATGCGGAAACGCCAGATGCACACCCGCCAGCACTCGCCGCGCGTAACAGAGCGGCCCTCGATCCGTGAGATTGATGATGATCACTCCATGATCGGAAAGCGCGCGCCGAGCATCGGCGAGGAACTCGGCAGTGGTCAGCTCCGCCGGCACCCGGGCGCCGACGAAGGCGTCGATGATCACCATGTCGGCATACCCGTCGCGCAAGCCCGCGATGCCGCGGCGGCCGTCCGTGCCACGCACCTTGATCCCGCTGCGAGTCGGGAGGGGCAAGTTGCGACGGACGAAGGCCGTGAGCTCGGTGTCCGGCTCGAGCACCATCTGCGCAGAGCTCGGACGCGTCGCCGCCACATACCGCGGCAGGGTCATCCCAGCGCCCCCAACGTGGATCACCCGCAGCCGCTGCTCTCTTTCGGCCACGCTGTCAAGCACATCGACCAGCCGCTGCACGTAGTCAAACTCCAGCCGCAACGGATCATCAAGATCGACATAGGACTGGTCCGTACGGCCAACCCGGAGCGTGAAAGCTCGCTCGTAGGCCAAATCAGGCACCAGTAGTGCGCCGTCGGCGCCGGGCCGCAGTACCAGGCTCGCCGACCTCACGGCTGCTCCTCGGCGCCCCGCACGGGTTGACGCAGCGGCCGTCGCTGGTGTCGTGGTGTAGAAACAACGTGGAAGGGAGACTCGCCATGAAGCTGCGCTGGATCGACTTTGACGGCGTGAGCGATCACGACCTGGCCGAGCTGCCTGCCCTGCAGAAGCGCACTGACGGATTCCTCTGGCTCGACATTCCGGAATGGAGCGATGAAGCCGAGGCGCTCCTCGCAAACGGATTCCACTTTCATCCGATGGCGATTGCCGAGAGCCGGAACCGCAACCACGTCCCCCGAGTCCACGTCTATCCGCACCACGTCTTCATCGTCGTGCACGCACCTGAGATCGGTGCGGCCGGCCACATGCACTATCTCGAGCTGGACCAATTCGTTGGGGAAGACTTCCTGGTCACCGTGCATGGACCGCTAAACCCCAAGGTCCCCATCGAGTCCGCATTGCGCGAAACCAACGCGGTGGCGGCCCGGCTGGAGAGCGGCCGCCTGCAGCCTACGTCGCCCTTTGGCCTCACGTACGCCATCGTCTCCTCGATCGCGCGCCGGGAAGCTGAACTGGTCGCCGAGATCGCGCGTGATGTCGGCCTGATGGAGCAGCGGGTCATGGCTGACGTGGACGAGGATCCGCAAGAGTTCCTCAGCGAGCTCTTCGCTTCTCGACATGAGCTGCTGACCATCAAGACCATGGCCGAGCAGGGCAGCGAGATCTATCGGCGGGCGATCAAACTGACGACCTTTGCACCGACGGAGGGCCTGGAGCTGATGAAGGACTTGCTCGACCAGTACGAGACCGTCGCCCATATCAGCGATTCGCAGCTGGTGTTTCTGATGGGCGTCACCGAGTTCTACCGCGCGCGTACCGACACCAAAATGACCATCGCCGCCGAGCGCCTCGCCGTCATTGCGGCGATCACCCTCCCCATTACATCGCTGTCCTCGGTCGTTGGGATGAACGTCATCGTCAACGATTCCACGCACTGGGTCACGCTCGGCATCTTGCTGTTGATCATGCTGGTCATATCGTTGATCATGCTGCGCTGGGCGCACAAGCAAGGCTGGTGGTGACCTACCGACTTGTCAGCGTCTCAGCGGGCTATAGCCTGCTGAGACGCTGACACGTCGATGGATAGGTGGTAATCATTCAGGCAATGGCAGGCTGCGACTGCAAGATGATCAAGCCGTCGCTGCTTTCGTCGGCGTCGAAGGTGACGACCGCACCCTCGCGCACCTCGCCAGCGAGCACGCGGCGCGCAAGTTGATCTTCAATCGTCGTCTGAATCAGCCGACGCAGCGGGCGGGCACCAAAGACCGGGTCGAAGCCGGTGAGTGCCAGCCACTCCTTGGCGGCGGGAGTCGCCTCCACGGCAATCCGCCGATCAGCAAGCCGCTTGTTGAGCCGGGCCAAGTTGATCTCCACGATCTTGGCAAGCTCCTCGGTATCGAGGGCGTCGAAGAGCACGACTTCATCTAGCCGGTTTAGGAATTCAGGCTTGAACGCCCCGCGCACCACACCCATGACGGCGTTGCGCTTGGTCTCAGCGTCCAGCGTCTGGTCGGCGAGGTACTGCGAGCCCAAGTTGGAAGTCAAGATCAACAAGGTGTTGCGGAAGTCAACCGTACGCCCCTGGCCGTCGGTCAGCCGGCCGTCGTCAAGCACTTGCAGCAAGATGTCGAAGACTTCGCTGTGCGCCTTCTCCACCTCGTCCAACAGCACCACTGAGTACGGGCGACGGCGAACGGCCTCGGTGAGCTGGCCGCCTTCCTCGTAGCCGATGTAGCCAGGAGGTGCCCCGACGAGCCGCGCCACGGAGTGTTTTTCGGAGTATTCGCTCATGTCGATCCTGATCATGGCCCGCTCGTCCTCGAACAGAAACTCCGCCAGAGCCTTGGCCAGCTCGGTCTTGCCGACACCGGTCGGACCGAGGAACAAGAACGACCCTGTGGGCCGATTGGGATCGGAAATGCCGGCGCGCGAGCGGCGCACCGCATCGGACACGGCGCGGACCGCAGGCTGCTGACCGACCAGCCGCTCCCCGATCCGGGACTCCATGGACATCAGCTTCTCGGTCTCGCCCTGCAGCAGTCGGCCGACTGGTATTCCGGTCCAGTTGGAGACGACCTCCGCAACATCGTTCGGGCCGACCTCCTCAGAGACCATCGACGGCAACTGACTCTCGGCCGTGGCGGCCTCCTCTAGCTCCTTCTGGAGTGCTGGAATCTCGCCGTAGTTGATCTCACTGGCCTTCACCAGGTCACCTTCGCGAAGCGCCCGCTCGGATGCCACGCGCAGCTCGTCGATCTGCTTCTTCAACTCGCCGACGCGGTTGAGACCTGTTTTCTCCGCCTCCCAGCGCGCCTCGAGGGAGCGCAGCTCCTCTTGAACATTGGCCAGATCCTCGGTCAACCGATGGAGTCGCTCGACGCTGCCAGCATCCGACTCCTTCTCCAGCGCGAATTTCTGCATCTGCATCCGCTCCACGGTGCGGCGCAACGCGTCGATCTCGACCGGCGACGAGTCGATCTCCATCCGCAACCGCGAGGCTGCCTCGTCGACCAAGTCAATCGCCTTGTCCGGCAGCTGCCGCGACGTGATGTAGCGGTTCGACAACGTGGCCGCCGCGACTAGGGCAGCATCAGTGATCGCCACCTTGTGGTGCGCCTCGTACCGCTCCCGCAGGCCGCGCAAGATTGCAATCGTGTCCTCGACACTCGGCTCATCGACGAAGACCTGCTGGAAGCGACGCTCAAAGGCCGGGTCCTTCTCGATGCGCTCGCGATATTCATCCAAGGTGGTCGCACCGATCATGCGCAGGTCGCCACGCGCGAGCATCGGCTTGAGCATGTTTCCGGCGTCCATGGAGGAGTCACCGGCGGCGCCCGCGCCAACGACGGTATGCAGCTCATCGATAAAGGTGATCACCTGACCGGCGGCGTCGCGGATCTCGGTGAGGACGGCCTTGAGCCGCTCCTCGAACTCACCACGGAACTTGGCACCGGCCACCATCGACGGCAAGTCAAGCGACAACAGGCGACGGCTCTTGAGTGAGTCGGGTACGTCGCCCGCCACCAGCCGCTGCGCCAAACCTTCGACGACCGCGGTCTTGCCCACGCCGGGCTCACCGATCAGCACAGGGTTGTTCTTGGTGCGCCGGGCGAGCACCTGGACCACACGACGGATTTCGGCATCCCGCCCGATCACCGGGTCGAGTTTGCCGTCCCGGGCCATTGCGGTGAGATCGACACTGTATTGATCGAGCGCCGAGGAGGTTCCCTCAGCCTCCGGGCTGGTCACGCGCTTGCTGCCACGAGCCTCGTTGAAGGCGCGCGTCAGCACGTTGGGCTTGATGTTCAGCGCTGCGAGGACTTTCTTGGCGTCCGAGTCGACGGTTGCCAGGGAGATCAGCAGGTGCTCGGTGGCCACGTACGCGTCGCCGAGTTGCTCGGCTCGAACCTCGGCATCCGCCAGCACCCGCGCGAGCGACCCCGACATCGTCGGCTGGCTGACCGAGGAGCCCCTCGCCGAGGGCAGCTTGGCGATTGCACCCTGGGCGGCCGCAGCAACTACTGCCGGGTCGGCGCCAGCGGCGGTGATGAGAGGCGCGACTGTGTTGCCAGGCACCTGCAGCAGCGCGTGCAGCAGGTGGGACGGCTCGGCGTACGGATTCCCCGCCGTGAGGGCATTGCGCAGCGCGGCCGAGACAGCGTCACGACTCTTGGTAGTGAGCTTGTTGGTGTCCATATCTCCTCTGGAATCAAACTTGAGTACGCCTGACTCAACTATGCGCCAGCCGTAACCGCTTCGCAAAGGTAAAGTTGAGCGCACTAGACTCAACCTTGCTCAGCGACACGCTATTCCGGAATTTGACCCGCGGCTGCCAGGTCTGGCTCGGCATTCAAGACGGCCGTTCTCCGGCGGGCGTCCAGCGGCTCTCCTGCTCCTGCCAAGACGGTGGCGCGCCCGGGAGATCGGCGGCTCCGGGGGCACGCAAACCGTCGATGAGGATGGCGAGTTGGCGCTGCTTGAGCTCGGCCGTCCGGTCGGTATCGCCGAGTCTGGTCTTGGCCAGCAGCTCCAGCAGGAAGGCGACGTCGAGGAATGTAAGTCCGGGGCGCAGGGCACCGGCCTGCTTGACGCGCTCGAACAACTCGACGGTGCCTTTGATCATCCGCTCGGTCCGAGCCGCGTGACGCTCATCCGGTATGAAGAGCCCGGCGAGATGAACGGTCAGCGCGTGCGTGTCGGCAGCAACGATGTCGCGTAGCCACTGGACATATGCGGTCCATGGGTCGCCTGTAGACGCCAGCGCCCTCTCAACGAGCTCGATGTAGGTGTCTTGCCCGTCGAGGCAGAGCTGGGCTAGAAGAGCGTTCTTGCTCGGGTACCGGTGGTACAGCGCGGCGATGCCGACCCCTGCCCGGAGCGCAACCTCGGAAATGGGGGCGGCCGGGTTGGCGATGAAGACCTCCCGCGCCGCTTCGAGGATGCGCACGTTGTTGCGCTCAGCCTCCGCCTGACGTCCGCGCTTGCGTGGTTCGGTGGACATGAGAAACAGCCTAGTGGCTCTGGAATGATCCATTCTGTTTTGATAGTCTTTAACAGAATCAGCCATTCTGTTCAAGGAGAGTCAGCATGCCAGACCATACGATCACGCCTTTCACCGTCAGCATGAGCAACGACGCCGTGGCCGACTTGAAGACCCGTCTCGACAGCACCCGGTGGCCCGAACAGCTTCCTGGGCCGGCATGGCAGCGAGGCGTTCCGGTCGACTACCTGCGGCGCGTGGCGGACTACTGGGCCTCAGACTTTGACTGGCGGGCCCAGGAGAAGCGCATCAACGGGTACGCGCAGTTCACCACTGAAGTCGACGGCCAGCAGATCCATTTCCTACACGTCAGGTCGGCGGTCGAAGACGCCACGCCGCTGCTACTGCTGCACGGCTGGCCGGGTTCGTTCATCGAGTTCCTGGATGTGATCGAATCCCTCGTTGACCCCGTTGCGCATGGTGGCACCGAGGCCGACGCCTTCCACGTAGTCGTACCGTCGCTGCCAGGTTTCGGCTTCTCGACGCCGTTGGCAGGCGATGGATGGGGCAGCCGCAAGATGGCCACAGCTCTGGCTGAGCTGATGGCCCGACTGGGATACGAGCGGTATGGCGCCCAGGGCGGCGACTTCGGGGCGTTCGTCGCTCCCGACCTGGGCCGGGTCGACTCGGATCACCTGATCGGGATCCACGTGAACGCGGCCACCATGGGGTTCATCCCGTTCGGGGAGCTGTCTCAGGACGACAAGGCATCACTCACCGACCTGGAACGCGCCAGGCTCGCGCGGATGGATAACTTCCTCACCGAGGGGAACGGCTACTTCGGCATCCAGTCAACTCGGCCACAGACTCTCTCGTTCGCTCTCACCGACTCTCCGGTCGGCCAACTCGCCTGGATCATCGAGAAGTTCAAGGAATGGACCGGGTCCGAAAACGACCTGCCCGAGGAGGCCATCGGTCTCGACGCCATCCTCACCGATGTCTCCCTCTATTGGTTCACCCGGACAGCGGGGTCGGCCGGGAACATGTACTACGAGTCGATACACGGGCACGACTGGCCGACGCCGTCGCAGGTTCCGACCGGTGTAGCCGTTTTCGCCGAGGACGTCGCCATCCGCCGTTACGCCGAGCAGAGCAACAACATCGTCCACTGGAGCGACATCGACGCAGGTGGCCACTTTGCGGCGCTGGAAACACCCGACCTACTGGTGGCCGACGTGCGAACGTTTTTCGCCGGGCTGCCTCAGGCGAGGTAGTCCACTACTAACCGCGTGCTCCAGGGGATCTGCCAATTACCCGCACTTCCTACAGAAAAGGCAGATGGGCTGTCGAGATGGCTATCGGCACTCAGGGAAGCGGGCGGCCCGGAAGAGCCAGCGGTGGTCGCTGCCCGCGCCGGCCGAGATGCACGCCGCCGACCGGATCAGCGGTGAAGACCCGTGATGCGGGCGCCGACTGCAGAGTGGCCAGCAGCGAGGACAGCTGTTCGACCCGAGCCCGGAGCTCATCGATGTCGTCCTGCATGTACAGGATGCGGCGGATGCCCTCGAGGTTGATGCCCTCGTCTTGTGAGAGCCGCTGGATCAGGCGCAGCCGTGCGATATCGCGCGCCGAATAGCGCCGACCGCGCTTGGGCGTACGCCGCGGCGAGACCAGGCCCATCCGGTCGTAGGTCCGCAGGGTCTGCGGATGCATGCCAGCGAGTTGGGCTGCCACGGAAATGACAAACACCGGCGCGTCACGATCGATTCGCTGCGGCAGCTCTGATGCAGACACGTCTCACCTCATCCAGCGGCGAAGAGCTTCGCCCGCGGATTCACCGAGCCGACCGCCTCGGCGTAGGAGTTCAGTGCCTCTCGGGCCTGTTCGTTGAGCGCCTCGGGCACCAGCACCTCGACAGTGACCAGCAGGTCACCCTTCGTGCCATCGCGCTTGCGGACACCCTTGCCACGTACCCGAAGGGTGCGCCCGTTGGGCGTCCCCGGTGACAGCCGCAGCTTGACGGGCTGTCCACCCAGCGTGGGCACTTCGATCTCCGCACCGAGGGCCGCCTCTTGGAAGGTGACTGGCGCGGTCAGGGTGAGGTTGTCGCCCTTACGTCCGAAGATCCCGTGGGAGCGTACGTGCACGGTGACGTACAGGTCGCCAGCAGCACCACCGTTTTCTCCAGCTCCACCACGGCCTTTGAGCCGTATCCGCTGGCCGTCGGTAACACCCGCCGGAATCCGAACCTGCATGGTCTTGGTGGACTTGCCGCGGCCAGAGCCATGGCACACCGGGCATGGGTCGTCGACGACCATCCCGCGACCGCGACACTCACGGCACGGCTCAGTCACGGCGAAGACGCCGCCGGAAGTCGAGGTCTGCATGCCGCTGCCCTCACAGGTGGGGCAGACATGTGGAATCGTCCCTGCCCGAGCGCCGGTGCCGCGACAGGCCTCGCACGCGGTGTCGGACACCATTTGCATACCGACAGTGACGCCTTCGATCGCCTGAACGAAGTCAACCGTGACCTCGCCCTCGACGTCGCTGCCCCGGCGTGGCCCGCGGGCGGTGGAGAACCGCGTGGTCTGAGTAGTAGGACTGCCGTTGAACAGGCCGCCGAAGATGTCGCCTAGACCGCCTCCGGCATTGCGGAAGAGGTCGTCAACGAATGGTCCGCTCGTCTGGGAACCACCACTCCGCGGGAAGCGGAAACCGCCGCTTCCAAACAGTCGGCGGGCCTCGTCATACTCCTTGCGCTTAGCCTGATTCGACAGCACGTCGTTGGCTTCGGAAATCTCCTTGAAGCGCTGTTCGGCCGCGGCATTGCCGGGGTTTTGATCAGGGTGGTTATCTCGCGCCAGCTTGCGGTACGCCTTCTTGATCTCGTCGGGGGTGGCGTCCTTGGAGACACCCAGAACCTTGTAGTAGTCCTTCTCGATCCAGTCCTTGGTACTCACCGACACCTCCCTTCGCGATGATCAACTACCGATGCTGATAGTTACTTCTGACAAGTCTCTCTCTGCCTCGCGCGGCGCAGATCACAACTGATCGTCATTGGTCGAGGGCTCATCTGACCCCGACCCGCCTGTCGCCTCTTCCGACTTCTCGGTCGGGCTTGACGAAGGCTCTGTGACGGGCTGACGGCGCGTCGGCTCCACCACCTCGAGTGGTTCCTCCGCAGGAGTCGGAGCAGTCGGATCCGGCTCGGCCACCGCGACCCGGGCAGGCCGCAGAACACGATCGCCGATTCGGTACCCGGGCTGCAGAATCTCCACGCAGGTCGGCCCGTCGATGCCCTCAGCATGTGCGTGCAGCAATGCCTCGTGGATGTGCGGGTTGAAGGGATCACCCGCCTCGCCGAACGTCTCCAGACCGTACTTGGACGTGACGCGTTCGATTTCTTCGGCGACAGCCTTAAAGCCACCGCTGAGCTCGTCGTGCTCGCGTGCCGAGCGCACGTCGTCCAGTACCGAAAGGAAGTCCTTCAGCACACCCTCGATCGTCACCTTCCGAGAGAGATCGCGATCGCGGTCAACCCGGCGCTTGTAGTTCACGTACTCGGCTTGCAGCCGCTGTAGATCAGAGGTCCGTTCCGCCAAGGCGGCCTTGAGTTCGATCATCTCTGCCTCAGCCTCCGAAACTGGAGTTGCGGGCTCTTCGGTACCGGCGGCGGCTGGAGCCGCAGTTGCCTGCGGCTCCCTCACCTCGTAGGTCTCCGGATCGATGCGGCGCCGGTCGCGTACGGTCGGACCACGCTGCTCAAACTCGGAATCGGCGCTCCGCCGACCCTCGTGTTCGGGCACGCTCACCGGGCCTCACTCGAGGTCTGATCGTCATCAACGATCTCGGCATCGACGACATCCTCATCACCGGTGCTGCTGGCGCCGTTGGAGTCGGCATGCTCGCTCGGCTCGCCGGCTTCGGACGGGGCCTGCTGAGCGGCCTGGGCCGCCGCGTACATGGCCTGACCAAGCTGGGCACTGGTCGTGTTCAACTTGTCGACCGCGGCCTTGACCTGGTCGTTGTCCTCGCCCTCAAGAGCTGTCTTGAGCTCGGCGATCGCCTCCTCGACCGGCTGCTTGACGTCGTCGGTGATCTTGTCGGCGTTCTCGCTGAGCAGCTTCTCGGTACGGAAGACCAGGTTGTCGGCCTCGTTGCGAAGCTCGACGGCCTCACGCCGCTTGCGGTCTTCCTCGGCGTGCGCCTCGGCCTCCTTGACCATCCGGTCGATGTCCTCCTTGCCAAGCGCGGAACCGCCGGTGATCTGCATGGATTGCTGCTTGCCAGTGGCCAGGTCCTTGGCATGGACGTGAACGATGCCGTTGGCGTCGATGTCGAAGGCGACCTCGATCTGCGGCACCCCGCGCGGCGCCGGCGGCAATCCGGTCAACTCGAAGTTGCCAAGCGGCTTATTGTCCTTCGCGAAGTCACGCTCGCCTTGGTAGACCTGGATCATCACCGACGGCTGGTTGTCATCGGCCGTTGTGAACACTTCAGAGCGCTTGGTTGGGATCGTGGTGTTCCGCTCGATGATCTTGGTGAACACGCCGCCCTTGGTTTCGATGCCGAGGCTCAACGGGGTGATGTCGAGCAGTAGCACGTCCTTGACCTCACCCTTCAGCACACCGGCCTGCAGGCTGGCGCCCAGAGCGACGACCTCGTCGGGATTGACACCCTTGTGGGGTTCCTTACCGCCGGTCAGCTCCTTGACCAGCTCGACGACGGCAGGCATCCGGGTCGAGCCACCGACCAAGATCACGTGGTTGATCGCGCTGACGCTGATCTTGGCGTCCTCGATCACCGCGTGGAACGGTGCGCGACAACGATCAAGAAGATCAGAGGTGAGCCGCTGGAACTCCGAACGGGTCAGCTTCTCCTCCAGATGCAGCGGACCGGCCTGACCAAGCGTGATGTACGGCAGGTTGATCTGCGTCTCGCTCGCGGACGACAGTTCGATCTTGGCCTTCTCGGCAGCCTCCTGAAGCCGCTGACGCGCGATCTTGTCCTGAGCAAGATCAGTACCGTTCTTGTTCTTGAACTGCTTCACCAGCCAGTCGACGATTCTGGAGTCCCAGTCGTCACCACCGAGCCGGTTGTCGCCGTTGGTGGCCTTCACCTCGAAAACGCCGTCACCAATCTCCAGCAGCGAGACGTCGAAAGTGCCACCACCGAGGTCGAAGACCAAGATCGTCTGGTCCTGATCAGTCTTGTCCAGGCCGTACGCGAGGGCCGCGGCCGTCGGCTCATTGATGATTCGATCGACGGTCAGGCCAGCGATCTCACCAGCCTCCTTGGTGGCCTGGCGCTGCGCGTCGGAGAAGTAGGCGGGCACGGTAACCACGGCATGGGTAACCTGCTCACCGAGGTAGGCCTCTGCGTCTCGCTTCAGCTTCTGCAAGACGAAGGCGCTGATCTGCTGGGGGCGGTAATCCTTGTCGTCGATCCTCACCTTCCAGTCCGTGCCCATGTGGCGCTTCACTGAGCGGATGGTGCGGTCAACGTTGGTGACGGCTTGGCGCTTGGCGACCTCGCCAACCAAGACCTCGCCGCCCTTGGCGAATGCGACCACCGATGGGGTGGTCCGGGAACCCTCGGCGTTGGGAATGACGGTGGGTTCCCCACCTTCGAGTACGGCGACGACTGAGTTGGTCGTCCCGAGGTCGATACCGACTGCACGAGCCATGATGCATTTCCTCCAGCTGGAAGTCTTAGATTGTCCTTGAGTCTGTATCACTCAACTTATTACTTGAGCGCACTAGGCTCAACTATGCCAGAGTCGTGAATGTTCCCAAAGCTCGAGCTGTTTTGAGTTCTCTTGGCTGTGCCAGCTCGACACCCCCAGCCTCTCGTCGCAATGACATAGGAGACTGAGCCTTCACTGTTCGACAACCGTCACTGAAAGGCCGCGCCGTGTTCCTCGGGCTACGTACCATCATCTATCCCGCGCCTGATCTCGTCGCCAGCAAGGCCTGGTTCACTCAGCTGCTGGGCGCCGACCCGTACTTCGACGAAGCGTTCTACGTCGGCTTCGACGTCGCTGGTTATGAACTTGGGCTGGACCCGAACGGCGATCAGGCCACAGGGCCCGTCACCTACTGGGGTGTCGCCGACGCCGATGTTGCCCTGGCAGAGCTTCTCGCCGCCGGCGCAACGCCACGCGGCGGTGTCCAGGACGTCGGCGCCGGCATCCGAGCCGCGACCGTCCTGGAACCGGTAGCTGGTGCAGTTCTCGGAATCATCGAGAACCCTCACTTCCAACTTCCTCAGACACCGGCTGGGCCAGGGCCGGGCCGCTGAGGAGACACTTCAGACAAGCCCGTCAGAGCCACATCGCCGGCGACAGGACGTGCGAGCACCTACAAGCTGTCAGGAAGGCACACTCATGGAGACACGCGCAGTCACGACAGATCGCGCCCCGGCAGCGCTGGGCCCTTACAGCCAGGCCATCGTCGCCGGCGACCTCGTGTTCTGCTCGGGGACGGCCGGGATTGACCCGGCTACTGGGACCGCCCCTGACGGGATCGAGGCCCAGACCGAGCAGGCGCTGTTGAACCTGGCTGCCGTCCTCGAGGGGGCCGGCAGTTCTCTTCGAGATGTCGTCAAAACCACCATCTTCTACGCAGACGTCGACGACTTCCCGCTCCTGAATGCGGTCTACGCGCGACACATGCCGGACCCACCGCCCGCGCGATCGGCACCTGCCAACGTCAGACTGCCGCGAGGGCTGCTCGTCTCCATCGAGGCCATAGCAGTGATCCCTCGCCTCTGAGCCACGGCGTCGTCGAGAAGTAAGGTCTGCGGCGTGGGAACTCCGACGCTAATCGTCGTCACTGGCCCGGCTGGTTCGGGCAAGACCACGCTGGCCCATGAATTGGCTGTCGCCGTCGGCTGCCCGGCTCTCTGTCGCGACGAGATCAAGGAAGGAATGGTTGCGTCCAATCGTGGCTTCGTCGCCGTCATGGGGGACCCGCTGACGATGCGGACGTACGAGCTGTTCTTTGAGGCAATCGCGCTCTTCCTGAAGGCTGAGGTGACACTCGTCGCCGAGGCCGCGTTCCAGCACGCGATCTGGTGGCGAGGGCTTGAACCGTTGAGTGGCCTCGCGACGCTGAGGATCATTCGCTGCCACGTCGCCGATGATGTGGCTCGCGAACGTCAACTGGCTCGAATGGCCGCTCAGGCGACCCGCGCCGCCCACGCCGACACAGAGCACATCTCGGCGGCGCGAACGTTCGAGGCCATCCACGTCGACGCCCCCACACTCGATGTCGACACTGGCGACGGCTGGGATCCGGGCCTCGACGTGATCGCCGCGTTTTGCCGCCCCTGATCCGAACGGCCATCAGGGTCAGCCCGAACGTGTCCAGAGGTCATAGGGATGGCGGCCAGGTCGAAAGCCGTGAGCCTCAACTATCGCCACCGCCTCGGCCAACCCCCACGCGATCGCAGTCGGATCGTGGGCGTCACTGCCGAACGTGACCACCGTGCCGCCCTCCTCGCGCCACCAACCAACGATCTGGCCGTAATGGCTGAGACTCCCCGGCGACCCTCTGGTGTTGATCTCCAGGCCCCGACCGCTGTCAGCAAGCGTCCGCAACGCATGCCGGAACTCATCTTCGAACGCGTACGGATCGAACGGCCCCGCCTCGGCCGGCCAGTAGCGGACGGCGTAGTCGATGTGGGCGAGCACAGCGAACGCATCCCAGCCTCTAA
>Ga0307297_10000054_pt1 | contig 24815 bp, 21 predicted proteins | sample ER_DNA_157_FD_194464 | JGI IMG/M metagenome (GOLD analysis project Ga0307297, IMG submission 194464) | Bulk soil microbial communities from the East River watershed near Crested Butte, Colorado, United States - ER_DNA_157 | ecosystem: Environmental > Terrestrial > Soil > Floodplain | place...
GCAGGCCTTCATAGAACAGCAAATCGGATTTTTCCGGCAGCGGCCCCCATTTGGTGAAGGTGCCGGGATCGGCGCCGTACAGCCTGGCCTCGTCGTCATCATGGACATAATGGCGCGTGGTTCCGGTGCCGGATTCGCCGTAATCGCGAAACACCCGCTCGAGCTCTTCGAACAGATTGGTTTCGGGACTGAAATGGCTGAAGTGCTTGTTGCCGCGCTCGGCCTCCTCGGACATCTTCGTGCGCATCTCGACGCGGTTGTAGCGGTGGAAGGCGTCACCCTCGATATAGGCAGCAGCGACCTTCTCGCGGCGAAAGATATTCTCGAAGGTTTTCTTCACCGACGTGGTGCCGGCGCCCGATGAACCCGTGATCGATATGATGGGGTGGCTGCGCGACATGCGATTTTCCCAGCTCATCGAAATAGGCCGCGTCGCGCAAACAAGGGCGCGTCGCTGTTGTCGAACATCGGCTCGATGCCCTCATGGATGGTGGCGACGGCGCGAACGCCGCGCGCCGATCCCATGATCAGCGGTACGCGCTGGTGCGGCGTTTTTGCCCCCAGTTCCAGGATTCGGCGGCGGCCGGTGGTCGCAGCACCTCCCGCCCACTCCATGACGAGCGCCATGGGATGAGCTTCATACAGCAGGCGAAGCCGTCCCTCGTGATATGCCGGGCGCGCGTCGGCCGGATAGAGGAACACGCCGCCGCGCACCAGGATGCGAAGCGACTCCGCCACCAGCGAACCGATCCAGCGCATGTTGAAATCCATCTCGCCACCGCCACGGGTGCCGGCCAGGCACTCGTCGATGTAGGCGCGCACCGGCCCGTGCCAGTGCCGGCGGTTGGAGGCATTGATGGCGAATTCCGGCGTATCCGGCGCAATCTTCGCGCCCCGCTTGATCAGCAGGAACTTGAACGTGCGACGGTCGAGAATGAAGATGTCCACGCTGGCATCGTGCGCGAGCACGAACGTGGTCTGCGGGCCGTAGACGATGAAGCCGGCAGCGCACTGGGCCGTACCGGGTTCGAAGAAGGTCGAGAGGATGTCATTGCCGCGCGGACGGATCGAAAAAATGGTGCCAACCGAAATGTTGTTTTCGAGGTTGGCTGAGCCGTCGAGCGGGTCGATCGCCACGCACAACGACGCCGCGGGATCGAGCGTCTCCGGCAGTGCCGCTTCTTCGGAAAGAATGGCCGCGACCGGTGCGCGGCGCAGTGCCTTTCGCATCATCCCGTCGGCGGCAACGTCGATGTCCTTCTGCTGATCGCCATCGCTATTGATGCCGCCGTTCGCGCCGGTGATGCCGGCCAGCGGACCGTCGGCAATCAGCAGAGCGAGTTCGACCGCGGCGGCGGCGATGGCGTCGACCACTTCGCCCACCGCGGCACCATGCGGCGTCAGCGACGCGTGCCGATCGAGATGCGAACGCAGGTTCACGCGCTCGTCCATGGCCGTCTCCCCGCGCGCCCTCTTCGGGGCAATGCGCCTTGCCGGTCGGCAATCCGCTTCGCCAAGGAAGCCCAATTTGCCGGATTAGGGAAATTTTGTTATCTTTGGATTGAGCAAAGTAATTCTTATAAAGAGGTTTTGCGATGGCGAGCCGGTTTTTGCGGGAATTGACCATTCGCCAGTTGCGGGCGCTGGCCGCGGTCCACCGGCACAAGTCCGTCACCGCAGCGGCCCGGCAGTTGCACCTCACACAGCCCGCGGTCACGCTTCAGATTCGCAATCTGCAGGCGCTGGCGGGCCTGCCTTTGATCCAGCGCACCGGCGATGGCATGCTGCTGACCGAGGTCGGCCGCGAAATGCTGGCGCTCAGCGAGCGGATCGAGGCCGCGATCACATCCTGCGAAACTGCACTCGACATGATCGCGGGCAACACCGCCGGGCGTATTTCAATCGGCGCCGTCAGCACCGCGAAATATTTCGTGCCGTTTGCGATCTCTGGATTTTCCAGGTTGTACCCGAAGGTCGATATCTCGCTCTTCATCGGCAACCGCCAGGAGATCGGCACGGCGTTGCGCGGCTACGATCTCGACATCGCCATCATGGGCCGCCCGCCGGTGGATATTCCCATGAACGTCCATCTGATCGGCGATCATCCCCACGTCATCATCGCGCCCACCGGGCACCGGCTGGCGCGGAAGACCCGGCTGACGCTGAGCGACCTCGCCGGCGAAACTTTTCTGACCCGCGAGCCCGGTTCCGGAACCCGCGGACTGATGGAGCAGCTGTTCGAATCCGCCCGGTTAAGCCCGACCATCGGCATGACCATGAGCAGCAACGAAACCATCAAGCAGGCCGTGATCGCCGGCCTCGGGATCGCGTTCATTTCGGCGCATACGGTTGCCACCGAACTCGACGAACGCCGTCTGGTGACGCTCGACGTCGACGGCCTGCCGGTGATCCGGCAATGGTTCGTGCTCTCCCGCAAGGACAAGGTCCTGCTGCCGCCGGCGCAGGCGATGCTCAACTACCTGAGCGCCGAGGGCGCTCGATTCCTGCCGCGCACCCACGGCAGGCTTCGCCTCACCCGGGCTTCCGCCCGCGCCAAGCGGTGACAGAACCGGTCAGGACAGGGCAGCGATCAGATCGTCGGCGCGGGTCACCATGGCCACATTCTGGATCGCGTAGTTCACTGCGGCGATGTGCCATTCGGCGTTCATCGTCGAGCAGCAATCCTCCGGCACGACCATGTAGAACCCCTTGTCGGCGCCGGTGCGGGCGGTATGCTCGATCGACATGTTGGTCCAGGCGCCGGTGACGATGACGAAATCGCGCCCCGCTGCCTTCAGCGTGGCCTCCAGCCTGGTGCCCTCCCAGGCGCTCATCCGCATCTTTTCCACCACCTGGTCACCAGCCTGCGGCTCCAGCCCCGGCACCGGCGCAGCGCCCCAGGTGCCGCGCACCAAGGCCTTGGCATCGATCAACCCCTCGAACAGCGGCGCATTCGCCGTGACGCCCGGCGCGCCGGGCTCGACCACGAACCAGACGTGAATCACCATGACGCCGCGGGCCCGAGCGGCCTCCGCGAGACGCCTGGCGTTAGCGATGGCGTTCTGTTCGCGGCAATGCGCCGGCGAACCCGACGAGGCAAAGGCGCCGCCGTCCATCACCACGTCGTTTTGCATGTCCTGAATGATCAGCGCGCAGCGCAGGGGATCGACCGCATAGCCCGGTTCGGCGAGCTTGGCGCCGGACCGGCTGACAGTCGCCGCCGGTGCCGGCTGGGCCGCGGCCGGCGCGTTCTGGCCGGCGCGCATATAGGGCTCGTTGCGCGGACCGACCTTCACCGGCACCGCGTAGACCGAATGCGTCGCGGTAATGTACAGGGTGCGCCAGTCCGGCCCGCCCCAGGTTAGATTGCTGACCAGTTCGGGAACGCGCAGCTTGCCGGTCAACCTGCCATCCGGCGCATAGACCCAGATTCCGCCCGGCGCCGAAACCCAGACATTGCCGAGCGCATCGCATTTCATGCCGTCCGGCACACCGGGCTCCGTGGCCGAGACGATGTTGGAGGCGAACACCCGGCCGTTGCCGAGGCCGCCGCCGGCATCGACGTCGAACACCCGGATCAGGTGCTTGACGGTGTCGTTGACGTAAAGCCGCTTCTCGTCCGGCGAAAAGCACAGACCGTTCGGCTGATCGAACAGATAGCGGTCCACCAGCAATTGCGGCGCGCCGCCGCCTGATGGCACGCGATAGACGCCCTGGAAGCCGAGCTGGCGCGGCCGTTCGACGCCGTACACCGGCATCCGGCCGTACCACGGGTCGGAGAAATAAATCGCGCCGTCGGATTTGACGCAGACGTCGTTCGGCGAATTCAGCTCCAGCCCGTCGAAATGCGACGCCACGGTCTCGCGCCGCCCATCCGGGCGTTCGCGCACCAGCGTGGAGGTGGCGTGCTCGCAGACGATCAGGTTCAGCTCGGCATCATAGGTCATGCCGTTGCATTTGTTGGCCGGACGCATCGCGTCGCGAACGCCTTGCCGGTCGAGACGGCGGCGGACGTCGCCAGGCATGTCGGAGAACAACAGATCGTGCGTCTTCGGATGCCAGATCGGGCCTTCGGTGAACTGGAAACCGGTGCCGGCCTGCGAAACCGGCGCCCACAAATCGACCAGTTCGGCGAAGGATGGCCGTAGCGCGATATGCGTGGTCATCGCCGGTCTCCGAGGGCGCCGTTCACGCCGCAAACCAGTTGCGCGACGGCAGCGACTGCACGATCGGTCCCGGTACCGCCATGTCAAGCCGCCCAACGACCTGGCCGTGCTCGATCTTGGCGGGCTTGTCATGCACCGGCAGCAGGAAGCGCGAACCGGACAACAGCCGCTTGATCGCCGCCTTCTCCTCGCGCTTGGTGTTGCCGTGGTTGCCGGTGGTACGGGGCTCGTTGTGATGCAATTCGTGGAAGGGATTCACGATCTGGTCGTTGAAATCATAGATCACGTCGCCGCATATCGTAGCGCGGCCCTCGGCGGTCTCGACATGGACGTTCATCGAGCCTTCGGTGTGGGCGCCCGCCGCGTCGATGGTGACGCCGGGACAGACCTCGATCGGGCCGGACAGTTCGAGATCCTCCAGCCTCAGCGCGTGGCGGGTGTGCAGACGGTCGATCAGGTGTTTGATATCGGGCGCCGGATATTGCGGATGCATCAATCCCGAGACCGAATATTCCAGTTCGCGCCGGTTCAGCAGAACCGTGGTGTTCATCGGGAACAGTTCGTCCTTGCCGGCATGGTCGATGTGGAGATGGGTGTGCATGACGTAACGCACATCGCCCATCCTCACGCCATGCCTGGCGAGCTGGTTCTCGATCATGTTCTCATGATGCTGCAGCCCGCGCATTCCCAGGCTCTCCATGATCTGATTGTGGCGATAGCCGGTGTCCACGACCATCGGCCAGGGACCGCCGAGGATCAGGAAGCCGTACGTGTATACCCGCCTGGTGCGGCCGCAATCGCGTCCCAGCACGAGGAAGCTGGATTCGAGCTCGATGTCGCCGTAGTCCAGGATCTTGATTTCGAGCGCCATGTGATTGTCCCCCTCGTTGTTCGCAAAGATCAGGTCAGCCGGTAGATGCCGGCGGCGGTGTCGTGAAAGATCGCCTGCCGGTCCGCGGCGGACAGCGTCTGCGTCGCCGCGCGATAGGCGTCGACCAGCGCGTCGTAGCGGGTCCAAAGCTTCTCGATCGGAAAATTCGAGCCGAACATGCAGCGGCCGGCGCCAAACTGCCGGACGGTCTCGCTGACAACGAAACCGATATGTGCCGGGTCGTTGCGATGCAGGAAGGTACCAAGGCCGGACAGTTTCGCCACCACGTTGCGCCGCTGCGCCAACAGCGCCATGCCGGCGCGCCAGGCTTCGAGGCCGGCCGGCGACAAATCCTCCAGCATGCCGGCGTGCTGCAGCACGAAGTTGACGCCGGGACAGGCATCGGCAAGCTCGGCCGCATCGGCCATTTGCGGCGCGAATACCTGCAGGTCGAAGGCCCAACCATATTCGCTCAATCGCGCGATATTGCCCCGCAGCGTCGGATCGCGCGCCATATCCGGGGCCGACGCAAAGCGATATTGCGGATTGTCGTGCCAGTGCAGCTGCATCCGGACCCCGCGCACCAGCGGGAACGCCGCCAGTTGCTCCAGTTGCGGTCGCACATCGGGTGCTGCGCAATCCGCATAGGCAACAATGGCGTGCGGCCAGCCGGTCTCCCGCGCGGCGTCGCTGACATAGCGGACCTCATCGAGGAAACGCTCCTTCGCCCAGTTCGTCTGCACGTAAACCGAACGTGTGACGCCGGCGGCAGCAACATCCGCCAGATATTCCGCGATGGTGTAGTCGCGCCGGATCGGCTCGTAGGGTCCAAAGATCCGCGGCTGCATCGGCCCGAGCAGCCAGGGTAGATCCTGCTGCCGCCAGATGTGATGATGCGAATCGACGCAGCCGGCCGCAGGCTGAATCATCGGGCGGCCCTCCGTCGTGACAGGTCGAGAACGTGCCGGCACAGCCGCTCCGTCGTCGCGCCATTGGCGACGCTGTCGAGCACCGGCAGCACCGCGCGCAGCGCTGCGGTCTCCGGACGATAGTCGGTCGCGGCGGCGAGCGGGGTCAGCCAGTCGATCCGCCAGGCGCGCGCGGCGAGATGCCCGACCGCGCGAATCATCTGCGCCGGATCGCCGCGCTCGAGCCCGTCGGACAGCACCAGCACCAGCGCGCCGCGGGCATAACCCGCAAAGCGCGGCACCGCGAGGAAGGCGGCCAGCGCATCGCCGATCCGTGTGCCGCCGTCCCAGTCGGCCACGAGGTCCGCCGCGACGCCAAGCGCCTGCTCGCGGTTCTTCAGCCGCAGCGCGCGGGTGAGCCGCGTCAGCCGCGTGCCGAACGTGAATACCTCGACGCGCGGCGCCGCGTGGACCAGCGCATGGGCAAAGCGCAGATGCGCGTCGGAGCGCGCCTTCATCGAACCCGACACGTCGATCAGCAACAGGATGGCGCGTGGCCGCAACTGGCGTTCGCGGCGGCGCAGCAGGATCAGCTCGCCATCGGTGCGGATGGCGTCACGCAGCGAGCGCTGCAGGTCGAAGCCGCCGCCGCGCTTCGCCGAGCGCATCCGGTAGCCGCGGCGGCGCGGCAGCCGGGCCGGCAGGTGCCGGCTGAATTGCGCCAGTTGCCGGCCGTCGTCGCCCGGCCGCAGCGCCCGCCGCGACAGCGCCTCGCGCGCGGTCGCCGCCTGCCCGGTCTCGTTGACGTCGTCTGACAGCGGCGCGTCATATCCGGCGCCTTCGTCCTGGACCTCCAGTTCCTCATCGCTGTCGGCGACCTGATCTGACAGCGCACCGGCCAGGCCGAGGAAGTGCATGTCGAACAACATGTCGAAATCGGGCTGTCGCTCGAACGGCGGCGCCAGCGTGGCGACGCCGGCGCGGCGGATGTCCTCGATGTCGCGCGGTCCGAGCAGCTCGATGGCGCGCAGAAAGGCCAGGCTCTGTTCCGGCGCGACCGGAAAGCCGTTGCGACGCAGCAGCGCGATGAAATCCAGCAGCGGCCGGGCCGCGCGCGGCAGGGCTGATACCGTCATGCCGCGATCTCCGCGATGATCGCGTCGAGCCGCGGCGCGATGAAGGCGAGATCTTCCTCGTCCTTCAATGCCACACCGATCGCGCGGCGGAACGCCTCCGGCCACGGCGCGCCGGTTTTCGCCAGCAGGGTCGCGGCTTCCGCCCAGTCGATCGCTTCGGCGACGCCCGGCGGCTTGGTCAGCGGCTCCTGCCGCAGCCGCCCCACCGCCGTCACGATCGCGCGCGCGGTGGCCTCGGCGACGGAGGACGCGCGCATCATGATGATCCGCGCCTCGCGTTCCGGATCCGGATAGGCGATGTAGTGATAGACGCAGCGCCGCCGCAGCGCCTCGTGCAGGTCGCGGGTGCGGTTCGAGGTCAGGATCACTACCGGGCGCTCGTGCGCGCGCAGGGTGCCGCGCTCCGGGATCGAGATCGAGAAGTCCGACAGGAATTCGAGCAGGAACGCCTCGAATTCCGGATCGGAGCGATCGATTTCGTCGATCAGCAGCACGGTCGATTCCGGCCGGCGCAGCGCCGCCAGCATCGGCCGCTCGATCAGGAAATCGTCGCGATAGATGTCGATCGGCTCATCGCCGGCCTGACGGATCGCCAGCATCTGGCGCGGGTAATTCCATTCGTACAGCGCGGCGGCGGCGTCGATGCCCTCGTAGCATTGCAGCCGGATCAGCTGCCGCCCCATGATCCCGGCGATCGCCTTGGCGGCTTCGGTCTTGCCGACACCCGGCGCGCCTTCCAGCAGCAGCGGCTTGCCGAGCGCGAGCGCAAGATAACCGGCGGTGGCGAAGCCGTCATCGGCGAGGTAATACGCCGCGCGCAATGCCTCGGCCAGTTTCTCCGGCCGATCGATCCCCCCGACGCTTCCACGCACCGCCATCCCGATGTCCCCTATGCGCGCCGGACCTGCGGCCGCGCGCCGCCCTGTGCCTTCAGCGCGCGCAGAATCTTTTCCGGCGTGATCGGCAGCGTGTCGATCCGTACGCCGATGGCGTTGAAGATCGCGTTGGCGACCGCCGGCAGCACCGGATTGGCGCACATCTCGCCCGGGCCCTTGGCGCCGAACGGGCCGTCCGGCGCCGGTCGCTCCAGCACGGCGATGTCGTGCGGCGCGATGTCGCCGGGGCCGGGCATCAGATATTCGTTGTAATCGCGGCCACCATGTTCGGGGTTGGGATAATACGGCTCCGGCGTCTCGTAGAGCGCATGGCTCATGCCCATCCAGGCGCCGCCGACCAGTTGCTGCTCGACCATTTTCGGATTGAGCGCGCGGCCGAGCTCATAGGCGCTGGTCAGCTTGTTGACCTTGACGTCGCCGGTTTCGTCGCAGACCTCCAGATCGACGACGAGGCAGGCATGGGCATAGGCGGTGACCGGCGACATCTCGCCGGTCTCCGGATTGACGTTCGACAGCGGGATCAGAAAGATGCCGCGGCCGGAGATGGTCTTGCCCTGCTTGAATTGCGCCGCCTGCGACGCGGCCTTCACGGTGATCGATTTCGACGCCGCGCCGCGGACATGGATATTGCCCTTGCCGTCGGTGACGAGATCATCGGCATTGACCTCGAGTTCCTCGGCGGCGGCCTCCAGCAGCACGCCCCGGGCCTCCCTGGCGGCGACAATCACCGCGTTGCCGACACGGTGGGTGCCGCGCGAGGCGAACGAGCCCATGTCGTGTGGACCGGTGTCGCTGTCGGCGGTGTCGACATAGACGTCCTCGATCGGCACGCCCAGCGTCTCCGCCGCGATCTGCCGGCTGACCTGCTTCATGCCCTGCCCGAGATCGATCGCCGACAGCGCCACGGTGAACTTGCCGTCCGGATTGGCATGCACCAGCGCCTGGCTGGGATCGCCGCCGAGATTCATGCCGATCGGATAATTGATGGACGCCATACCGCGCCCATGATGCCGTGCCATCTCAGCGCCTCCGTGTGAATACCGACGAGAACCGCGCCGCGCCGTGCTGGGGCGCCGCCGGCGGCGTCGGAACCGGTGGCGTCGGAGCCGGCAACGGCGCGGCGGCGGCCGGCTGCGACGGGTAGTTCGGCAGCGGCGCTGCCGGCTGATGCGCCGGCGGCGGCTGATAGACGGGCACCGCCTGCGGCGGCTGATAGGCCGGCAGCGGTGCCGCGGCGCCCGGCGTCAGCTGCGGCGGCGCCTGCCGCGTCTCCGGCCGGCCGATCCGGCCGCTCTCGTCGGTCACCGTCGGTGGAATCGCCGCCCGCGCGCCGCCGCCGCCGCTCAGCGACGAGGCGCGCCGCGCCGTCTCGCTCAGCGGCCAGTTCACCTTCTGCGCCGCGACCTGCACGCATTCGATCAGCGCGGCGTTGTGGGCGACGCGGCGATGCGCCTTCATGTCGCCGTCGCGGTAGGCGTTGAGAATGCGGAATTCCATCGGATCGATGCCGACCAGGTGCGCCAGCTTGTCCATCTGCACCTCGATCGAGAAATCCAGCCCGGTGACGCCGAACCCGCGCATCGCGGTGGCCGGCACGCGGTTGGTGAAGACGCAATAGGCGTCGCCGCGCACATTCGGGATTGTGTAGGGACCCGGCATGTGGGCGACGCACTTGACCACGCCGTAGCTGGACAGCCGGGTATAGGCGCCGGCATCGAAATAGGAGGTGATCTGCCGCGCGACGATGCGGCCGTCGCGCATCATGCCGTCCTTGATGACGTGCCGCTCGGCCCCGCGCGGCGAGGCGAACTGCATCTCCTCCTCGCGCCCCAGCACATAGCGGACCGGCCGTCCGGTGAGGATCGCGCCGAGCACCGCCAGCGGCTCGGTCAGAGAATCGACCTTGCCGCCGAAGCCGCCACCGACAGTGCCGCCGATAAAATGCAGCCGGTTGGATTCCAGTTTCAGGATCTTGGCGGTGGTGTCGAGCGAGAAGAACAGGCCCTGCGCGCAGGAATGCACGACGTAGCGGTTGTTGGTGTCGGGGGCTGCAATGGTGCCGTTGGTCTCGGTCGAGGCATGCTCGATCGGCGACATCTGATAGCGTTCCTCCAGTAGGTGATCGGCGGTGCGGAACGCCGCCTCGACATCGCCGAAGCGCAGTTTCTGGTGATCGTATTTGTCGTGATACTCGAAATAGTTTCCCGGATAGGTCTCGTTGACGACGACCGCGCCCGGCTTCAGCGCCTCCTGCACGTCGAACACCGTGGGCAGCGGATCATAGCTGACGCGAACCAGTTTGGTGGCGGCCATGGCTTCCGCCTCGCTGTCGGCGATGACGGCGACGATCGGCTCGCCCTTGTAGCGGACCTTGTCGACCGCGAGCGTCGGCTCGTCATCCTTGCCGAATCCGATCAGGCTGAGCAGCGTGTTCTTGTTGAGCGGCACGTCCTGCCCCCGGATCACGCGCTTGACGCCAGGCGCGCGCTCGGCGGCGGAAACGTCGATGCTCCGGATCCGGGCATGATGATGCGGCGAGCGCACCACCTTCAGGTGCAGCAGGCCGTCGAAGCCATGATCGTCGAAGAAGCGGGTTCGGCCGGTGACATGCCCCAGCATGTCCTGGCGCTGCTCGCCCTTGCCGATCACGTTGAGATTGTCATCGCGCTCGTCGGCGAACAGATCCTTGCGAAATTCCAGCATCGGGATGTCCTCAGGCGCGGCGGGCGCCGCGCTGCTGCGCGGCGGCCAGAATGGCGTTGATGATCGGCTCGTAGCCGGTGCAGCGGCAGATATTGCCCGCGATCGCCTCGACAACCTCGACACGCGTCGGGTTCGGATTGTGGTCGAGCAGCGCCTTTGCCGCCATCAGCATGCCGGGCGTGCAGAAGCCGCATTGCGCGGCGAAATGCTCCATAAAGGCCGCCTGCAGCGGATGCAGGGTCGGCCCATCGGCGAGCCCGCTCACGGTTTCGATCGATCTTCCCTCGCAGGTCACGCTCAGCGTGAGGCAACCCAGCTGCGGTTCGCCATCGACCAGCACGGTGCAGACGCCGCAGGCGCCCTGGCCGCAACCGAACTTCGGGGCGAAATCGCCGAGCCCGCGCCGGATGGTGGCGAGCAGCGTTTCCGCCGACTCGACGAACACCGCGCGATCAGTGCCGTTGAGGCGAAACTGGACAGGCATCCGGGCCATTCTGCGTTCCTTCAGGATATCTCGCCGGCGAGCAGCCGGCCGAGATGCACGGGCAATACTTCGCGGCGATACCATTCCGAAGCGATCGCATCGGTCGCAGGCATCGTGCCCTCGAGCGCCGCGGTCTTGGCCGCGGCAATGGTGACGGCGTCCAGGCTGCGGCCCTCCAGCAGCCGCTCCACCGCCTTGGCGCGCAGCGGCGTCGGCCCCATCGCGCCATAGGCGATCCGCGCGCCGCTGATCCTTCCTGCGTTCTGCGGCAGATGCGCCGCGATCGAGAGCACCGAGACCCCCTTGGGCCGCACCCGCGCGACCTTGAGGAAGCGAAACGCATCGGCGCCGGCCGGGCGATTGAAGGCGACCGAGGCGACCAGCCCGACCCCGCCCCGCGCCCGGTTTGCCAACAGCTCCTCGAGCGGCATCTCCCGCGCGCCGCCGAAGCCGGCATACAGCGTGACGACGGCGTCGAGCGCCAGCAGCGCGGTGGTGAAATCGCCGTAGGGCGTCGCTGCGAACAGATTGCCGCCGATGGTCGCGGTGGTCCGCACCGCGGGACCGCCGATGCCGCGCGCCGGCGCCTGCAGATAGGACAGGTCGCGGCTGGCCAGCACCATCGCCATGGTAACGCCGGCCCCGAGTTCGACCCGCGCGCCGCCGGTGTTGATCGCCAGCAGCAGCGGATCGACCGCGCGCAACAAGGTGCCTTCCGTCATCGCGCCCTCGTTGATGGCGCGCACCAGCAGCGTGCCGCCGCCGAGCAGCTGCGCACCGCGGTCGCCGGCCAGGATGCTTGCGGCTTCCTGCAATCCCTGCACGATGCGTACGTTGACGGGCATGGCGTCTCCTAACTTGCGAGTTCGGGCAACTGGCGGACCGCCGCGATGCCATTCGAATAGACGTCGTTGGCGACGAGGTCGGCCAGCTCGGTCTCGCGACCGGCCGGCGTGGTAAACCGGCCCTCCCATTGCCAGAAGCTGCGATTGCCGTCGGTGACCGGCAGCAGCCGGACATGGGCGACGTAGTTGAACAGCGGAATCGGCGTCTCCAGCAGGCAATAGCTGAAGGTCATTTCCAGATCCGACAGCGCCAGCAATTGCTCGCGCAATTCGGCGCCGTCCTGCATCGTGAAGCGGCGGACGCAGCCGATCTTGTCGGAGGGATAACCGCGCTCGATCGTGCTTTTGGCAACGATCGGATGCCAGGATTCATGGCCGTTGAAGTCGCGCAGCACCGCCCACAGCCGCTCGACCGGCGCGTCGATGATTGTGCTGCGAACCACCCGCGGCATCGTCAGGCTCCGAAGGCGCGGTTGAGCGCGTCAAAACCGGTCTGGAACACGTTGCCGCCGACCCCGCTGACCAGCTCCGCTTCCAGTTCCGGCGCGCAGTCGAAATCGGCGCTCCATTCGATGAAGGTGCGGTCCTGGTCGGTGACCGGGGTCAGCCGCAGCGAGGCGACATAGTTGGTCAGCGGCATCGGCGAATCCAGGATCGAATAGGTGCAGAGCATGTCGAAGTCCGACAGGCCAAGCAGCTTTTCGCGCAGCCGGTCGCCATTACGCAGCGCGAACGCCCTGACGCAACCGACCTTGTCGGCCGGCTCGCCGTTTTCGATCCGGCTCTCCGCGATACCGGGATGCCAGTTCGGCAGGCCGTTGAAATCGCGTACGCGCGCCCAGACCTTGGTCGCCGGCGCGTTGATGACGCTGGATACATAGACGCGGGCCATCCGATCACTCCTTGCCCTTGCCTCTGCCGCCGCGGCCGGGCGGCTTGGGCTCCTCGGGTCCCGCGCCTGCGGGGACTGCTCCATCGTCCTTCGGCCTGGGCGGCTGGGCTTCTTTGCCAACGCGCTGCATGTCGCTGGCCTCGCGCATCAGTCCGCCCATCTTGGCGAGGCTGCCGCCCTCGATTCCGATTTCCTTCAATACCTGATCGATCAGCGGCGCCTGCACGCGGTAGCGCAACGCCGATTCGATCACCTCGTCGGTCGGCGTGCGCGAGCTGCTGCCGCCATTGCCGGCCATGCCGCCGAGCCCGTCGACATGCAGGATGCGTATGCCCTCGATCTTCTCCATCGGCTTGACGCTTTCGCGGACGATACCCTCAATCCGATCCAGCAGCCGGCGCCGGAACAGGCCGTAGCGCGCCTCGTCGGTGAGCGCATTCTCGGCCTCGTAGAGCAGCTTCTGCGCCTCCGCGTCGACCGCGGCGCGGATCGCATGAGCCTCGGCCTCGATACGCTTCTCATCGGCGTTCTTCCTCGCCAGCATGATTTCGACCGTGGTACGCCGCTTGGCGTTCTCGCTTTCGCGCACCGTCTTGACGATCTCCTCGGCCTCCACCGCCTTGGCCTTCGCCATCTCCGCCTTCACCTGAGCTGCGGATTCCAGCAGCGACTTCTCGAAAATCGCGATCGCCTTGTCCATCACGGCGCTCTCGACCTCGCGCTCGCGATCGACCTCGAGCTTGCGCAGATCGCGGTCGCGGCTGACTCGAGCCTCGTCCAGGCCGCGCTCGGCAGCGATGCGCGCGCGTTCGATTTCCTCGCGCGCGGCGATCTCGGATTCCTGCAGCGCCTGGTTGCGCGCGATATCGAGCTGTTCGAGCGCCTTGCGGCGCTCCAGCCGCGCGACCTCCAGTTCGCGCTCGCGCGTGATGTCCACCTTCTCGATCTCCTGGCGCGCATTGATCTCGGCCGCGCGCACCGCGCGGTCGGAATCGACCCGTTCGATTTTTCGCGCGGAAGTGGCGATGACGCGCTCCTCCTCGGCGATCTCGATGGCCTTCTTCTGGTCGATCTGCAGCACCTCCCGGCTCTTCGACGCCGCGATCCGTCCCTTGTCGATCGCGAGTTCGGCTTCGATGCGGCTGACCTCGACCGCGTCACGCTTCTTGATCTCGGCGGTCTCGATCGCCTTGGCCTGTGCGATGCGGGCGGTCTCGGTCGCCTCGCGCGCCGCGATCTCGGCGGCCTCGAGCGTCTGCGTCCGCGCGATCTCCTGCGACCGGGTCTCCTGCTCGGCGAGAATGCGATGCGCCGCGATTTCCTTCTCGTTGTCGATCCGCGCCGCCTCCACCGCATGCAGCGCGGCGATCTCGGCCTCGTCGATCGCCTGGTTGCGGGTGATGGTCAGCGCCCGGACCTTCTCCTCCTGGACAATGCGGGCGGACTCCACCATCTGCTTCGCCGCGATGGTTTCCTGCTGGACGGTGCGGTCACGAACGATCTCCCGCGCCAGCCGTTTTTCCTCGGCGGCGAGGCGGTTGGCGGTGATGGCGCTGTTGCGGGCGATTTCCGCGGTTTCGGTGGCGAGCCGCGCGGCGATATCAGCCTCCTCGATCGAGCGCCGTTTGGCGATGTCGAGGCCCGAAATCCGCTGCTCGTTGGCGATCCGGTCGGTGCTGACGGACGCTTCCTGCGCAATTCGGGCGCGCTCGGTGGATTCCCGGGCGGCGATTTCGGCAGCCTGCAGCGCGCGCACCTGTTCGATCTCGCGCTCGCGGATCTCACGGTCGGCGGTGATGCGGAACTCCTTGATCAGCTGGTCATTGGCGATCCGCGCCTTCTCCACCGTCTCGCGCGCGGCGATCTCGGCCTGGTCGACGATCTGGCTGCGCTCGATCTCGCGCTGGCGGACGTCACGCTCGGAGGCGATCCTCGCCTCGCTGATGGCGCGTTCATTGCCGATCCGGGATTTTTCGACCTCCTCGCGCGCATTGATCTGGGCCTGTTCGGCTTCGGTGTCGCGCATCGCGCGCTCGCGGGCGATTTCGGCGCGCTGCACGGCGCGGCGCACCTCGACGTCACGCTGCTGCTCCAGGCGCGCCAGCTCGCTCTCGCGCTCGATCTCGAGCGATTGTTTCTCCGCCTCGAGATTGCGCGAGCGGATCCGGATCATGGAATCCTGCTCGATGTCGTTGCGCGTCTTCCGCCGGCCCTCGATCTGCTCGATCAGATGGGTCAGGCCTTCGGCGTCGAAGCGGTTCGAGGCGTTGAAATATTGCAGGTCGGTCTGATCGAGATTGGTCAGCGCCACCGATTCCAGTTCCAGCCCGTTCTTGGCGAGCGCTTCGGCGGCGGCCTCCTTGACCTTGGCGAGATAAACCCCGCGCTGCTCGTGCATGTCCTCCATCGTCATTTCGGAGGCGACCGAGCGGATCGCCGAGACGAACTTGCCCGACAACAGCGCGTGCAGCGTCTCCGGCTGCATGGTGCGCCGGCCGAGCGTCGAGGCCGCCAGCGCCACCGCCTCCGGGGTGGCGCGGACACGAACGTAGAAGTCGGCGTCGATGTCGACACGCATCCGGTCGCGGGTGATGATTGCGTCGTCCTGGCCGCGATGCACCCGCATCTGCAGCACGTTCATGTTGACCGGCGTAATGTCGTGGATGAACGGCAGCACGAAGGCGCCGGCATCGATCACCACCTTCTCGCCGGAAAGGCCGGTTCGGACGAACGCTGCCTCCTTCGACGAGCGCCGGTAGAGCCAGTTCACCAGATAGACGACGATCGCGATTGCGATGATCGCGAAGATCAGCCAGAGAATGAACGCTCCGATCAGCTGGCCTGACATGTCTGTTCTCCCTTCACGAAATGCTGTCGCATGGTCCGTTAGCTGCGGCTGATGGCCTTGAATTTCCGGGTCTGCTCGTAGATCGCGACTTCGACCGGCAGTCGCTCCATCGAGGAAGCGCCGTAGAAGCCGTGGCAATGCCGCGAGGTCTTGATGACGAATTCGGCGTCCGCGGGTTCTGCCACGGGGCCGCCATGCACGAGGATGATCGCATCGGGTTTTACAGCGAGCGCCGCCGCCGCCCAGGCGTCGAGCAGGGCCGGAACACCGTCGAGCTTCAGCGCGGTCCGCGCCCCGATCGCGCCGCCGGCGGTCAGCCCGAAATGACAGACGATAATGTCGGCGCCTGCGCCCGCCATCGCCGCGGCGTCGTCGGCCGAGAACACATAGGGCGTCGTCAACAGACCCTTGGCGCCGGCCAGCGCGATCATTTCGACTTCGAGCGCGTAGGACATGCCGGTTTCCTCCAGCCCGGTGCGGAAGCTGCCGTCGATCAGCCCGACCGTCGGAAAATTCTGCACGCCGGAGAAGCCCGCGGCTTTCACCTCGTCGAGAAAGCGATCCATGCTGCGGAACGGATCGGTGGCGCAGACGCCGGCCAGCACCGGGGTCTTCTTCACAACCGGCAACACCTCGGCGGCCATCTCCATCACGATCGCATTGGCGTCGCCATACGGCATCAGGCCTGACAGCGAACCGCGCCCGGCCATCCGGAAGCGGCCGGAATTGTAGATCACGATCAGGTCGATGCCGCCGGCTTCCTCGCATTTGGCGGACAGTCCGGTGCCGGCGCCGCCGCCGACGATCGGCTCACCGCGCGCGATCATCGCCTGGAACCTGGCGAGAAGGACCTGCCGCTCGATCGCTGCCATGCTGTGATCCCTTACCGGCCAGCCGCGCGCGCGCGCGGCCGTGTGCCTTGCAGTGCACGAAAATGCTGCGCCAGCGCGGCCGCAAATGCCGGACTGTTGATATGGTGTGGGACGCGGACGAGTTGGCGCGACGCGGTCTGCCGCACGCTCGCCTCCAGCGCGCCGAACAGCGCGTCGCGCGCCGCCGTGTCGAAGAACGGCTTGCCCGCCTCGTCGAGTGCCGAGACCCCGCCCTCCGGCAGCAGGAAGCGCACCGGGCCCTCCATGAGATTGAGCCGATCGCCGATCCAGCGGCCCATCGCGGCATTCTCCGCGGGCAGTGTCCGCATCAGGGTCACCTGCGGATTGTGCTGATGAAGCAGGCGGCCGCGGTAGCGCTCGGGCACGGTGTCGGGCGCGCCGAAATTGACCATGTCGAGCGCGCCGACCGAGCCGACGTAGGGGATCCGGGTCCGGATGATGGCGCCGAACCGGTCCTCGGTCGCCGGAAACACCCCGCCGAACAGCAGGTCGGCGATCTCGGTGGTCGAGACGTCGATCACCGCCGGCACCAGCCCGCCGTCGACCAGCTTCTCCATCGACTGGCCGCCGATGCCGGTGGCGTGGAACACCAGGCATTCGTGATCGTCGCCGATCAGTTTCATGACCTGTTGCACGCAGGGCGTGGTGACGCCGAACATCGTGAGGCCGACCAGCGGCCGGTCTTCGCCGGTGCGGCGGCGCGGCGACGGCGCCTTGCTCGCCTCGAGCCGCGCCCTCGCCATCCCGGCCATCGCCTGCGCGCCGTTCGCCAGCACCTGTCGCGAGATCGCGTTCAGGCCCTGGACGTCGGTGACGGAGTACATCATCATGATATCGGCGGGCCCGACATAAGCCTTCGTATTGCCGGAAGCGACGGTGGAGATCATCAGCTTCGGCACGCCGACCGGCAGCGCCCGCATCGCCGGTGTCGCCAACGCCGTGGCGCCGGAGCCGCCGGCGGAAATCAGGCCGAGCAGCCTGACGCCGTCGCTGCCGGATTTGCCCTTCACCCAGGCTTCAAACGCCTCCGCCATCGCTGCCACCGCGGCGCCGCGGTCGGCATTGAATATCCCGGCGGAGCCGCGCGGGTGATGCAGCGCGATCTCCAGCGGCGGCACGTCGGCGCCGGAGATCCGGCCCGAGGTCGACAGATCGACCAGCTTCACCGGCAGGCCCGCCGCCTTGATGATGTCGGCGATGAAGCGAAGCTCCTCGCCCTTGGTGTCGAGCGTGCCTGCCACGGCGACGAACGGCTCGTTGAGACCGCCGACGCTGCGCCCGACCTTGCGGTCGGACAAAAGGATTGCGGCGGCGACCGGCGGGCGCGTCACCGTGCGGGCGGCCGCCTCGATCCGTGCCGCCGCGACATCGGTGCTCCAGCGGGTCGGCAATACCGGGTTCGACAGATAGACCCGGATCGGCGCATCGCTGCGCGTCGGCACCGTCGCGGCCCGGCGACCGCCGGATTCATTCGCGGCCGCAGACGACGGTTCGACCTCCTCGTGGCCATGGCGGCCGACACCGAGCAGGCGCTGCTGCAGGTCGCGATCGGCGGCGAGCCGCGCCGCCTCGATGACGCGGTTGACCCGGCCATTGACCATGATCGCGACGGTGTCGGAGATCTCGGTCGCCACGCCGATGTTCTGCTCGATGACGAGGATGGCGACGTCGCCCTCCTCGCTCAACCGCACCAGCATGTCCTCGACTTGCGCCACGATGACCGGCGCCAGGCCCTCGGTCGGCTCGTCCATGATCAGGAGCCGCGGATTGAGCAGCAGCGCCCGCGAAATCGCCAGCATCTGCTGCTCGCCGCCGGAGAGCTGCGACCCGGCATTGTCCCGGCGTTCGGCGAGCCGCGGAAAGGTGTCGTAGATCCGGTCCGGCGTCCAGCCGCCGCGCGGTCCGCGCTGCGCCAGCCGCAGATGCTCGTTGACACTCAGCGATCGCCAGAGCCGCCGGCCCTGCGGGACATAGCCGATGCCGAGCCGGGCGATGTCGGTGGTGGAGCGGCCGATCAATTCCTCGCCGAACGCGCTGATCGAACCGCTCGACACCGGCACCAGGCCCATGATCGCCTTGCACAACGAGGTCTTGCCCATGCCATTGCGGCCGACCAGGCTGAGCACACCCTCCTGCAGGGTCAGATCGACGCCCTGCAGTGCGTGAGAACGGCCGTAATACAGGTTCAGCCCGCGGACCTGTAGCGCCGGCAGTGTGCCGCGCAGCGGCTGACGGCGGTCAGTGATGGGCATGACCGCCTCCGAGGTAAAGCTCCTGGACTTCCGGATCGGATTCGATCTCGTCGGGCCGGCCTTCCTTGAAGATCCGGCCGTTGTGCATCATCGTCACGCTTTCGGCGACGCGCAGCGCGACATCCATGTCGTGCTCGATGATGATGAAGCCGATATGCGCCGGCAGTGAGGTGAGAATCGTCACGAGATCGGCGCGGTCGGTCGGCGATAGCCCCGCCGCGGGTTCGTCGAACAGCACGAAGCGCGGCGCGCCCGACAGCGCCAGCGCGATCTCGAGCTGGCGCTGCTGGCCATAGGCGAGTTCGCCGACCAGGCGGTCCTTTTCATCGGTCAGGTGCACGGCCTCAACCAGTAATTCCGCTGCAAGCACGAGTGCATCGTCGGCGCGGGGCCGGAGCAGCGAGAAGCGGTTTCGCGAAACACCGCAGCAGGCCAGATAGATATTGTCCATCACGCTCAGCCCGGTGAAGAGCGAGGATATCTGGTAGGTGCGGCGCAAACCCCGGCGGATCCGCTCATGGGGCGGGAAGACCGTTACATCCTCGCCAAAAAACCGGACCAGGCCCGCTGTGGGCAGAAAATCCCCGGTGATACAGTTGAAAAGCGTGGTCTTGCCCGCGCCATTCGAGCCGAGGACGGCCCGCCTTTCGCCCGGTTTCACCGAAAGCGTCACGTCCGAGATTGCGGCCAGCGCGCCGAACATCTTGGTAATGCCGCGCAGTTCCAGCGCATTGCCGGAGCTGGTATTGCCAGCCCCGGGCAAGTTCATCCGGGAAGACACAACGGGCGCGTTCATGACCCGCCTCCCGTCGTTGCGGCCTTGCGCGCCGCAACCCCCGCGCGCCAGCGATCCCACAGGCCCAGCACACCATCCGGCGAGAACAGCACGATCGCCAGGAAGCCGATCCCGATGATCAGCTTGAAGCGATCCGCCGAGAATCCGAACACGCCGAGAATGTCGGTGGAGAACACTTGCAGCAACACGTAGATGAAAGCGCCGATAAACGGTCCGAGCGGACGGCGCATTCCGCCGACTACCGCGACCACGAGCACATCGATCGCGGAGGAAATACCGATCGTGCCCGGCGCGATCTGTGCATTCTGCCAGACCAGAAGAATGCCGCCGGTGGAGGCGAAAACGCTCGCCAGAGCGTAGGCCGCCACGCGATGGGCGGTCACGTTGAAACCCAATGCCGCCATGCGGCGCGGATTGTCGCGCACCCCCTGAAGGGCGAGCCCGAAGGGAGCGCGCGCGAGATAGACGACTGCGCCGTAGCAAAGCGCGGCGCAGGCGAGTGTGAGGTAGTAGAATGGCAGGGGATCGCGCCAGTTCACGCCGAAAAGCTTCGGCGGCAACACGAGGTTGAACCCGGAATAGCCGTTGAAGACCGTGTAATTCTGTCGTGTGAAATAGAAGAAGGCCGCCGCGATCGCGAGCGTGATCATGATCGTGTAGATGCCATCCGTGCGAACGGCGAGCGCGCCGGATATCGTCGCGAAAAGAGCCGCGATCAGGAAGGCGGTCGGAAGCACGATCCACCAGGAGAGGCCGAGACTGACATTGGCCGCGCCGGACGGCCCAAGGATTGCGACCATGTAGCCGGCCATTCCGGCAATCGACATTTGCAGCAGGCTCACCATTCCGCCATAGCCGGCGAGGAACATCAGGCTGAGCCCGATCATGCCCAGAATGAAAGTCCAGCCCATGATCTGGAACAGCCAGAAATTGTTGGCCACGGCCGGCAGCAACAGCAGGATCAATCCGAAGATCCACCAGGGCGCGGGAATCCGCTCGGACCACATCCGCTGGTCGACGGGGCTGGCAAAGCGGGGGGCTTGGTCGGCGACCGACATGTCCTATCGCCTCGTTCCCAGAAGGCCCTGCGGCCGAAACGCCAGCACCGCTGCCATGATCAGGAAGGTGAGAACGATCGAATAGGTCGGCGCGTAGACAAACCCCATTTGCTCGGCCACTCCGATGATCAGCGCGCCCAACGCCGCGCCGACGATCGACCCCATGCCTCCGACGATCACCACCACGAGGCTCGCCAGCAGGAACCGCGTATCCTCGCCCGGCGACAGCGACTGGAACGTGGCACCGACGATCCCCGCGATGCCGGCAAGCCCGGCGCCGAAGCCGAACACCGCCAGAAACACCATGTGGATGCGCACGCCGGAAGCGGCCAACATCTCACGGTCGTCCACGCCCGCACGGATCAGCATCCCAAGCGCGGTGCGGTTCAAAACGAGCCACATCGCGATCCCGATCACGATGGCCGCGACCAGGATCCAGACGCGCACGGACGGGTAGCGCAGCCAGGTGACCGCGCCGGTCGAGTCATTGACGTTGCTCACGAGCGGCAATTCCATCGGTCCCTGCAGAAATTGCGGAGCCAGGATCGAATAGGATTGCCCGCCCCACCACCAGAGCATCAGGTCGGCAAACACGATCGAAAGGCCGATGCTGACCAGCGTCTGGCGGAGCTCTTCGCCTTCCATGTTCGAGAAGATGAAGAACTGCATCAAGAGCCCGATCAGCGCCACGACGATGAACACAATCGGAAATGCCAGCAGCCACGAGCCAGAGGCGGTCGCGACCTCGTAGCCGAGATATCCGCCGATCAGGAACAATGAGCCATGCGCGAGATTGACGACGCGCATCAGGCCGAAAATCAGCGTGAAGCCGGCTGCTACGAGGAAATAGAGCGCGCCAAGCGTGATGCCCCCCAAAAGAGCGTTCAGGAAGATCTGCTTGCGGCCCCAACTCGCCACCAGTTCGGGCGGCCAGGGGGCCAGCACAAGACACAGTAACGCTGCGGCCAAGAGGATGAATATCAGGCTCCAGAGCGGATAACGCTTGATGAAATTGTCCATCTCAGAACGGCCCGGCAGCTTCCCGTGGCGGACCTTCGCCACCGTTAGAACGAAGGCTAGATTGAAGTTCCCGGCCTGTCATTTCCCGAACGTCTTTTCTCTAGCCCGAACGTCTCTTCTTTGGAGTGCAGCACCTCTTTTTCAATGTGTGAGGCCCGCGACGCTGCGCCGGTAGGCGCTCGGCGGCACGACGCCATTGGCGATGAAGAACCGCGAGAAGCTCGCCGGGGTCGCAAAGCCGAGATCAAGCCCGATTTCAGAAACCGTTTCCGTGCCTACGGCCAATCGCTCGATCGCACGCTCCATGCGCAGGGCGTTGAGGAAGATCGTAGGGGGCAGACCCATCTGCTCGCGAAACAGCTTGAAGAAATGCGGGCGCGAAAGGCCGGCATTCCGCGAAATCTGTCCGAGGTCGACGGGTTCGCCGAGTCTCTCGCTCAGCAGGCTGATCGCGCGCCTCAGGCGGAAATCCCGCAGTCCCGGGCATTGGGCCGCCGGCCTGTCGGCCGCGCTCGTCCACTGCCAGGTTTGATCGAAGGCCGCCTGGGTGAGGGCACTGAGCCGGTCTTCGAAAGCGCCATCGCAGCCGCCATGGTTGGCAAGCAGCCGTGCGGTTTCCGAGACAAGCCGGGCGATGTGGTCGTTCATTTCGACGGTTGAGCGGCCGAAGCGCAGGATTTCGAAGGCGGTGTGGCTCGCATCAACAAACCAGCCCGGGCGGATGTAGAGAACCAGCGTCAGCGTTGGTGCCTGACGGTCAATCGGCGCGAAATAATGCGGTTGCCACGGGCTGATTGCAATGGCGCTGCGGGTCGTGAGCGGCAAGGCCTTGCCATCGACAACCACGCTGGCGACCGGTCCCCTGGCGTGAAAGATCAGATGTCCCTCGCGATGGGCATGCGGCACCATCGGCCGATCCAGCTCATAGAGGCAAGCGCGCCCAAACGCACCATGTGCGACCGCGTGAGCAATACTCATCGGTTTCCTCCCCGCCCATCTTTGTGCGCGGTATCGGAAGAATGTATAAGGAGATCGCGTTGTGACAACAGGCAAATTGCCCCGGCGCCCACCGGTCCAGGTCGTTTGCCCCGCCCCGGGTGCTGCGTGCTCACCAGGCGGCCTCGAGAATGCGGCGGCAGTCGCCTGGGGTCAGCCGTCGGGGATTGGCAAGAGCTCCAGGGTCGTTCGCTGCCATTTCCGCAAAACGGTCGAACCGCGCCGGATTGATCCCCATCTCCCGCAAGGAGGTCGGCAGGCCGATGGCGCGGGCGAAGGCTCCGATTGCGCTGCTGAAGTGCGGCTCCCGCGTTGTTCTGGCGAAGGTTTCAGCCATGGTGGCGTATCGATCGCCGACGGCTTCGGTGTTGAAGTCGGCCATGGCCGCCATCAATGGCACCTGGAGATCGCCATGCAGCACGCCGGGTCCAAGTTCAGCCGTGATCGGATGCGCAAGCGCATCGACCCCGCCAACCGCCTTTTCCAGCGCGAGCCCGGCCGTCAATGCCGCGACCATCAATTCGCGCTGCGCTTCCCGGTGACCGGGCGAAGCCAGCGCCACGGGTAGCCACCGCGTGAGCCGCTTGGTGGCCTCCAGCGCAAGCGCGTCCGCAGGCGGGTTGTAGACGGGGCTGGCATAGGCTTCGATGGCATGGACCATCGCCTCCATGGCCGCGGCGGCGAGCCGGCGTGAGGACACTCCCTCAAGTACCGTCGGATCGGCGATGATCCGGTCGGGGCGAGCGCAGGTAACCGGCTGGCCTTGTCCGAGGCGCACCCGCCGCGCTAACCCGAAATCGCAAAGGCCAGTAGGAATCGCGATCAGCGTCAGGGGCTCGCCGCGCCGCAATGCATGTTCCGCAGCCAGCCGTGCCTGCCCGATGGCCGCAGATCCACCCACGGCGATGAGCGTGGCTGTCCGGATCTCGCTCATGGCGCCCAGAATCCGGAGAGTTTCTCCTCCATGAGGGGTGGCACGATCGGTCCGCGCCAGGCTGATCGCCGTCTGGTCGAGTGACTCCTGCACGCGGGTGCAAACGGCGGCGTTTCCCGGCTCATTGTCGACGAGTAGCAGCGCCCGGGCGAGCGGCCCCACCTCCTCGGGAAGCGCATCCTCGATCGCAGCTTCCGCGAAATGGGTGCGCGTGAGATAGTCGATGAGGGTCATCGGACGCTCCCGGCATTCCGCCGCATGGAGTCCGCAACGGCGGAATTTCCGAAGAAGGCGATGGCCGACGGAGAGCGCCGGCCACCGAAGATGACGTCGGGCTCAGCCGCCCGCGCGCAGCTTGGCGCAGTCAACCGCATCGCGCGACGGCAACCCGATGGCACGGAACTGAGTCGTCGTCATGCCGAGCGTCTGGTTGACGTTTTCGGTCTTGGCGACCATCTTGCTGGTCAAGTTGCCGTCCGGTCCATCGACCACCTCGTTGACGAAGACCGTTCCGGTCGCCTGCCGGTTTTCGTTCAGCGTGATCTTGCCGATCGGGCTGTCGAGCTGAAGCTTGTTCAGGGCCTCCTTGAACTTTGCCTGCCCGTTCGACAGATCGCCCCCGGCCGCTTCCAGCCCCTTGATGGCGGCAAGCGTGGCCACGTAGTAGCCCAGACCGAACAATGACGGCGACGGCAGGCGCTTGTCGGCGGGGAAGCTGTCCTGATAGAGCTTCACATAGCCGGTCCAAGCCGGGTCCGTGTTGTCGGCGGCGAAGGGACCGGAGGTCGGCGTGCCCTTCAGCACGTCTTTCGCTTTACCTTTCGCCGTCAGGACCGTCTGGTCGGCCATGATGGTACCGCCGATCAGGCGGGTCTTTTCACCGGCCTGCTGATATTGGTTGAGGAAGTTGATCGCATCCGTGCCGCCAAGGCCCAGATAGATCGCATCCACATTGTCCGGCAGCTGCGCGATGATCCCGCCGAAATCCGATTGGCCGAGCGGCTGCCAGAAGCGCTGGACGATGTCGCCGCCCGATTTGCAGAAATCCACCGCAAAGCCCATGAAGTTCGTGTAGCCGAACGAGTAATCGGCCGCGATCGTTGCCACGCGCTTCCAG
>Ga0307297_10000057_pt1 | contig 24345 bp, 21 predicted proteins | sample ER_DNA_157_FD_194464 | JGI IMG/M metagenome (GOLD analysis project Ga0307297, IMG submission 194464) | Bulk soil microbial communities from the East River watershed near Crested Butte, Colorado, United States - ER_DNA_157 | ecosystem: Environmental > Terrestrial > Soil > Floodplain | place...
CAGCTGTGGCGACGGAACTGGCGAGCCGGTTGCGGCCCGATTCCTGACCACCGAAGCTGAACGCCGTGTTCTCCTCAACCCCGAGCTTGCCTTGGGCGAAGTCTATATGGACGGCACATTTGTCGTCGAAACCGGCTCGATTGCGGATGCGCTGGCGATCCTGATGGATCAACCGGAAATATTGCCGCGCTGGGCCAGGCTGCAGTGGTTCCTGCGTTACCTGGTCAGGCATGCCAGGCAGTTCAATCCGCGCCGCCGATCGCTCGACAACGTCGCGCACCATTACGATCTCGACGGCCGGCTCTATTCCCTCTTCCTCGATGCCGACAAACAATACAGCTGCGCCTATTTCGAAACGCCCGAGGCGACGCTCGATGACGCCCAGCTCGCCAAGAAGCGGCATCTCGCCGCCAAGCTGTTGATCCGGCCTGGCGACCGCGTGCTCGACATCGGCTCCGGCTGGGGCGGCCTCGGCCTCTATCTGGCGGAAATGAGCGGCGCCAGGCTTACCGGCGTCACCCTGTCTAGCGAGCAATTGCAGGTGTCGAACGCCCGCGCGGCCGAGAAGGATCTGACGCGAACGGCGAAGTTTTTCCTCGAGGATTACCGCGACATTGCCGGACCGCTCGAGCGCATCGTGTCGGTCGGCATGTTCGAACATGTCGGCGTCGACTTCTACGAGACTTATTTCAAGCGGTGCGCCGAGCTGCTTACCGACGACGGCGTGATGATGCTGCATTCAATCGGCCGCTCGGAAGGGCCCGACGTTACCAATCCCTGGATCACCAAATACATTTTTCCGGGCGGCTATATTCCCGCGCTGTCCGAGGTGATGCGCGCGATCGAGCGCGCCGGGCTGCTGGTGTGCGATATCGAAATCCTGCGGTTGCATTATGCGGAAACGCTGAAAGCGTGGCGCGAACGATTCATGGCGCGGCGGGAAGAAGCGGTGCGGCTCTACGACGAGCGCTTTGCACGGATGTGGGAATTTTACCTGGCCTGCTCGGAAATGTCGTTCCGCAAGCAAAACATGATGAATTTCCAGCTCCAGCTCACCAAGCGCCAAGGCGTTGTACCGATGACGCGGGATTACATCGGCGACGAAGAAGCCCGGCTTCGCGGGATCGAACGCCGCAAACGACCGCGTCTGCAAATCGCCAGCGAATAGCCGAACTGTCGAAGTTCTAGTGGCGCAGGTCGAACCGGGATCCCTGGGCACAAGCTGAAGCCGGACGGGAAAGCTGGGCATAAAGGGCGGCGCGCACCAACCGATCGCAGGGCAAGCTGCGCAGTTCCGGCCGGGAAACCTGTTCCATGGTGTCGATCAGCATCGACAGCCAGAATGTCTCGCCGCCCTTTGATCGCCATTGCTGAAGCTGCCGGCCCATAGCCTATTCCTAATCCGCCCCCGGTTACCAATCCTGCCGCCGGCGACCCGTTCCTTCCGACGATTAAGTTAAAAATTAACCGGGTGTGATCTGGTTCACATAAGCTTGGACCGGGCTGTCCTAAACGTTCCAAATGGCCCAGAAACCCTACCCATCGTCGTTCGATCCGCAGGCCGACCTCGGCACCGACTACGCCCTGATTGCGACTGGCGTTGGGGCTGCCCTGGCCGCGCTGATCTATCTCCTCCTGATCTGATCAACCGCGGGGCAGCGGTCCGGAACTTTTGCCGCCCATGGCATGGGTATGCCTGTGCAGGAACAAGGTTCAGGCCGCGCGAAGTTTTTCCGGGATTCCCCATTGCAGGAAGCGGCGCACCGGGGCGCCCGGTTTGCCAAAATGCGTCAAGCATCGGGCTTGGTGCGGCCGGGATTCATCCACTCTTTTAATGATCGGTGCATAAGCGGCGATGTTTCGCTTTCGCTTTGGGCGCGAGTGGCGCTCTATCCCGCCCCGCATCCGTCAATATTTTGAGAACATTCCAGAACCATGGCCCTCACTGATTCGAACGTCCTCAAGCTCGCGCCCGATCCGGGAACCCCGGCCTATCGCAGCGCACCGCACAATATCGAGGCCGAACAGAGCCTGCTGGGCGCGATTCTGGTCAACAACGACGCGTTCTACCGGGTTTCGGACTTTCTGGAGCCGAAACACTTTCTCGAGCCGATCCATCAGACCATCTACGAGACCACCGGCAGCCTGATCCGGATGGGCAAGGTCGCCACCCCGGTCACGCTGAAGACCTTTGTTCCGGCCGATACCGATCTCGGCGGCATGACGGTCGGCCAATACCTCGCCCGCCTCGCCGCCGAAGCCACCACCATCATCAACGCCCAGGATTACGGGCGGACGATCTACGAACTGGCGCTGCGCCGCGACCTGATCCGGATCGGCGAGGACATGGTCAATGTCGCCTACGACGCGCCGGTGGATTTTGCACCGCGCGCGCAGATCGAGGACGCCGAGCGCAGGCTTTACGAACTGGCCGAATCCGGCCGCTACGACGGCGGTTTCCAGGGCTTCTCGCAGGCGATGAAGGTTGCGCTGGACATGGCGGCGAACGCCTATCAGCGCGACGGAAAGCTGTCGGGTACGGCAACCGGCCTGCGCGACCTCGACGCCAAGATGGGTGGGCTGCAACGCTCCGACTTGATCATTGTCGCCGGCCGTCCCGGCATGGGCAAGACCGCGCTCGCCACCAATATCGCCTACAATGTGGCGAAGGCGTATGAATCTCAGGTGCAGGCCGACGGCACCATGAAAGCCGTCAATGGCGGCGTCGTCGGCTTCTTCTCCTGCGAAATGTCGGCCGAACAGCTCGCCACCCGTATTCTCGCCGAACAGACCGGCATCTCGTCGAGCCTGATCCGCCGTGGTGGGATCACCCAGAGCGAGTTCGACAAGATTCGTGATTACACCATCGAACTTCAGCACCTTCCGCTCTTTGTCGACGAAACCGGCGGCCTCTCGATTTCGCAACTCACAGCTCGCGCCCGCCGGCTGAAGCGGCAGAAGGGCCTCGATCTGATCGTGGTCGACTACATCCAGCTGCTGCAGGGCTCGGGCAAACGCGGCAATGACAACCGGGTGCAGGAAGTCACCGAGATCACCACCAGCCTGAAAGCGCTGGCAAAGGAACTCAATATTCCAGTGATCGCGCTGTCGCAGCTGTCACGCCAGGTCGAAAGCCGCGATGACAAGCATCCGCAATTGTCCGACCTTCGCGAGTCCGGTTCGATCGAGCAGGACGCCGACGTCGTGATGTTCGTCTACCGTGAGGAATACTATCTGCAGAACAAGGAGCCGAAGCCCGGCACCGAAGAACACGCGAAGTGGCTCGTTGAAATGGATAATGCTCACGGCAGAGCGGAAGTCATTATCGCCAAGCAGCGCCATGGACCGACGGGCACAGTTCCCTTGCAGTTCGAGGGCCAATTCACGCGATTCAGCAATCTGGCGGACGACGGCCAACTGACCGCACACAGCTACTGACCCGTCCTGCCCGGTTGAACCGCGGCAGGCCTGCGCGTAAAGTGCGGCATGCACATCGTCACCGACCCGAAATTTGCGCCCCCCGGCTCCATCCTTTCGGCTGAGGCGAACCAGGCGGCCGCGCTGGCGACCGCCACTGCTACCCTCACCGTCGATCTCGACGCCATCATTGCCAACTGGCGCAAGCTCGAGAAGTCGGCGGTGCCTGCCGAATGCGCCGGCGTGGTCAAGGCCAACGCCTATGGCTGCGGCGCCGAACCGGTGTCGCGCGCGCTGGCCGGCGCCGGCTGCAAGACATTTTTCGTCGCAACCCTCGACGAGGCCCGCGTGGTCCGCGCGGCGGTGCCGGCGGCGGCGATCTATGTGCTCGACGGCTTCTTCCAGAACAGCGGCGAGGCCTACGCCAGGATCGACGCCAGACCTGTGATCGGCGACCTCAACGAGCTCGCCGAATGGGACGTGTTTTGCCGCCGCACCGGCTGGGCCGGCGGCGCCGCCATTCACATCGATACCGGCATGAACCGGCTCGGCCTGACGATCGTGGAAGCGCAGGGCATCATTCCCCGGATCAACGCCGGTGATCACGGCATCACGCTGGTCATGAGCCACCTCGCCTGCGCCGAGACCCTCAATCATCCGCTCAATGCCAGGCAGCTCGCGGCCTTCCGCGAGATCGCCAGCCTGTTTACCGGCGTTCCGGCATCGCTGTCGAACTCGTCCGGACTTTTCCTCGGCGCGGCCTTCCAGTTCGACCTGGTGCGGCCGGGTGCTGCGCTCTACGGCGTCAATCCGACGCCGGAAGCCGACAATCCGATGCAGCCGGTGGTCGAAGTGAAGGCCCGCATCGTGCAGATCCGCAATATCGACAAGGGCGACGGCGTCGGTTACGGCGGAACCTGGACCGCGCGGCGGCCGACCCGGCTCGCCGTCGTTTCCGCCGGTTATGCCGACGGCTATTTCCGCGCCGGCAGCAGCAATGACGGCACCCGCGGCGCCGAGGTGATCGTCGCCGGCAAGCGCTGCCCGGTGGCCGGCCGCATCTCGATGGACCTGATGGCCATCGACATTACCGATCTCGACAAGAGCGCGGTGCGGCGCGGCCACATGGTGACGCTGATCGGCGAAGGCATCACCGTCGACGAACTGGCACACCACTTCGGCACCATTGGCTACGAAGTGCTGACCAGCCTCGGTCCGCGCTATGCGCGGATCTACAAGGGCGGCGCGGCCACGGTTGAGCCGCCTCCCGCGGCGCCCGAACCTGCTCCCGTCATACCGGCCTGACGATTTCGTCGGGCCATGAAGGTCGCAACGTTCAACATCAACAATATCAACCGCCGCCTGCCGAACCTGCTGCGCTGGCTGCGCGCCGCAAAACCCGACGCCGTCGCGCTGCAGGAACTGAAATCCAGCGACGCTGATTTTCCGGTCGACGCGATCGGCAACGCCGGCTACGGCGCGGTGTGGCACGGCCAGAAGACCTGGAATGGCGTCGCCATCCTGGCGCGCAAGGCCGAACCGGTGCTGATCCGCACTTCCTTGCCCGGCGATCGCGACGATCACGAGGCGCGCTACATCGAGGCCGCCGTCAATGGCATCGTCATCACCAGCCTCTATTTGCCAAACGGCAATCCACAACCGGGGCCGAAATTCGACTACAAGCTCGACTGGTTCCGCAGGCTCCGGCGGCACGCCGCGAAATTCATCAAGCAGGATATTCCGGTCGTGCTGGCGGGCGACTACAACGTCGCGCCGACGCCGCTCGATATCTATCCGACCAAGTCCTGGGACAGCGATGCGCTGATTCAGCCGAAGAGCCGCGCCGCGTTCAGGCAACTGGTGGGGCAGGGCTGGACTGACGCGATCCGCGAGTTGCATCCGGAACAGCCGATGTTCTCGTTCTGGGACTACAAGCGACAGCGCTGGCCGCGCGACGCCGGCTTGCGGCTCGACCACCTCCTGCTCAGTCCGGCGGTCGCGCCGCGTTTGATCAAGGCCGGCGTCGACCGCAAGCTGCGCGGCGAGGAAGGCGCCAGCGATCACGCACCGGCGTGGATCGTGTTGCGCTGAGCAGTTCGGATCAGAAACCCGCGCTTGCTGCCCGGAACAATTTAAGGTGTGATCCCGCCAGAAAAAATCCGCGGGAGACCCCAATGATGACGAACCTCATCCGGCCGCGAGCGTGCACCGCGATGGCCATGCTGCTGTGCGGCGCAGTTGTCGTGCCGGGCATCGCCGCCGCGGCTAATCGCAGTCTCGGTGACAACGCGGCCGTCGCCTGCGCGGCCTTGTCGAGCGCCGGCAGCGCCGCGACCAGGATCGACGCCGCTGCGCTGATCGAAGCAAAACCGCTGGCCGTCGCGCCGGGCGGCCCGACCCCCGCCGCACGCATCAGCCCCGACACCCCGCAATTCTGCCGCGTGCTGGGTCATATCGATCCGACCGACCCGAAGGCGCCGCCGATCCGATTCCAGGTCAATCTGCCGCTGCAGTGGAACGGCCGCACGGTGCAATATGGCGGCGGCGGCTTCAACGGCATTGTCATCACCGGCCTCGGCCTGCCCCCGGCAGCACCGTTCGATAGCGCCTCGCCGCTGGCGCGGGGATTTGCCACCTATGGCACCGACTCCGGTCACGAGACCAAACCGGGCGAGCCGCCGCAGCTGTTCGCCGCCAACGACGAGGCTTTTGTCAATTTCGCCCACGCTTCCTATAAGAAAGTGCGCGACGTCGCCGTCATGCTCACCGAGCGGGCTTACGGCGCCAGGCCCGAGCGGATGTATTACGTCGGCAGTTCCGAGGGTGGACGCGAAGGCCTGACCATGGCGCAGCGTTACCCCGCGGATTTCGACGGCATTTTCGCCCGCGTTCCCGTCATCAATTGGGTCGGGCTGCAACACGCCGGCACCCGCGCCGGCCTCGCCACCATGGGCGACGGCTGGATTCGCCCGGCCCAGGTCAAACTGGTGCACGACGCCGTGCTCGCGGCCTGCGATGCGCAGGACGGCGTCGCCGACGACCTGGTGGAGGATGCGGTCGGCTGCAAGGCCCGCTTCGATCCCGCCAAGCTGCTGTGTGGCAGCGGCCCCAGTGGAGACCAATGCCTGAGCGAGGCGCAGATCGCCGCCATTCGCACCCTGCAATCGCCGTACAGATTCTCGTTCGCGCTCGCCAACGGCGTGAACGAATATCCGGGCTGGGGTGTCTCCGGCGAGGCGACCAAATCCTACGGGCCGACCGGCGGATGGAGCGCCTGGTGGCTGGGCGCCGCACCGCCCGCGCTGCCGCCGCAGCCCAACAACGGCATCGCCTGGATTTACGGCGCCGGCGGCATCGCGCACATCTTCGCACGCAATCCGGGTTTCGACATCACCAAGTACCGGCCGGAGGATTTCGCCGAGCGGGTGCGCGAGGTCTCGGCGCTGATGGATTCGACCAATCCGGACCTCGGCGCGTTCAAGGCCCGCGGCGGCAAGCTCGTCATGCTCGAACACATGGCCGACTACGCACAGAGCCCCTACGCCGGGATCGGCTATTTTCAGGACGTGCAGAAGCGCATGGGTGAGGCCGCGGTCGCCGAGTTTGCCCGCCTCTATATCGCGCCGGGCGTCGATCATGTCGGCAGCGGCGCGCCATCCCATGTCGATATGCTTCAGGTCCTGGTCGACTGGGTGGAAAACGGCCGCGCCCCCGGCGATCTCGTCGTCGTCGAACAGCAACCGGCATTGCCGGTCACGATCGACCGCTCGCTGCCGCTGTGCCGGTGGCCGGCCTGGCCGCACTACAAGTCCGGCGATCCGAAGAGCGCGGCGAGTTTTGGGTGCGCGCCGTGATGTAGCCGACGACGATCATCTCCGTGATTGTCGGGCCGCCAACGCATTTTATCAGTGAGGAAACACGCCATGGCGCTTTATGAGCTACGCACCTATACCCTCTACGTCGGCAAGATGTCCGAAGCCGTGAAGCTTTACCAGGAACTCGGATTCCCCGCGATGCAGAAGGGTGAGCATGACAAGAAGCTGGTCGGCTACTTTCAAAGCGACGTCGGCACCATCAACCAGATCCTGCATCTCTGGAAATTCGACGACGACGCCGATCGCCGCAAATCCTGGCAATCGCTGTTCGCCAATGCGGACTTCATGAACTTTGCCGGCAAGTTTCGGCCGTTGGTCATGACGCAAGAGGTCAAGCTCCTGCTTGCGGCACCGTGGGGACCGCACCCGTAGGCGCGTCAGCGCTCCCCGGAGCCTCCCTTGAATTTCCTCTTCGTCCTCGTGGTCGGGCTCGCCGCCGGCACCATTTCGGGCATCGTCGGCACGGGATCGTCGATCATGCTGATGCCGGTGTTGGTCTATCAATACGGGCCGCAACAGGCGGTGCCGATCATGGCGGTCGCCGCCGTGATGGCGAACCTGTCGCGCATCCTGGCCTGGTGGCGCGAGATCGACTGGCGCGCCTGCGCCGCCTATTCCGTGACCGGCATTCCGGCGGCGGCGCTGGGCGCCCGCACGCTGCTGGCGCTGCCGCCGCGCGCGGTGGATATTTCGATCGGGCTGTTCCTGATCGCGATGGTGCCGGTGCGGCACTGGCTCGCCCGCCACGATCTCAAACTATCGCTCTGGCACCTTGCGATCGGCGGCGCCGCGATCGGCTACATCACCGGCATCGTGGTATCGACCGGACCGCTGAGCGTGCCGCTGTTCCTGTTCTATGGCCTGAGCAAAGGCGCGTTTCTCGCCACCGAGGCCGCAAGTTCGCTCGGGCTGTATGTCAGCAAATCCGTGACCTTCCAGCAGTTCGGCGCGCTGACGGGCGATGTCGCGCTGCAGGGCCTGCTCGCCGGCTCATCGCTGATGGCGGGCGCTTTCATCGCCAAGCGTTTTGTATTGCGGCTCGAGCCGGATGTGTTCAGGCTTGTCATGGACGGGATCATGCTGGCGGCGGGGTCTGCGATGCTGTTCAACGCGTTCATCGGCGCATGATCCCGATGCGACATCAGGAGTGAATGGCCTTGAGCGTATTGGCGGACATAAGCGACATTCCCGATTCCCGCAGCGGGCCGGTTGAACGGACCGAGGCGCGACAGGCCACGTTGAAATTTGCGGAGGCGGCCCTTGCCGAGAGCAAACGTGAGGGCCTCTTGCTGGCGGTCCGCGCGCGCTGGGTCGCGCTGGCGGTGACCGCCGTCACCCTGCCGATCGTCAATCCGAACTGGGAAGTCCTCTATTACGTCGTGATGCTCGGCCTGTTCGCATTGAACGGCTGGGCGCAGCTCAGGATCGGCAAGACCGCCGGCAGGTCGCGGCCGGAGCTGTTTTTGATATTTTGCGATCTGGCGCTGCTGACCTTCCTCAGCGTCGTGCCCAATCCCTGGAGCACGGTGAACTGGCCGCTCGCGATGCAGTTCCGGTTCGACAGCTTCCTTTATTTCTTCATTTTTCTGGCCACCGCAACGATGGCCTATTCCTGGCGAACCGTGGTGGCGATGGGCACCTGGACGGCGGCCTTGTGGGTGGCCGCCGTCACCTGGGTTTACCTGCAGCCCGCAACCCATGCCGCCCTGTCCGAACGCGTGCGGGCCGCCACAGGTTCCGACGTCAGGCTGTTCGAGATCATCGATCCCGCCGCGATCGGCTTCGGCACCCGGTTGCAGCAAATCGTTGTTCTTCTGCTCGTCGCCATGATCTTGGCGCTCGCGACGCGCCGATCCAATGCGCTACTGATGAGCCACGCCGGGATCGAGCGCGAGCGCACCAACCTCGCGCGCTATTTTTCGCCTAATGTCGTCGCGGAGCTTTCAAAAAACGACGAGCCGCTGAAGCAGGTCCGTACCCAGGATGTCGCGGTGCTGTTCGCCGACATCGTCGGCTTTACCGCCTATTCCGACGGCCGCAGCCCGGCCGAGGTAATCGGAACGCTGCGGCGTTTTCATGAGCGGATGGAGCGCGAGGTCTTCCGCCATAACGGCACGCTGGATAAATACCTCGGCGACGGCCTGATGGCGACGTTCGGCACACCCTTCACCGGCGCTTGCGACGCCGGCAACGCGCTGCGTTGCGCGCAGGCCATGATGGTGTCGATGGACGAATTGAACCGCGAGCGAAAACATCGCGGCGAGCCGCCGATCCAGCTCAGCCTCGGACTGCACTATGGTCAGGTCGTGCTCGGCGATATCGGACTGAACCGGCTCGAATTCGCCGTCATCGGCACCACGGTGAACGCGGCGAGCCGGCTGGAATCCCTGACCCGCGAATTCGGTTGTGCGCTGGTTGCCAGCAACGACCTGGTGCAACGGGCGCGCGCGGAGGGCCAATGCGCCAACGCCGATTTCATGCACCTGGTCGAGAAGCCGGCCTGCTCGGTCCGCGGCATCGAGCAACCGGTAGCCATCTGGACGCGCGCAAACAGCGCCTGATGCTTTCGGATTGTCACATAGCGCAACAGAAATTGTTCGCCTGATCGGGGATTGCGCGTCCATTTCGATGCGGATCGCATAATAAGCGCGTGGGCTATCGTCGGGGGTTGAAAAAATGGGCGCGCTGATTTTCGACTTCGACGGCGTGATCGCCGACAGCGAAGCGATCGCCAATACCGTGCTGGCGGAAACCGTCACCGGGCTCGGCTATTCCACCACGCTCGACCAGTCGCTGTCCCGTTATGCCCACCGACGATGGGTTGAAGTGATGGCCGAAATCGAGGCGGTGACCGGCAAGCCGCTGCCATCTGATTTTTCCGACGAACTCAAGCGTGCGACGCTGGAGCGCTTCAGGACCGATCTGAAGGAAGTCAGCGGCGCCGCAGATTTCATCAGGCGCTTTGCCCACCTGCCCCGCTGCATCGCCTCGTCCAGTTCGATCGATCGCCTGCAGCTCTGCCTGTCGGTTTTGGGCATGGAAGCGGAATTCGGCGATCGTGTCTTCAGCGCCGACATGGTTGCGCGCGGCAAGCCGCATCCCGATATTTTTCTGTTCGCCGCCGACAGGCTCGGCGTCAGCCCGGATCGGTGCCTTGTCATCGAAGACAGCACCGGCGGCATCGAGGCCGCCGTCGCGGCGGGAATGACGGCGGTCGGCCTCTGCGCTGCCAGTCATATCCGCGACGGCCACGATGTAAAACTGCGCGATGCGGGCGCGGTGCATCTGGCGCGGTCGTGGACGGAGGTGGAGGGATTCGCGTTGGAGTTCTTCGAGCGTCTGGCGACGATGGCGTAGCTCGCGCCGCCATCGGGGGATGTACCCGCTATCAAGCGAATTTCCTGTCGCGAACCGATCTTTAATAGGTTATAGAACAAAATAAGAACATCAAAACGGCGACTCACCTTCCCATGGCCAAGTCCACCCTTTCCTTTGTCTGCCAGAACTGCGGCGCGGCGTTCAATCGCTGGCAGGGCAAGTGCGAGTCCTGCGGCGAGTGGAACACGCTGGCGGAGGAGGATACAGGCGCGACCTCCATGCCGGTCTCGATCCGCTCGAAACGCCGGGGCCGCCTGTTCCAGCTGGAGACGCTGACCGGCAAGAGCCAGGAGGCCCCTCGCCTGTCCTCGGGGATGGCCGAGCTCGATCGCGTCACCGGCGGCGGTTTTGTGCGCGGCTCGGTGCTGCTGGTCGGCGGCGATCCCGGCATCGGCAAATCGACGCTGCTGACGCAGGCGACCTCGCTGATGGCGCGGGCCGGCCATCGCGTAGTCTACATCTCCGGCGAAGAGGCGGTGGCGCAGGTGCGGCTGCGGGCCGAGCGGCTGGGGCTGGCCGATGCACCGGTGCAACTCGCTGCGGAAACCTCGGTCGAGGATATCGTCTCCACGCTGTCCGAGGGTACGGTGCCGCGCCTGATCGTGATCGATTCAATCCAGACCATGTGGACCGACACCGTGGAATCGGCGCCGGGGACGGTGACCCAGGTGCGGGCCTCGGCGCAGGCGCTGATTCGCTTCGCCAAGAAATCCGGCACCACCATCATCCTGGTCGGCCATGTGACAAAGGACGGCCAGATCGCCGGTCCCCGCGTGGTCGAGCACATGGTCGACGCGGTGCTGTCGTTCGAGGGCGAAGGCTCGCAGCAATTCCGGATTTTGCGCGCGGCCAAGAACCGGTTCGGGCCGACCGACGAGATCGGCGTGTTCGAGATGACCGGCCTCGGCCTGCGTGAGGTATCCAATCCATCCGAGCTGTTCCTGTCCGAGCGCGATCTCGGCAGTCCGGGAACGGCGGTGTTCGCCGGGATCGAAGGCACCCGTCCGGTGCTGGTGGAATTGCAGGCGCTGGTGGCGCCGACCACGCTGGGGACGCCGCGCCGTGCCGTGGTGGGCTGGGATCCGAGCCGGCTGTCGATGGTGTTGGCGGTGCTGGAGGCGCATTGCGGGGTCAAACTGTCCGGCTACGACGTCTATCTCAATGTCGCAGGCGGCCTGCGGATCCAGGAGCCGGCGGCGGACCTCGCCGCCGCCGCCGCTCTGGTGTCGTCGCTGGTGAATGCGCCGCTGCCGACCGATGCGGTCTATTTCGGGGAGATTTCGCTGTCCGGCGCGGTCCGCCCGGTGGCGCAGACCTCGGCCCGGCTGAAGGAAGCGGCCAAACTCGGGTTCGGCCGGGCCGTGCTGCCCGAATCGGCGCGCGGTGACGTCGGCGGCGATGCCGGGCTGGTGCTCAATACCGTCGGCGGATTGACCAGCCTGGTGGCGGATATCGCCGCCCGCGGCACACCCAGAGGCAACCAGGAACGAAATCGTGAGGGTCGGGAGGGCGCGGCAGTGGAGAAAAATGCCACACCAGCGAGATTCCGGCGTCAGGAAGGCTAGCCGGGCGTGACGTCACCTGCTGCCGCCGCTATACAACCCGCGCGCGGACCGGATACGCGATTTCCGGCCTTGCGGGACGCCCGATATGACCGTCACTTGGGGCGGCACCGACGTTGCCGATTCGCAGTTTGATTTACGAGCGGACCTGACCAGCCGATGCCGATAACGATACTCGATCTCGTCCTGCTCGCGGTGATGCTGATCTCCGGCCTGCTCGCGATGGTGCGCGGCTTCATGCGGGAGATTCTCTCGATCGCGGCGTGGGGCGCCGCGGCGCTGGTCACGCTCTATGCGTTCGGACGGCTGTTGCCGACCGCGAAGACCTATGTCCAGAACGAGACCGTCGCCAGCGTCGTCGTGGTCGGCGGCGTGTTCGTCGGCACCCTGATCGTGGTCTCCATCATCACGGTGCGAATTTCAGACATGATCCTGGATTCCAGGATCGGGGCGCTGGATCGCACACTCGGCTTCCTGTTCGGGCTGGCGCGGGGCCTCTTGATCGTCGTCGTGGCCTTCCTGTTCTTCACCTGGCTGGTTCCGGACAAGCAGCGGCCGGACTGGATCAGCGGGGCGAAGTCCCGGGTGGTGCTGGATGGAACCGGCCAATGGTTGATGTCGCTCTTGCCGGATGACCCCGAGAACACCATCTTGAAGAGATTCAAGAAGAATAAACCAGACGATGAACAGACTGACGCGGAGCCGGCGACGCCGGCCCCCGCCGACGGCTATAGCAAGGCCGCCCGCGACGGCCTGAAGAAGCAGATCGACAAAGTCGGGCGTTGATACCAGCCAATAGAGAGGCGCGATGGACGAGATGAAAAACCCTTCCGATCCCGCCCACGACCTTGACCCGAACCACGCCGCGATCGAGCTGCAGGACGATCTGGAAGGCGACACGCTGCGCGAGGAATGCGGCGTGTTCGGCATCTTCGGCCACCCCGAGGCCGCCGCCATCACCGCGCTCGGGCTGCACGCCTTGCAGCACCGCGGCCAGGAGGCCGCCGGCATCGTCTCCTTCGACGGCTCCCGATTTCACTCGGAGCGGCGGCTCGGCCTGGTCGGCGACACCTTCTCGCGCCGCGAGGTGATCGAGCGCCTGCCCGGCAACATCGCGGTCGGCCACGTCCGCTACTCCACGACCGGCGCCACCATCCTGCGCAACGTGCAGCCGCTGTTCGCCGAACTCAATGCCGGCGGTTTCGCGGTCGGCCACAACGGCAATCTCACCAACGGGCTGACGCTGCGCCGCGAACTGGTGCGCAACGGCGCCATGATGCAATCCACCACCGATACCGAAGTGATCCTGCATCTGGTGGCGCAGTCGAAACGCGGCCGCTTCATCGACCGCTTCATCGAGTCGCTGCGCGCGATCGAGGGCGCCTATTCGCTGGTGTCGATGACCAACAAGAAACTGGTCGGCGCCCGCGACCCGCTCGGCATCCGCCCGCTGGTGCTCGGCGAACTCGACGGCTGTCCGATACTCGCGTCGGAGACCTGCGCGCTCGACATGATCGGCGCAAAATATGTCCGCGACATCGAGCCCGGCGAGATCATCGTGTTCGACGAGCGCGGCGCCGAAAGCCACAAGCCGTTTCCGCCAAAGCCGCCGCGGCCCTGCATCTTCGAATACATCTACTTCTCGCGGCCGGATTCCATCGTCGGCGGCCGCTCGGTGTATGACGTCCGCAAGGCGTTCGGCGCGCAGCTCGCGCGCGAAAGTCATGTCGAGGTCGATGTCGTGGTGCCGGTGCCGGATTCCGGCGTGCCCGCCGCGGTCGGCTACAGCCAGCATTCCGGCGTGCCGTTCGAACTCGGCATCATCCGCAACCACTATGTCGGCCGCACCTTCATCCAGCCGACCCAGAGCGTGCGCGAGCTCGGCGTGCGCATGAAGCATTCGGCCAACCGCGCCGCGATCGAGGGCAAGCGCATCATCCTGATCGACGATTCGCTGGTGCGCGGCACCACCTCGAAGAAGATCGTCCGCATGATGCGCGATGCCGGCGCCCGCGAAGTCCACTTCCGGCTGGCCTCGCCGCCGATCCTGTACCCCGACTATTACGGCATCGACCTGCCGGACCGCGGCGGCCTGTTGGCCGCGACCCATTCGCTCGAAGAGATGCGCGAAGCCATTGGCGCGGACTCGCTGGCGTTCCTGACGATCGACGGCATGTACCGCGCCATGGGCGAGCCCGGCCGCGATCCCGCCAACCCGAAATTCGCCGACCACTGTTTTACCGGCGCCTATCCGACCCACCTCACCGACCAGACCCAGGTCGAACCGCAACCGCGGCAATTGTCGCTGCTGGCGGAGGCGAGCTGACTTTGTCGTCCCTGCGAACACAGGGACCCATAGCCACCGGCGTTCGTTTTGCGGACGCCATTTGATAAGTTCACCTTCCGCCTCATGACCTGCACGGCGTATGGGTCCCTGCGCTCGCAGGGACGACGATAGAGTTTTCCAATGTCTCTTCCCCTTGCCTCCCGCATCGCTCTCGTCACCGGCGCCTCGCGCGGCATCGGCTATGCCACTGCGCGCGCATTGGCAAAAGCCGGCGCCCATGTGATCGCGGTGGCGCGAACCCAGGGCGGCCTTGAAGAACTCGACGACGAAATCCGCAAAGACGGCGGCAGTGCAACGCTGGTGCCGCTCAACCTCACCGATTCCGACGGCATCACCCGGCTCGGCGCGGCCCTGCATGAACGCCATGGCAGGCTCGACATTCTCGTCGGCAATGCCGGCGTCGCGGGCCCCTCCTCGCCGCTCGGCCATATCGAGCTGAAGTCGTGGAACGACGTGCTGGCGATCAACGTGTCGGCCAATTTCCAGCTGATCCGCTGCATGGAGCCGCTACTGAGGGCGTCCGACGCCGGCCGCGCGGTGTTCGTCACCTCGGCCGCGGCAAGCCAGGCCAATGCCTATCTCGGCCCCTATGCCGCCTCGAAGGCGGCGCTTGAGACGGTGGCGCGGGTCTGGGCGCAGGAAACCGCCAGCACGCCGCTGCGCGTCAACCTATTCAATCCCGGCCCGACACGGACGCGCATGCGCGCGACCGTGTTTCCCGGTGAAGACCCGTTGACGCTGGAGACGCCGGACCGGGTCGCCGACCTGATCCTGCCGATGTGCGCGCCGGCCTGGACCGAAACCGGCAAGCTGTATGACTACCCGACCCGCGCGCTGCTGGGTTTTCGCGCACCGGCGTAATCACCGGCGGTTCGGTCAGTCGCACAGCTCGTATTTGGACGTCAGGCATTTTTGCGCCTTGGCGCGGGCGTCGGAGAGTTGCTGCGGCGTCATCTCCTTCTCGAGCGAAACCAGTTCTTTTTTGGCCTCGGTATTTCCTTCCTTGGCCGATGCCTCGTACCACATGTAGGCATTGACGACGTCGGCCGATTCTCCGCCCTCGGCCTTGGCGTAAAGGCTGCCCAGCATGAGCTGGGCGTCGGAGTTGCCTTGCTTGGCGGCAAGCCGGCTCCACTTCTTGGCTTCCTTCTGATCCTTGGTGAGACCAAGGCCCATCCGATGCATCAACGCGATCTGGTACTGCGCCAGCGCGTTGCCCTTTTCCGCCAGCGGCTTGAACAGTTTGGCTGCCGACGCGTACTGCTTTTTCGCAAAAGCCTTGGTCGCCTCGTCCCAGGTCGCATTCGCCGAAGGCATATTGGCCGTCAGCCCCAACACCACGATCGCAATGGCCAATCCGGAAAACCTGAACATTCCCACGAGCTACCCCCCAAATTGATCTTGCTTGGATTTCCAATGATACCAGCCTAGCCGAGGAACCGGCCGGCGACAATTGCCCACCGCCGGTTGAATCCCCGCTTCGCGCGCGGCGCAAGCTTGACTCACAGCGGCGGCAGTCATTCACTCCCCGACAAGCACGGAGAACGCGCAGCCAACAATACGGGAGGATGGCCATGCCATATCGCGACGACCACAACCGTTCGGTTGCAGGTTTCTCCAGAATCCTGTCCGCCATTCTTGCAGCCGCCGCGCTGATCGGTGTCACCGCGCTTGCCTGTCCGGCTGCTGCCGGCGATGTCCCAACCTTCGCGGTCGATGCGGCTTGGCCAAAGCCGCTGCCGAACAACTGGATCCTCGGCCAGGTCGGCGGCATCACGGTGGATGCGATGGGCCATATCTGGGTGATCCATCGCCCGCGCTCGCTGACCGACGACGAGAAGGGCGCAACCCTGACGCCGCCGCGCTCGAAGTGCTGTGCCTCGGCGCCTCCGGTGCTGGAATTCGACAGCGAGGGCAATCTGCTGCGCTCCTGGGGCGGACCCGGCGAAGGCTATGAATGGGTCGGGCGCGAACACGGCATCGAGGTAGACGACAAGGGATTCGTCTGGGTCGGTGGCAATGCCGACAACGACAATGCGATCCTGAAATTCACCGCCGACGGCAAATTCGTGATGCAGATCGGCAAGATCGCGCCGAGCAAGGGCTCCAACGACACCACGCAGCTCGGCAAGCCGGCGGAGACGGCGGTCGACAACGAGGCCAACGAGATCTACGTCGCCGACGGCTACGGCAACCGCCGCGTCATCGTGTTTGATGCCACGTCGGGCGGGTACAAGCGGCACTGGGGCGCCTACGGCAAGCCGCCGAACGACGACAAGCAGGCACCTTACGATCCGAAGGCGCCGCCGGCGCAGCAGTTTGCCAATCCCGTGCACTGCGTGAAACTTGCCAATGACGGGCTGCTCTATGTCTGCGACCGCATCAACAACCGTATCCAGGTGTTCAAAAAGGACGGCAGCTTCGTCAAGGAGTGGTTCTTCGAGAAGAACACGCTCGGCAACGGCGCGGTCTGGGACATCGCGATCTGGCCCGATCCGAAGCAGACCTGGCTGCTGAGCGCCGACGGCGAGAACAACGAAATCCGGGTGCTGAAGCGCGACGACGGGACCGTGGTCGGCAGCTTCGGGCGCAGCGGGCGCAACGCCGGCCAGTTCCACTGGATCCACGCCATGGCGATCGACGGCAAGGGCAACGTGTATACCGCCGAAGTCGATACCGGAAAGCGAATCCAGAAGTTCAAACTGACCTCGGACGCACTACGATAGGCACGGCGCGCTACGATAAGCGCATTGCCGAGCGGCGCCGGACGTACTAACGGGAGCCTTGGCGGAGGCTCCGAAAAGAGAGCCTCCCGGGTGTTAACCTCTGGAGGAACTGAATGAAGAAGAAAACGCTCGCGCTGGGTACCACCGCGCTCATCGCAATCGGCGGGTTGCTTGCCGCGCCCGCTTTCGCCCAGGAAAAGTCCGTCAAGATCGGCGTGCTGAACGACATGTCGAGCCTCTATGCCGACATCGGCGGCCCAAATTCGGTGGTCGCGATCAAGATGGCCGTCGAGGATTCCGGCCTGCTCAAGAAGGGCTGGAAGATCGACATCGTCAGCGGCGACCACCAGAACAAGCCCGACGTCGGCGTCAACCTCGCGCGGCAATGGCTGGACAGCGACAAGGTCGATGCGATCGCCGATACGCCGAACTCCGGTGTGGCGCTGGCCGTCAGCAACCTCGTGAAGGAAAAGAACGCGGTGCTGCTCAACTCCGGCGCCGCCTCCGCCGATCTCACCGGCAAGGCCTGCACGCCCAACACGATCTCCTACACCTACGACACCTACATGCTCGCCAACGGCACCGGCAAGGCGCTGACCAAGGCCGGCGGCGACAGCTGGTACTTCCTGACCGCGGATTACGCCTTCGGCCACGCTTTGGAGCGCGATACTTCCGCGGTGGTGACCGCCAATGGCGGCAAGGTGCTCGGCGGCGTCAAGCATCCGATCAACTCTTCGGACTTCTCCTCCTTCCTGCTGCAGGCGCAGGCCTCGAAGTCGAAAGTGGTTGGCCTTGCCAATGCCGGCGGCGACACCACCAACTCGATCAAGCAGGCGGCCGAGTTCGGCATCGTGGCGGGCGGCCAGAAGCTCGCGGCGCTGCTGCTGTTCATCAACGACGTCCATTCGCTGGGCCTGAAGACGGCGCAGGGCCTGACGTTCACGGAATCCTTCTACTGGGACCAGAACGACGCCACCCGCGCATGGTCGAAGCGGTTCGCCGCATTGGCCAACAAGAACTCGATGCCGTCGATGACGCAGGCCGGCAACTACGCCATGGTGTTGCATTACCTGAAGGCGATGGAAGCGCTCGGTGGCAATCCCCGTGACGGCGCCAAGGTCGTCGCCAAGATGAAGGAACTGCCGACCGACGATCCGCTGTTCGGCAAGGGCCCGCTGCGGGAAGACGGACGCCGGCTGATCCCGGCCTATCTGTTCGAGGTGAAGAAGCCCGAAGAGTCGAAGTACCCGTGGGACTACTACAAGCAGATCGCCACGATCTCGGCGGACGACGCGGCAAAGCCGCTGTCGGCGAGCGAGTGTCCGCTGGTGAAGAAGTAACGAAACCGCAGCCGGCCGGGCTTGCAAAGGCCCGGCCGGTCGCGAATTCACGGGCTCAGGGTAAAACTTCGGGGCGCCGCCGGCCTATCGCCGGTCCGGCGAGTCGGAGCCGTTCCACTTGCTCCAGGGAGCGCTGGCGAGCGTCTGGAGGTCGGTCGTGAGCGGACGGCGGGTTTGCCGTTCATAGGCCGCGATCACCCGTTCGGATTCCCCGATCTTGCGCTTCAACTCGGCGACCGTCTTGTGCGATTGAGCTGTTGTCTTCGAGCCGGCGATCTCGCCGAAATTATGCCGCGCGGTCTCGATCTGTTTCAGCGCCGCGCGGTGTTTCCTGATCTGGGCCCGGTGCCACGCGATCCGGCTGTTGCTGTCTGCGACCATGTCGGCCTCCTGGGGCGGATGTCGAGCATAGGTGATTCGCCGCCCCTCTTGCCTGACGGGAAACTGCGCCGCAGGCTCATAGCGGAGCGGAAAATAATACCAAACGGCGATCCTGCTCATTTCTTGCGCAAAAAACGCCGAGATTTTCACGATTGCACGATGCCCCAAAGTTCAGCGGAACTGGAGTATGGCCGCCGCGTTTTAATAGATTCCAGAAGGAACTTTGCTGGTGAACTCGCCAACGTTGGGAGATTCAGATGGTGCAACGGAGCACGGCGCAACGCAGCAATGATTCCATCCCCCTCCCTGACAAGATCAAAATAGCATTGAGCGTCAACGGCGTCGAAACGACGCTCCGGGTCGCGCCGTGGACCACTTTGCTGGATGCGCTGCGGGATCGTCTCGACCTCACCGGCACCAAGAAGGGATGTGACCACGGTCAGTGCGGCGCCTGCACGGTGCTGGTGGACGGACGGCGCATCAATTCCTGCCTGACCCTCGCCGTCATGAAGGATGGCGCCAGGGTCACCACCGTCGAGGGCTTGGCGACCGGCGATGCGCTGCATCCGCTGCAGCAGGCCTTTATAGATCACGATGCATTCCAGTGCGGCTACTGTACCCCGGGACAGCTCTGCTCGGCAGCCGGCCTGATCGCCGAGGGCAAAGCCAAAACCCCCGACGAGATTCGCGAACTGATGAGCGGCAACATTTGCCGCTGCGGCGCCTATCCGAACATCGTGGCGGCGATCCAGCAGGCGATGGATGGCAAATCATGATCAACTTTCAGTATTCGCGGGCGAGCGACGTCGCCGAGGCGGTGCGGATGATAGCAGCCGATCCCGCGGCCAAATTCATCGCGGGCGGCACCAACCTGGTCGACTTGATGAAGGAAGATGTCGAGCGCCCTTCCCGACTGATCGACATCTCGCGGCTGCCGCTCAAGACCGTTGAAGCGACCGCCGATGGCGGCCTGCGCATCGGCGCACTGGTGCCCAATTCCGACCTGGCCTATCACCCCCTGATCGAGCAACGCTACCCGCTGCTCTCCAGCGCGATTCTGGCCGGCGCTTCGCAGCAGCTGCGCAACATGGCGTCAACCGGCGGCAATCTCCTGCAGCGCACGCGCTGCGCCTATTTCTATGACACCGTGACCCCCTGCAACAAGCGCGAGCCCGGCTCGGGCTGCTCGGCAATCGGCGGCATCAATCGCATCCACGCCATCCTGGGCGCCAGCGAAGACTGCATCGCCACCCATCCGTCCGACATGTGCGTGGCGCTCGCGGCGCTCGACGCCAAGGTGCGCGTCACCGGCCCCGCCGGCGAGCGCGTGATTGGCTTCGGCGATTTTCACCGGTTGCCCGGCAACACGCCGCAGACCGACACCAATCTGCATCCGAACGAGATCGTCACGGCGGTTGAACTGCCGGCGTCGGGCTTTGCGAAGAACTACTCCTATCTCAAGATTCGCGACCGGCTGTCCTATGCCTTCGCGCTGGTCTCGATCGCGGCGGCGCTGGAACTCGAAGGCGGAGTGATCAGGGAGGCGCGGCTGGCGCTCGGCGGTGTCGCGCACAAGCCGTGGCGCGACGCCGCGGCCGAAGCGGCGCTGCGCGGCCAACATGCCGAGCAAACCAGTTTTGCGCGCGCCGCCGAGCTCTTGCTGCGGGACGCCAAAGGCCACGAGCACAATACCTTCAAGATCGAGCTGGCGCGCCGCGGCATCGTCCGCACCCTGACGCAGGCCGCGCAGGCGACCCCGCAATCGCAGTCCGACAAGAAGATCCGATGAGACGCATCAACCGCCGCCATCTCTTGCAGGCTGCGGCCGCCTTTGGCGCCCTCGGCGGCAGCCGCGCCTATGCAGACGACGCCAACCGAAGCGCAACCGCGCTCAAACCGGACCTTGCAGCGAGCAGACCTATGACCAACTACATCGGTACCGCCACATCGCGCGTACGGCCGCGCCAAGGTCACTGGCGAGGCCAAATATGCAGGTGAATTCAGCGCCAAAAACCTCGTCCATGCCGCCGTCGTGGAATCGGCCATCACCAAGGGACGAATCGCGCGCATGGATATCGGCGCGGCGATGCGGGTTGCAGGCGTGATCGCCGTGCTCACCCACGAGAACCGGCCCGCCATGGCCGGGAGCGACAAGGCATGGAAGGACGACGTCGCGCCGGAGGAAGGCTCTCCGTTCCGTCCGCTTTACGACGACAAGATCATGTTCAGCGGCCAGCCGATCGCGCTGGTGCTGGCGGAGGAGTGGGAAACCGCGCGCTACGCCGCCTCGCTCGTCGATATCGAGTATGACAAGCAGGCCTTCGTCACCGACCTGCACCAGCAACGCGATCAGGCCTTCGTGGTCAAGAAGCCCGAGAAGCCGCATGGCGACGCCGACAAGGCTTTTGCAGCCGCAACCGTGCGCCACGAGGCGGAATACTTCATTCCGACCGAGCATCACAACCCGATGGAATTGTTTGCCTCCACTGTGACATGGGACGGCGGCGGCAAGCTGACGGTCTATGACAAGACCCAGGGCGTGCAGAACGTGCAGCGCTATCTGTGCAGCGTGTTCGACAGGAAGCCGGAGGAGCTGCGGGTGATATCGCCATATGTCGGCGGCGCGTTCGGCGCCGGGCTGCGTCCGCAATATCAGGTCGTGCTGGCCACGCTGGGCGCGCTGGCGCTGCAGCGCTCGGTGCGGCTGGTGCTGACGCGCCAGCAGATGTACGGGCTCGGCTACCGGCCGGCCACCATCGAACGCCTCAAACTCGGCGCCAAGTCCGATGGAACGCTCGAGGCCCTCTCCCACGAGGCCATTGCCGTCACCTCGCAGTTCGAGGAGTTCTCCCGCAACGACACCGGCTGGGCGGCGCTGCTCTACAAGTCGGCCAATGCCAAATATGTCCACAGGCTGGCGCGCCTCGACCTTCCGACCTCCAGCGACATGCGCGCGCCGGGGGCGGCGACCGGCGTGTATGCGCTCGAATGCGCGATGGACGAGCTGGCCGTCGCACTGAAGCTCGACCCCGTGGAGCTGCGCCTGCGCTGCTACTCGGACAAGGACCAGAATGAGGACATTCCCTACACCAGCAAGGCACTGCGCGAATGCTACCGCCAGGGCGCGGAAGCCTTCGGCTGGAGCCGGCGCCAGGCCGAACCCCGTTCGATGCGCGACGGCGGCGATCTGGTGGGATGGGGCATGGCGACCGGCGTCTGGGAGGCCCTGCAGATGCCGGCGGCGGCCCGCATCGTGCTGACCGCCAACGGCCACGCGGAAATTTCCTGTGCCGCTTCTGACATCGGCACCGGCACCTACACCATCATGGCGCAAGTGGCCGCCGACACGCTCGGCCTGCCGATCGAGAACATCACTATCAGGCTCGGCGATTCCACCATGCCGCAGGCGCCGGTGGAAGGCGGATCATGGATGGCGGCCTCGGCATCGCACGCGGTGGCGGCGGTCGCCGAAGAGGTCCGCATCGAATTGCTGGCTCTGGCCAAGAAGTTGAAGAATTCACCGCTGGCGGACGCGAAGCTTGAAGACGTCGCGCTCGCCGATGGCAGGCTGGTCAGCAAGCGGGACGCCAGCCGCGCGGTCTCGATTGCGGATATGATGCGCGAAGGCGCCGTCGAGCGCATCGAAAAGGAAAAAACCAACAGTTTTGCGGCAGACAAGTCGCACGCGCGCAACACCCATTCGGCCGTGTTCGCGGAAGTGAAGGTGGACGAGCAACTCGGCGTCGTCAGGGTCACCCGCATCGTCAGCGCGGTCGCGGCCGGGCGGATCCTCAACGCCAAGACCGCGCACAGCCAGATCATGGGCAGCGTGGTATGGGGGATCGGCATGGCGCTACACGAAGAGACAGTGTTTGATCACCGTTTCGGGCGCATCATGAATGCCAATATAGCCGAGTACCATGTGCCGGTGAACGCCGACGTGCACGACATCAAGGTGATCTTCGTCGACGAGCCGGACAGTCTCGTTAACCCGATGGGCATCAAGGGTCTCGGCGAAATCGGCATCGTCGGCGTCGCCGCGGCGGTCGCCAACGCGGTCTACCACGCCACCGGCAAGCGGATACGCGACCTGCCGATCACGCTGGACAAGCTGCAGAGCTAGTAGTTGAAGAACCTGTAATTTACGCCGGCGCGCATGATGTTGTCGGTCACGTGGTAAGTGCTGGTGGTGCTTGCCGACCCGCCATTGATAAAGGCTGGACCGAATGCCGGGTTGATCGCAATCGGGACGGTCTCGGTGATGTGCCCGAGATCGACATACAGATATTCCAGCTTCGCCGACCAGCCGCCTCCAAGCCTGGTCTCGACGCCCGCGCCAACGGTCCATCCCCACTTGCTGGCCGAGAAGCTTGCCGCGCTGTTCAGGAACGGGCCGGGTTGCAGGGCAGCGGGAAAGATCACCGGATTGGCGGATCCGGAAAAGCCGTAGCTATCCTTGATAGTGCCCCAGGCCGCGCCGCCGGTCACATACCAGAGTGAGTTTTGGACAACGACGCCGCCGCGCGCGCGCGCCGTTGCGATTTCAGTGAGCTTTTGCTGGGTCGCGAGGCTGTAGCCGAAGCCGTTCGCCCCGGCGCCGAAAAACGCCAACGCAGCCGGCGGCGTACTGTTGACCGTCGAACCCTGCTGCGATGTCCATTGCCAATCGCCCTCGATGCCGAGGACGATCGAGGGCGCCACCTGCCAATTGAAGCCGGCCTGCGCGCCGAGGAGCCATCCGGTCATCGCCAGGCTGTTGGTACCGCCGGCCAGCAGCCCATTGATTCCGAGCACTGTCGAGTTGAAAGTTGCGTTCTGCGCGGTTGAACTCACGCCGATGCCGCCACCGACATTCAAGCCTGCATAAAATCCGGTCCAGCTAAACACAGGGGGCGGGGGCGGCGGAGCCTTGAACGGCAGGTCGGCTGCATCGACAGAGCCTGCAAGAATGGAGTGAACGCACACGTTACGATCGACGCGATCATTCGCATTGGCCCGTCTCCCGTCCATCCTCAATCGAAAAGGTGACCGGTGCCGGGATCAACGCTGACAAATCGCACGCGCCGAATCCAGCATCCGCATTCCAATCAAAGACTTATATGGTTAATGAACCGTTGATCCGGCGAAAACGAAACGTGCCCTGCACCGCCGAGGCGTCAGCGGGCCGACGGTCACGCGCCGCCGGCCTATCGTCGGTCCGGCGAGTCGGAGCCGTTCCATTTGCTCCAGGGAGCGCTGGCGAGCGTCTGGAGGTCGGTCGTGAGCGGACGGCGGGTTTGCCGTTCATAGGCCGCGATCACCCGTTCGGATTCCCCGATC
>Ga0307297_10000061_pt1 | contig 22865 bp, 21 predicted proteins | sample ER_DNA_157_FD_194464 | JGI IMG/M metagenome (GOLD analysis project Ga0307297, IMG submission 194464) | Bulk soil microbial communities from the East River watershed near Crested Butte, Colorado, United States - ER_DNA_157 | ecosystem: Environmental > Terrestrial > Soil > Floodplain | place...
GTGGACCTGGTCACAGGGCACGACTGGGACTCCATTTACCGGCTCCGCACAGAATGGCATTGTGACGCTCCGGCTGGGTAAGCCGCGAACCAGGCTCTGGATAGCTGTGGTCCTGATGCTCCTGTGCGTAGGCGCGGTGATCAGCGTCGTCGTTGTCCGCGGGTACGCCGCGGGCGGCGCCCCGCGGACGCTGACCGTTATGACCCGCAACATCTACCTCGGCGGTGACATCAACCGTCCGATTCGCGCGGCGCTCAACCGGACAGGTCCCGACGGAGTGTTGGCCCTGGGACATGCGAACCACGAGTTACGCGAGATCGTCAGGCGTACCGACTTCACCATTCGTAGCAGGCTGCTCGCCGAGGAGATCGCCGCAGCGCGTCCCGACCTGGTCGGCTTGCAGGAGGTCGCGCTCTGGCGGCATGGACCCATGCAGCTCGACCAGATCGGCCGGCCCGGCGCGACGGAGATTGACTATGACTTTCTCGCCACCTTGCTAGCCGATCTGGCAGCCCGTGGTGCTAGCTATGAGACCGTCCAGGTGCAGCAGGAGTCCGACGTCGAGGCGCCGGCCTTCACCGGCAATCCGTTCGCAGGGATCGCCGGCTCCGCCGAGGATGTGCGTCTCACGGACCGCGATGTGATCTTGATCCGAAGTGGGGCCGGCATCCACGTCGAGGGCAGCGGCGGCGGCCATTACGGTCAGCGGTTGGAAGTCAGACTCGGCGACGCCACATTCGGATTCATTCGCGGGTACGCGTGGGCTGATGTCGTCGTTGGCTCGGCCAGAATCCGGTTCGTGACGACGCATCTGGAATCGCAGAGCGCTCAGCTGGCCCGCGCCCAAGCCCAGGAACTGCTTAGCGGACTGGCTGGGAACGCGAGCCTGTCGACGGTGATCGTCTGCGACTGCAACTCCAACCCGGCCAGTCCCGCGGCACGATCCGCCGTGCCGATCGGCTCCGGAGCCGCCTACCGGCTGATCACGGACGGTCGTGGATTCACTGATCTCTGGCTGCAGCAGGCGGGTGCCGCTGGCCCGGGCAACACAGCGGCGTTGAGCGAGCTTGTGAACAACGAAACGGCCAGGTTCAACCGTCGCATTGACTTGGTGCTGGCCAAGCCCGCACCTCAAGTGCAGATCGTGGCCAACCGAGCGGAGGTTACTGGGGATGAGCTGGGCGATCGCGACCCGGTCGGCAAGCTGTGGCCGTCGGACCACGCGGGCGTCGTCGTAGAGCTGCAGATCGGCTGAGTGTCGTGCTTGACGCGCTCTCCCCGCAACGCCGGCGCCTGGTGCTCGGCGCCGCCAGTACGGCATTGCTGCTGATCATGGCGGTCGCCGTGATCACCGTCATCCGCGTCACGACAGACTCCGCGCGTCCGGTATCGCAGACAGATCCAGGTCCGGTGCTATTAGTGCCGGGATACGGAGGCAACGTCCAATCGCTCCAGCCGCTCGCCAACGCATTGCGCTCGGCGGGCAGAACCGCTGTCATCGTCGAGCCTGTGGGCGATGGCACGGGCGATCTCCGGACGCAAGCCGAACATCTGGGCGAGGTCGCCAGCCGCGTCCGCGAGGAAGCCAGCGCTGCGTCGGTGGACGTGATCGGCTACTCGGCCGGAGGCGTCGTCGCCCGCTTGTGGATTCGGGACGGCGGTGGCGCCGACGAGGCGCGCCGGGTGCTCACACTCGGCTCGCCGCAACATGGGACGAGCCAGGCCGCCCTCGGCGCTGAATTCGCGGGTGGCTGTTCGGTCGCGTGCGAGCAACTGGTCCCGGACAGTGACCTGCTGCGACGGCTGAACGCCGGCGATGAGACGCCGGCCGGCCCATTGTGGGCAACCGTCCGGTCAGCGACGGACCAAGTGGTGACACCCGTCGACTCCGCCGCTTTGTCTGGGGCCTTGAACATCCTGGTTCAGGACGTGTGTCCGGGCTCGGCGGCCGCCCACGGCGACCTTCCACGTGATCCTGTCGTACTGGCCGCTCTCCGCTCGGTGTTGGGCGCTGAAATACCGCAGATACCAGGCGACGTCGCATGCTGATCTTCAGTTCTTCAGTCGTCGATGTCCTTGGTGCCAAAGTTGGCCCAGGCAGCCAGGGTGAACACGGTCAAGTAACCGAGCTGGACCACGAGCCCGCGTACTACATCTCGCCACAGGATCGGGTCGCGGAACAAGTCGACAAAGGCCAGCCAATAGCGGGTCGGCAGGAACGGATGTAATGCACTCCCGGCATCCAGGCCGAGCAGCACGGTGGAAGCGACGAGCACGCCGATGGTTCCCAGCGCCGCACCAATCGACGATCTTGTCAGGGTGGAGAAGAACAAGGCGACCGCTGCGACGCCGAGCATGGAGATGATCACGTAGCCGAGGGCCAGGGCGGTCCGCCAGCCCAACTCCTGCTGGGTGAGCGTTGAACCGCTCAGGCTTACGGTGCCGGTGGCTGGAGCCCGACCCAGCAAAAGGCGGCCTTCGGCGTAGCTAACGGCGACGACGACGAGTACGGCGAGCAACACGAACGCTACGACAGTCACCAGCTTGGCGAGCAGCAGGTGAGTACGTCCGACGGGCCGGATGAGGAGGTAACGCAGGGTGCCGGTCTGACTCTCGCCTGCGATCGCATCGCCACCGAGGACGGCCACAGCGATGGGCAGCAGCAGCGGCAGGACGACGCCGAGCGCGGCGAGCGGGAACAGCGTGCCGTCGCTGAGAACTGCCGACAGGAACGGCGGACCGGTGCCGGGTCGCGGACCAAGATCGGTAACTGCCAGCAAGATCGCGACGAGAGTCGGCAGTGCGACCAGCATTCCGATGATCAGCCAGGTGCGCGGCCGCCGCAGCATCTTGATCAATTCGACGACGATCATGCGCGCGCCTCCGCTTCGAGGACGACGTCCTCGAGCGTTCGGCGATACGGACCGATCTCGTCGACGCGTACCCGCTCACCCACCAGATAGGCGTTCAGGCGAGCTGGATCCTTGGCCCGTACGAGCAGCCGGTCGCCTGCAACCGATGCCACAACTGGCCCCAGCAAGGTGATGCACTGGTCGACGTCCCGAGTGCGGACGGCGACCAGGCCGGTCGGTTGGAGCAGGCTGTCCAGCTGTTCCTGGAGTATCAGTCGCCCGCGGCGCAGCACACCGACGCGCGTACACATCTGCTCGACCTCGGCAAGCAGGTGGCTGGAGAGGAAGATTGTCGTCCCTTGAGCGTTGAGCTCCAAGAGCAGTCGCCGGATCTCCTGAATGCCCTCTGGGTCGAGGCCGTTGCTCGGCTCATCCAAAATCAACAGGGGCGCTCGACGCATCAGCACGGCCGCTATCCCTAGCCGCTGCCGCATGCCTTGTGAGTACGTGCGGACCGGTCGGCGATCGACCGGGTCGAGTCCAACCTGCTCCAGCGCGTACACGATCTTGGTCCGACGCGCCTCGCGGCGGCTGCGGTCGGATCCCGTGGCGTCGAGCAGAGCGAGGTTGGCGCTGCCGGACAAGTGCGGGTAGGCGGCGGGGCTCTCCACGAGTGAGCCAATGCGCGGCAACACACTTCGGCGGGCGGTCGGCATGGGCTTCCCCAGCACCTCAGCCTCGCCGGATGTTGGCAGCACCAGTCCCAGCAGCATGCGCACGGTGGTGGTCTTGCCGGAACCGTTCGCGCCGAGAAAGCCATATACATCGCCCGCCCGGACCTCCAGGTCAACGCCATCAACGGCCCGCAGCTCGCCGTATCTCTTGGTCAGGGCTCGAGTTCGGATGACATGTCCGTTCGTGAGAGCGGCGCTGGTCATTGCCGCTCCAGAAGCTCGGCCGCTGCCCGCCGCAGCGTCTCGGTCGTCACTGTGCCGGCCAGCAGGAAGGTACTGCCGGGGCCGCGATAAGGGGTGAGCAACAATTCGACCGGACCGACGGGCGCGAGGATCCCCACATCGGTGACCTGCGCGCTGCCGCGATCTTGGAGCTGGCGTCGCAGTGGCCGGGCGACCTGGCCGCGTAGCGGCAGAGCGATCAAGGTAGTCGGGCCACGTCCATAGATCCCGACGGCACCGGGGTCTTCGCCGTCGCGGGAACTCAGCCCGGCAAGGGAAGTGGGGAGGTCGTACGGCGCGAATGCATTCGCAGCGGCGGCAACGTCAACAGATTGTTCGTAGCTGACCCGTACGCCTTCAGGCAAGCTGAAGCGCGTACTCGCCTCCGGGGGCGCGCCGAACTTGACTTCACGCAGCGTCGTGGTGAGTACCGGACGCTGGTCGCCGACGCCGTACAGCTCCACCTCGAGCGACAGCCCGCGGGAAGGGTCGGCCCAGATATCGACATGGCCGACAGTGGTTACCTTGTCTTGGGGGGTCAGCCGGAGGCCCGGTGCGTCAATACCCGCGATCCGCCGCGCCGGCAGTCGGCTTAGTTCGCTCTCCCGCACGCCCTGTAGCAGCAACCGCGCGAAGGTTGGCGGCAACAGGTCTGAGGCATCCGGCAATCTGATCTTGGAGACCGGTGAATACGTCGCAGTTTCGGACTCGAAGACCCAGCGAACCATGCCTTTGCCCTGCCGGAAGAGGTCGGTCTCGCCCGTGCTCCGGATTCGGTCAATCCGCCAGTCGTCCGCGCTGCGCCACCACACCCGCAGCCGAGTGTTCTCGCCCAGCAGTTGGGCCAGCGTCGCGAAGGAGTCGTTGTCAGGAACTTGAAGCGCTCCGGAGGTCTCCACGAATCCAGACCAGGGGACATCCGTCGAGTGCTGGATGCGCCCGGCCAGCTCGGCAGCTGTGATGTCAGAAGGTGCGGCTGGTCGTACCCCAATCACGACAGGCGTCGCAACCAGCGCAGCTGCGGCGAACAGCACGACCAGCCAGCGCGCCGTCATGGCTGCCACTGTAGGTCGCCCACCCCAGGCGAGCGAGGACGAAATCATCAGCGCGGCCGCCCATACTGCTCCGACGTGGAGTGATGTCGAAGTGCGGAAGCCGCTGCAGGCCTACTTCTCTGAGACCTCCTCGAGAACATGTCCAACGACGTCGTTGGGGAGTGCTCGGGCCACGTCTGCCTGGGCCACGATGCCGACCAGCTGGTGTCCGTCGATGACCGGCAGCCGGCGTACCTGGTATTTCGCCATGGTCTTCAGAGTCTCTTCGGCCGAATCGTCGGCTCCGATAGTTACCGGCTTGCCTTGGCCCAGGTCACCGGCCCTCACGGCATTGGGATCATTGCCCTCGGCAATGCACTTCACGACGATGTCCCGGTCAGTGAGCATCCCCTTCAGTCGCTTATCCTCACCGCAGATCGGTAGGGCACCCACGTTGAGGTCGCGCATCTTGCGTGCCGCATCGACCAGGGTTTCGTTCGAACCGACACACTCTGCGTCCTTGGTCATGAGGTCTCGGGCTGTCGTCATGGTAGGACTCCTCCTTGAGTTCGGTTCGTCGTTTCCTACCCGCAGCGAAGGGCCACAAACGGAGGCTCACAGCCCTCGCGGAGCCTGTATCTAGTGATCGGACAGCGCCAGCCCCCGACCTCGACTAAACGATCTTCAGCGACGCCGCAAAGAATCGACCGTCTACCGCTGATTCGCATCACAAAATGTCCAATTCACGAGAACTGCATTTTGGCCCCCCGCGACGGCTTCGGTAAGGTACGACGAAACTCGCGAGCTTGCATTTGGCCCCGAGATGCGGCCGCACCAGTGTCGTGGACCAAACCGATGCCGACGCCATGTTGTTTCAGGAAGCGTTTATGCCGCAAGCCGCACCGCCCAGATCACAGCAAAGTTATCGGCACGAAGCGTTCATGTGGCGCGATGCAGACGACTACGCGTCGGTCCTTGGGTCATTCGTGGAAGACGGCCTAGCCGCAGGCGAGGCCGTCATGGTTGCCGTCGTGCGGCGTCATGCAACTTGGTTGCGCGAGAGTCTCGGCAATCAGGCACGCAAGGTCAAGTTCGTTGACATGGCCAGGCTCGGCCGGAATCCAGCACGAATCATTCCCGCATGGCAGAAGTTCGTGGATCAGCACTCGGGCTACGGTCGGCCGGTACGAGGGGTTGGAGAGCCGATTTGGGCTGGGCGGCGTCCCGAGGAGATTCTTGAATGCCAGCTGGATGAGGCGTTGCTCAATGTGGCGGTGGATCCCAAGATTCCGTTGTGGCTGATCTGTCCCTACGACGTACGAGGGCTCGACCCGTCGGTGATCAAGGAAGCCCATCGCAGCCACCCTGCCGTGATGGATGGCGACCGCTACCACGGAAACTCCCAATATGGCGGCCGCGCGCATGTGGAGGCCATGTTCAGCGCGGAGCTGCCCGAGCTGCATAGAAAACCAGCGGAGTACACCTTCACAACTGAGGCCGTCGACCGGGTGTTCAATATCGTGACGCTGGAGGCGTACGGGGCTGGTCTCTGGTCCGACAAGGTGACTGATCTCGCGGCCACATCCCGCCGGCTTGCCTCCTGCAGTCTCCGGCGCGGCGCTGACGAGGGGATAATTCGGATCTGGGACCTGCCGCAGGCGCTGATCTGCGAGGTGTCGGATAACACCATGATCGACGACGTGCTGGCGGGGCGGCGCGCGGTGGTCTCGAGTGACCGCGATGGACTGTCCTCCGCCAATCGCAAGTGCGACCTCGTTCAGCTGCGCTCCACCGGCTCCGGGACGACGGTGCGCCTCCACATGTGGAAGTAGTCACAACCTGTCCGGCGATGGATCTGGGCTGTTGTCAAGCGTTGCTGGCAGCCCGAAAGCCGGAAACAAAGAGGTCACTGAAGATGCTGTCCCAGGCCGGTCAAGACTCCGCTCCTGTCGATGCTCCGGTTCACCGTAGTCCGGGTCATCCCGTCACGAGCCCGCAGGTGACATTGGCAATGCCGGTCGTCATACCCGAGGCGCGATCCGAGGCGAGGAAGGCGGCGACATCAGCGATCTCACGCGCCTTGGGCGCCCGGCGCAGCAATGCCATGCTGGCGATCATGGCGTCCAGCTGCTCGACCGTCGGCGCATTCGGGTCCACCGCGGTCAGGTCCTCTCGTTGCATGCCCTGGACATCGCCCCGGCTTACGAGGTTGAGGGACACCTCGACCGACCCGACTGCACGTGCGACCTCGTCGAGGTGATCAACGACCGGTGGCTCATCGGTGGCGTCGAGCTCGACCGCTTCCGCCTGGCCCCCTGCGCCGCGCAGCTCTGCGGCAAGCGCAACGGTGAAGCGGATGTCGACCCGCGCGTCACCAGCCCTGCCCACCTCCTCTTTGCTGCATTCTTGCCCGCAAGGAGTGTTGTCATGCCATGTATGACGCTCGTCTGGCCAACAACTCATCGGTGATCCACCTCCCAGCGCCAGCAGTGATCTGCCAGCCGGCCAGTATCGGAGTTGTCAAGATCAATCAGCAGAAGCCGAACACCAAGATCAAAAAGCGGGCAGCCGGTACCGAGCAGCGCCGCTCACGCTATTCCCGGCCGGGCCAAAAATGGTCACATCGGTAGATCAAATCGATACACAACAGGTCAAATGCGCACAGATATGTGCATCGACTTTTCTTAGTGCTCTCGCGTACCCTAAAAAGTCAGGGAAGGACTCCAGGTCATCTCGGCCATCGGGTTGTTACGTAGCTGCGCTGAGAAAGGGGGCTCAATGCCCAGCGTCCGGATCCGCCCTGCTGTACTGAGCATTCTCGTTACTGTTTTGTTGCTTTTCGCCAATTCTGTTGCTGCATCGGCTGATGAGCCCAAGCCGCCGCCGTGCAATACAGCGGCTCAGTTTGATCCCGCGAATTTCCCCGATCCGCCCAAGATCGACAACCAATGGAATCCCCTGACTCCGGGGATGCAGGTCATCTTGGCCGGAGAAGCCGACCGTGGCGGGGGACTTCTTCCCCATCGGGTGGTATCGACCGTCACGGATCTGACCAAGGTGATCAACGGCGTTCGTACCGTCGTTATCGTTGAGAAGGACATCAACGAAGGCGACCTCGAGGAAGCCGAGCTCGCCTTTCAAGCACAAGACAACGCCGGGAACCTTTGGAACCTCGGCGAGTATCCAGCAGAGTATGACGAGGGCAAGTTCACCGGGGCTCCCGACACCTGGATTTCCGGTCTGGGAAAGGCCGAGCCCGGCAACCTTATGCTGGCAGACCCTCAGCTGGGAACACCTGAGTATCTCCAAGGCTGGTCGCCTGACATCGACTTCTTGGACTGCGCGAAGGTCTTCCAGATGCAGCAGAAAACCTGTGTTCCAGTCGGCTGCTACGAGGACGTGCTGATAACTGACGAGCGGAGCCCGCTCGAGCCGGAAAGCGGGCACCAGCGCAAGTACTCTGCGTCCGGCGTGGGCACTGTCCGGGTCGGCGCCATCGATGATCCGGAAGGCGAAACCCTGGTTCTGACTGAGGCTTCCAAGCTGAGCCCACAGGACTTGGCGAAGGTTCGCGAGGAGGCGCTGAAGCTGGAGAAGAACGCGTACAAGGTCAGCAAGCTGTATCGCCAAACTCCACCCGTGGAAGCGGTGCCTGCCGTCACAGGGTAGGTCGAGAGGTCCGGCCCTGTCGACTAGCCGCTTCGCCGGCTCCGGCGACCGGCTGTGGCCTCGGTCATCGCGGTATAGATCTCGGTGAGAGCGCGACGCTGCCGTGCCGTCAATCCCGGGTCTGTGGAGATGGCGGCAACGAATGAGGTGTGACCGGTCGGCTGCTCCTCATCGTGATCATGATCCTGCTCTGAGCCATGATCATCATCAGCGCGGGGATGCAGAGTTTCGGGTGGGACGCCGAGTGTGGCGGCAATGGTCTCCAACACCGCGGCCGATGGGGCGCGAAGTCCGTGCTCGATCTGCGAGAGATAGGGATTGGATATCCCGGCAAGGGACGCGAGCTGGCGCAGCGGCAGGGCAGCGAGTTCCCGCTGACGGCGGATGAGCTCGCCGACCAGATTCTCCGATGACTCCGGCCCTGAATTCATGGCCACCATCGTAGGTCCGCATGGTGTGACTCATCTCGCACGGCTGCCGCTAGCTTAGCTAGCATTTTTGGGCTAGCATTGGGGTTGTTGTATCAAGAAATAGAAATATTGAAGGAGACCATCATGGCCACGACCACCAAGTCTGAGACGATCAAGGACTTTACCGGGAGCTTCGGTGAGGTAGCTGACCGCTACCGGGTTCTCAACGAGAAGCTGATCGACACCGGAAAGAAGACGAGTAGTGCCGCGCTCGACGGCTACCAGAAGGCGCTCGGAAGCTACTTTGACTTCACCCAGCAGCTTGCGGGAGCCACGCAGCTGGAGTGGGTTAGCACTGTCGTCAAGGCGCGAAATGACTTCCTCAGTGAGGTCAACGGGGCATACATCTCTGCCGTTCGTGACGTGCTGAAGTAACCGTATGCTCAAGCTGTGAGCACGCAGCAGTCGGCGGATGATCAGCTGCGACTCGGCGAGATCATCCGCCGGCAACGAGAGCTGGGCGAGCTGTCCATGCGACAGGTCGCAGCGATGGCCGGCATCTCCAATCCGTACCTCTCCCAGATTGAACGTGGGCTTCGAGCCCCTTCTGAGGAGGTCCTCCGGGCGATCGCCGACTCCCTGCACGTCTCTGCCGACCTGCTTCGTGGCGAGGAGCCCGCAGCGTCATCGACTGAGGTCATCGAGGCGATTCAGTCTGATTCGGACTTGACCGCGTCCCAGCGGCGTTCCCTGATCGAGGCGTACGAGGCGCTCCGTCAGGTCACGATCGGACGGCGCAGGGGACGGGCGGCTCGATGAGCGAGGCGACCGCGGCCTCGCCGGGCCCAGACAACGACTCCGACACGATCGACGAGGCGGTCCGCGAGCAACTCAGCGTGCTTCTGACGGCAGGTACCAACCTGCTCAACAACAGCGACCTGATGGGTCGGCTGGATCCGATTTCGCTGTTCCCCGCCGTGTTGCGTACGAGTCTCGCCGCGGCTTCCCGCCCCGACAAGGTGGCTGGCGTCCTGTCGCGCACGGCTGGTGAGATGCTTCGGGCGACTGCTGCAGCCACGGTACGTGCGGTCGGCGGCAGCTCGAGCTACGCGCCGAAGCGTCCAAAGGACAGGCGATTTGCAGATCCGACGTGGAGTGACAATGCCGCGTACTGGCTGGCCAGGGAGATCTATCTCGCGTGGCAACAGTCGCTGCTCGAGATCATCCGTGACGCGGAAACCCCTGCCGATGTAAGGCAAAAGGCCGAATTCGCCGTTCAGCTGATGACCGACGCCCTGGCCCCCACCAATTTCGCTCTGGGAAACCCGGCGGTGATCAAGAAGGCTTTGGAAACTGGCGGCCTGTCGCTGGCAAAGGGGGCGCGCAACTTCGCCCATGATCTGCTGACCAATCAGGGCGCCCCGCGTCAGGTAGTTCCAGGCGTGCACAGCGTCGGCAAGGACATGGCCGTCACCCCGGGCAAGGTCGTGTTCCAAAACGACCTGATGGAACTGATCCAGTACGCGCCCAGCACTGCCGAGGTGCATGAGATCCCGCTGCTGTTCAGTCCGCCATGGATCAACAAGTACTACGTGATGGACCTCGCGCCGGGTCGCAGTCTCGTGCAGTGGGGCGTTGATCATGGGCATACCGTCTTCATGATCAGCTATCGCAACCCAGATGAGCGGATGCGCCATGTCCAGATGGACGATTACTTGATCTCGGGCCCGGTGGCGGCTCTTGAAGTGGTCGGCAACATCACCGGCGCCGAGAAGATCAACCTGCTGGGGCTGTGTCTGGGCGGCACGCTGACGATGGCGACTCTTGCCTACCTCGACGCAGTCGGGATGGAGTTGATCAACTCAGCGACCTTCCTGAATACCTTGATCGATTTCAGGGAGCCGGGCCTGCTCGGCGTCTTCACCGACGAAGCCACCATCAGGCGGTTGGAAAAGACGATGAAGCGCACTGGCTTCCTGCCGAAGGAGGACATGCAGCGCTCCTTCAACCTGCTCCGGACCAACGACCTGATCTGGAATTACGCGGTGAGTAGCTGGCTGATGGGGGAGGAACCGCCGGCCTTCGACCTGCTCAGCTGGAACAACGACTCGACTCGGATGCCTGCCGAGATGCATACCTTCTATTTACGCAGCTGTTATGTGAACAACGAGCTTGCCCGTGGAGTGATGGAGCTCGCCGGGCAGCCGCTTGATCTGGCAAGAGTTGATCAGGATCTCTATTTCTTGTCTGCCGAGCAAGATCACATTGCGCCATGGCGCAGCTCGTACGCGGGCGCGCGGCTGCCCAGCGGACGCGTACGGTTCGTGCTCTCAAACTCCGGGCACATCGCAGGCATCGTGAACCCACCGAGTCCGAAGTCAATTCATCGTGTCCTGGAGGGTGACCAACCGCTGCCGGCGGATCCCGCCGATTGGCTGGCGGTGGCGACAACTCATCCCATGACCTGGTGGGAGGACTGGGCCCAGTGGATCGCGGCCCGAGCGGGCGCCATGCGGAAGCCGCCGCGGATGGGCAGTCGCAAGTATCGGCCGATCACCGACGCGCCGGGCACGTACGTGCTGGAACGCTGAGGTACACCGCTACATATCCATGCCGCCGTTGACGCCCCACACCTGACCGGTGATGTAGGACGACTCGTCCGCGGCAAGGAAACCCACGATGCGCGCGACCTCCTCAGGGCGGCCGAGGCGGCGCAGCGGAATCTGCATCTTGATCTTGTCGAGTACCTTCTCCGGCACGGCCGCGACCATCTCAGTCAAGGTGTAGCCGGGAGTGACGGTGTTCACGGTCACCCCGATGCTGTCCTCATCGAGCTTGCCGGATCGTTCGAGGAGGAAGGCGGCCTCGCGGGCCATCGTCTTGGTCAGCCCGAACAGGCCGGACTTGGAGGCCGCGTAGTTGGCCTGGCCGATGTTCCCGATCTCGCCAATGATGGAGCTGACGTTGATGATCCGGCCGCTGCCACGCTCGACCATGTGGCCCAGTACGGCCTGGGACAGGAAGAACGCTCCGGAGAGGTTCACGTCTAGGACCTTGTGCCAGTCATCGTCGGTCAGCTTCAGGACCGTCTTGTCGATGGTGATGCCGGCGTTGTTGATCAAGATGTCGAGCCGGCCGTGTTGTTCGAGAACTTCGTTGACGACGCGGCGGCAATCATCGGGAAAGGCCACATTGCCGCGATGGATGCTGACCGGCGCCGAGAATCGGGCGGCAAAGTCCTGCGCGAACTGGTTCGCACGCTCGACATTCCCGCTGAAGCCGGCCGCAATCGTGGCGCCTTGCGAGGCGAGGCTCTCCGATATGGCCTCGCCGATGCCCCGCGTACCACCGGTAACAAGCGCCACCCGCCCAGTGAGCGTGGATCCGACAGGCTGGCTCGCCGTGCGCTCCTCGGCAACGTTGGATGTAGCAGATTCGTCCATGGGTGCCTCCTCGCCTCGCTGCACGATTCGTTGGGCCTGGTCTGATCCTCGCGTATTGCCCGATTAAGGCACAACCTCAGGCGCCGGCTTTCGACCCGTCCCTCATCAGTACTCGAGGCCGGCGCGCCCATCTTCCGGACGATCCGCCGGGCGCTCACGGATTTACCGCGAATGGGGCACACTCGTCGCGTGACGAGCACAATCGAACAAGATCATCGTGCCGGTACGGGGGTCACGACAGATCTGTGGCGCACTGCGGTGATCTATCAGATCTATCCGCGCAGCTTTGCCGACGGCACCGGTGACGGGATTGGGGACCTCCCGGGCATCACTTCACGCGTGCCGTATTTGCAATCGCTTGGTGTGGACGCGGTGTGGCTCAGCCCGTTCTATCCGTCCGCGCTTGCCGATGGCGGCTATGACATCGATGATCACCGCGACGTCGATCCGCGGCTGGGCAGCTTGGACGACTTCGACGCGATGGTCTGCGCGCTCCATGCCGCCGACATCAAAGTGATTATCGACATCGTGCCTAATCACACGTCCAATCGGCATCGGTGGTTTCGGCAAGCTCTCGCCGCGCGCCCTGGGGCCCCCGAACGTGAGCGCTATATCTTCCGGGACGGTCATGGCCGAGGCGGCGAGCAACCGCCGAACGACTGGGAATCGCTCTTCGGCGGGTCGGCGTGGGCGCCGGCCGGCGATGGTCAGTGGTACTTCCACTGTTTTGCGGCCGAGCAGCCGGATCTCAACTGGGAGAACGAGGAGGTGCGGGCAGACTTCCGGCACACCATGCGCTTTTGGGCCGACCGCGGGGTCGACGGATTCCGGATCGACGTCGCCCACGGCCTCCGCAAGGACATGTCGGAGCCTTACCCGGCGTGGGGCGAGATCGCCGACATCATGCGGGCGGACGGCTCGCACCCACTCTGGGATCGCGACGACGTCCACGAGATCTATGCCGAGTGGCGGCGAATCTTTGATTCCTACGACCCGCCTCGTTACGCAGTCGGCGAGGCATCGGTACATCCGACACGACGAGCCCGGTACGCGTCAGCGGACAGTCTCGGGAATGCCTTCAACTTCGCGATGCAGGACGCGAATTGGCGTCCGGAGGACTATCGGCACGTCATCGACTCGGGCATCGCCGACATGATCAATTTTGGCTCGACGACCAGCTGGCTGCTCGGCTGCCACGACACGCCGCGGGTCGCGACCCGGTATGGGCTGCCACTGGAGGACGGGCGTCCGGCCCTACGAGTTGCGCAATCCTGGCTGTTGACCGACGGCGCGACGCCTCGGCTGGATCTGGCGCTGGGTGAGCGGCGGGCGCGGGCGGCGATCATGATCTTGCTGGCGTTGCCGGGCACGACGTACATCTACCAAGGCGATGAGCTCGGGCTGCAGGAGGTGGCAGATCTTACCCCGGAGGTTCTGGAGGATCCGATGGCGACTCGCTCCACGACGGACAAGGGTCGCGACGGGTGTCGGGTGCCGCTGCCCTGGACACCGGCCGGGCCGTCGTACGGATTCGGCTCACACGTCGGGCACCTGCCGCAGCCGGATTGGTTCGGCGGTTATGCGGTGAGCGTTCAGGAAAGCGCTCCAGACTCGACGCTCAACCTCTACCGGCGGGCGCTCGCGCTCCGCGGCGATCTCTTCGCTGGCACCGACCTGGCCTGGGTCGCCTCGGAGCCGTCGGTGCTGCACTTCGAGCGGCCTGGCGGCGTTCGGTGTGTCACCAACTTCGGTGCCGAGCCGATCGCGCTGCCGGCCGGCGACGTGCTGCTGAGCAGCGTCCAGCTTGCGGACGGTCGGTTGCCCAGTGACGCGACTGCCTGGCTGCGGATGGGTTAACCAAGGGCCTGGTGCAAGCGCTTCTGGGCCTCGTTTGGGGGTGGCGGCGCTCGGCTAATATGGCCGGCATGCCACCCGCCTTGACCGATTTGCGCGGGTCGTCGTAGATCTTGAGCATCAGCAGATTGCACTCGGGGAGGCCGGAGTGAGTGAAGCGGTAGTCCTGGTCGGCACCAAGAAGGGCCTGTTTGTCGGTCGCTCCGACGAAGAACGTCGGGAGTGGGACTGGTCGGATCCACAGTTTCTTATGGAGGCCATCTATGGAACCGGCATCGACACCAGAGGAGCAGCACCCAGAATTTTCGTCAGCGGTACGAGTGAGCACTGGGGCCCCGGCGTCTACTACTCAGACGACCGTGGCCTGACCTGGACCGAGACTCAAGGCGCCGCCGTACGCTTCCCGCAAGAATTCGGCAGCAGTGTCGAGCGGGTCTGGCAGATCCAGCCAGGCGGTCCCAACGATCCTGATGTGATCTATGCCGGCACGCAGCCCTCGGCGCTGTTTCGCTCAACCGATCGGGGCGAATCGTTCAGCCTCATCCAGTCGCTGTGGGATCACCCGCATCGCGAAGAGTGGGGAGCAGGTTACGGCGGCCAGGCGATCCACTCCGTACTTCCCGATCCGACCGATCCGGCACACGTGACAGTGGCAATGTCGACTGGCGGGGTCTACCGGACGTACGACCGAGGTGAGACGTGGGATCCCGCGAACGCTGGCATCCAGGTCGTTTTCGCGCCCGATGCATTTCCTGAGTTTGGGCAGTGCGTGCACAAGATCGCCGCGCATCCTGATGCGCCGAACCGGATCTTTGCGCAGAACCACGGCGGGGTCTACCGCTCCGATAACGGTGGCGACCAGTGGACTTCGATCGCCGACGGCCTGCCAAGTGACTTCGGATTTCCGATCGTGGTGCATCCGCACAAGCCGGACACCGTATTCGCGTTCCCTCTGGTTGATGGGGGTGAACGTTTTCCGCCGGGTGGCAAGGCGCGGGTCTGGCGCACCGACAACGCAGGTGAGAGCTGGATGCCGTCCGAGTCTGGCCTACCGGATCATTTCTATGCAGCAGTCCTGCGCGACGCCATGACCGCCGACAACGCCGACGATATGGGTCTTTACGTTGGCGCCCGCGACGGCTCGGTCTTCTTGAGTACAGACGACGGCGCCAACTGGCGGCAGATCGCTGCGCACCTGCCCGACGTACTGTCCGTACGCGCCGCAGTGGGGTGAGTCTCGGCTAGCTGGGCTCAGGGGCTGGGCCAGTTGTGTCACGCACCCGCAACTCGACCTTGAGGTCCGCCGGCGGGTTCTTCTCCGAACCGTTCCCGTCCCCGGACACCGCCTTGATCATTGCGTGGGCTGCTCGTACACCTTGCTCATGGGCATGCTGGCTCACGGTAGTCAGGCCCCACCAGCGTGACATCGGATGATCGTCGAAGGCTGCAATGGATACATCATCAGGACAGCGGAGTCCGGCGGCGCGGAGCACAGCCGTTGCCCCGAACGCCATCTCATCGGAGTGGCAGAAGATCGCTGTGGGAAGTGGCCGCCCGCCTGCGAGAAGTTGTTGCATCGCACGCTCACCGTCCTCAGCGTGGCAGTCGCCCGGTTGAATCACATCCCGGGTATCGATGTCGAACCCGGCTTCTCGCAGGGTGTCTCTGAGCCCGTCGGTCCGCTGGTCCCAAACGCGATAGTCGGGCTTGCCTGACATTCGTCCGTCAAAGATTGCGATATTGCGATGACCCAGCGAGAGCAGGTGCTCAGCGATCAGCCGGCCGCCCGCTCGGTTATCGATGAAGATCCCCGGCACGCTGGTCAGCGGCGAGCCTGTGGCGCTGACCGGTACTCGAGCCGAGTCGGTGCTCTCCTCAGTTCGTTCGACTGAGATGGTGCCGGCGAACAGCAGCGCGTCACGGCCTCGACCTGCACCGAGTTCACGGAACAGCTTGCGGAACTGGGGAGAATCCACCTCTAGAAAATCGGAGTCGATATCGAGGTTGATGAGCTCCACTCGGAAACCGGCGGGACTGAGCATCTCGCTAGCGCCGGACGCGAACTCGCTGAAGTACCACGAGCGCAGCGTCGGAAGAACAATGCCGACCGTCCTGGACTGCCCACTGGCGAGTGCCGTGGCCAGGTGGGACGCCGAGAAATCGAGCCGATCGGCCGTCTCGATGATCCGTTCCCGGGTCGATGGGCCGACTCCGGGGATGCCGCGCAGCGCGCGCGAGACTGTTCCTTTGTTCACGCCGGCTTCGCGCGCGACGTCAGCAATCGTCGTTCGACGAGCGGTTGCCGGCGGCCTCGTTGCTATCACCCAGCTGTGAGTTTCGGCGAGCACGACACAAACTATACGGCGGCCAAGCGTCCCGAGCAGTCCCCTTGTCCTGCCCCTGACCAGGGGGATCGAAGGATATTGACCCCTGCCTTCCGCTAAGTCTCGGGTCGAGGGAGAATGTCGCGGGGGTCTGGACGATGGATGCCTGGGGAGGGACCATGACTGCGGCGCTCGGCCGTTGGCGCGCCACGTACACGCCAGGGGAGTGGGTGGTGCTCTCCGGGCCGACCTCCTTGGTGATGCTCGAGCCGCCAACTCATGAATGGGCGCCGCTGATCAACACGTTGTGGGATGAAGTGGTGGCCTCCAGTTCGATTGTCGACCTCGCTGCCAGGCTGGCAAGTTTCAAGATTGATGCACTGCCCAGCTTCGGCGCCTTTTTCTGGACCGCTGATGGCATGCGCTCTCTAGTACGTGGGAACGTTTCGGTCATCGATCTCGCCACGGGGAAGGTGGTGGCAGACGGTGAAGGCATCCAGACCTGGAGTGAGGTCGGGCTTGCCGGTGTGTCCCACATCAGGGTCGACACTCCATACGACGATGACGTCACCCTTCTGGAGCTGCCCTTGATCGTCGGGGCCGTACGCGCCTCATCGGTGGTTCTCGACGCGTCAGAGCAAGCACAGATCAGCTCTCCTCAGGAGCAGCCGGTGTCAGCTCGTGCGCCGGACCACGGGTTGCCCACCGAGGCGCTTCCCGAGGTGGTCGCAGCTCCGTCTCCTCCCAAGCCCGCGCAGCAGCCTGCGCCTGAACCGGTTACGAGCGGGGTAGTAGCCGGGACCACGCCAACTGACCAGACGGCTGAACTGTCGGCCGAGGAGCTTGCAGCTCTGCAGAACGCCGACACCCAGCTGATGCCCTCACCATTTGATGAGCCCGAGCCAAGGGCTCAGCCTGAGGTCGCCGCGCCGCAACAACCGGTGGTTTCTGGTGCGCCGCATCCGATATCTGATTCTGCTGAACCCGCCGACGTTGCCGGACCTACCTCCGGATCCACGCCGGCTGAGAGTGCTCAAGATTCGGCGATCCTGGCCGTGCTATGCGAGCACGGACACATTAACCCGCCAAGTTCGAGCAGCTGTCGGGTATGTGGGAGCGCTCTGGCGAGCCAGGCACGGCAGTTTGTCCCAGGCCCGGTCCTCGCTGTGCTTCGTGCCTCCGACGGCTCCACCGCCGAGGTGGATCGACCGGTCCTGATCGGCCGGGCGCCATCTGGCAATCGGCCGGGCAGCCGGGCACCCCGGCTCATGACCGTTCCGAGCCCGAACCACGACATCAGCCGGACACACCTCGAGGTGGCTCCGGATGACTGGCAGATTGTTGTCACCGACCTGAACTCCACGAATGGAACGGTCCTGGTACGTCCTGGAGCGGTCGATCGCCAACAGCTCGCCCCGGGCGAGCCGATTCCCGTGCAATTGGGCAGTGTCATGGAGCTCGGTGATGGAGTGTCTGTATTGATTGACTTTCCGCAGTAGCGTCTCATCTGCGACACAGTCACCAACGACGAGGAGCAGTTTCATGGAATCGCCCGTGCAGGGTCGCCCGAATCGCGAGACAGGCCTGCCCCCCGGGGTGGAGGTTGGTCCGCTCGGCAAGCGTTTCGTCGCGTTTCTCATCAACTTGTCGGTCCCGGTCATCGTCACCATCGCGCTGATCTTCCTGCTGCCGAATACGACGGGTGCGTTCCGCGTGATACTTGCCCTGCTCGGCGCGGCCATCACGATCGGCTGGCTCGTCGTGATCTGGTACACGCTCGCCGTGCGGGCGGCGAGCCCGGGTTTACGGGCCATGAAGTTGCAGCTGGTCGGGTTCCTCGATGGCCGGCCGATCGGCCCGGCTCGGGTCTTGGTGCGAGCCTTGGTGTTCTGGGCGCTGTACGCCACCGGGATCGGCCTGGTGATCATGTTGATCATGATGCTGAGGCACCCGCGCAAGCAGGGCTGGCATGATCTCGCCGTCACCTCGGTAATGATCAAGGAGCGCCTCCTGGCACCACCCATACAGCCCGCCCGAGCCGCCACCGGCGCCCAGCAGGTCTCGCCGGCTCAGGTCGGCAATACGTCGCAGCCGCAGCCGAGCGGCGTACGCGCGGCCATGCCGCCGAGCTATGCACCCGGGGAGGGTTACGCACCTACGGGCAGCCCCGTGCCAGCAGGCCCGCTGACTCCGCCGCCTGGCATGGCGCCGGCGAGTTCCGGGGCTCCGTACGCCGCGGCTGTACCGCCGAGTGGGTCGGCATCGTATGGAGGCAACGCCTACGCCGCGCCGTATCCGGGCGCGCCGTACGCACCGCCGTCATACGGGTCATCGCCCGCGTCGCAAACCTCAGGCGGCGAACTCTATTCACCGGGGCAGCAGCAGGACTTGCCGGAGTACGCAACCTCAGCTGATGCTCTCTCGGATCAGACTGCTGGTGCGCCTCATTCTCCCTACGTGCAGGATTGGTCGATCTTGCTGGACGACGGGAGGCGGATCGCCCTCGAGGGCCTGGTGCTGCTGGGTCGCAACCCGCAACCGAAGGCCGGCGAGGAGGACGCTCAACTAATCAAGATCGCCGACGAGACGCGGACTGTCTCCAAGTCTCATCTGGCGGTCGGCGTCGACGCAAATGGGGTCTACGTCGTCGACCGCGGGTCCACCAACGGATCGACGGTGTCCACGACCAACGGGATGTCGTCGCGATGCCGGGCCGGCGAGATGGTCAGGGTGGGCGACGGCGCGATCGTTTCCATTGGTGATCACTGGTTAGAGATCACGCGCGGCGGCTGACGGCTCGTCGCGATATCGTCCCGCCATGTTGCTGTCCGACCGAGACATCAAGGCCGAGGTCCATGCTGGGCGCATCGGGCTCGAACCGTACGCCGTCGACCTGGTGCAGCCGTCGAGCATTGATGTGCGCCTCGATCGGTACTTCCGCGTCTTCGAGAACCACCGCTATCCGCATATCGATCCCTCGGCCGATCAGTCTGAACTCACTCGGGCCGTTGAGCCGGTGGGTGATGAGCCATTCATCTTGCATCCGGGGGAGTTTGCGCTCGGCTCGATCTATGAGGTGGTGACGCTGCCGGATGACATCGCGGCGCGTGTCGAGGGCAAGTCATCGCTTGGGAGGCTCGGCCTGCTCACTCATGCCACCGCAGGCTTCATCGATCCCGGGTTTTCCGGGCACGTCACTCTCGAACTGTCCAATGTCGCGACGCTGCCGATCAAACTCTGGCCGGGCATGAGGATCGGCCAGCTGTGTTTCTTCCGCCTGAGCACCGCTGCCGAGCATCCGTACGGGTCGGCACAGTACGGCTCGCACTATCAAGGTCAGCGCGGCCCGACGCCGAGCCGCTCCCACCTGAACTTCCACCGCACCCAGATTTAGTTGGGCGGATTGTGCCGCGTACTGCTCCTCGATGTGGCGTTGCATTACTTCGCCGAGGATTTCTTGACGTTCGCGTTGCACTGCGTTGACGAATGACTGGATTCCGGCAACGCAGGCGATCGCAATCGCCCAGGGGGCGACTGAGGTGAGTGACTGACCGGCTTGGAGTGCATCGAGGAGTGCTTGTAGACCCTGTTGTCCGAGGAGCAGGAGCAGCACAATGCCGCCGCCCCCAACGATCTGCAGCAATGTCGAGACCACAAACTCACTGCGCCCTGCTGCCCACGCGATTCGCAGTGCCTGCAGGGTCAGTCGAGGAAGTGCCCGGACGCGCACCTTGCGGTCTTCAGATGCCTGGATGTCGTAGATCGTCACCGGGCCGGTGTCTTCATCCGCAGCTTCGGGACCAACAACGAAGTCGCCCATGCGCCAGGTCTGCCGAAAGAGCTGGCCACTGCCGAGGTTGGAAACGCACGTATCCGGGTGTCGAAACCTACGTTCACGTACCTTTCTCACGGTCTGCATGGGTTGCAACCTGTGCAGACCGTGAGGAAGGTACGTGAACGTAGGTTTCGTACTCGGTGACTACGCGCGGTGGATGGAGATGTCGCCGGAGGCCGTACGCGCCCGCAGCGTGAGGTACGACTCAGCAGGCTCCGGCTGGGTCGTCGACTCGAGACCGATCCGGATCTCGCCGGACACGGAGCTGAGGTCGAGCCAAGCGGGCAGGTTGTCGGCAACGCCGACCGTCAGGGAACCGGATGCCGAACGCATGTCCACCGATCCTGTCGTCGCAGACACGGCGATGTCACCCGAGCCCGAGTTGGCCTGGAGATTGGCACCTCTCAGGGACTTCACGACCACTTCGCCGGAAGCGGACTTTGCCGTGATCGGGCAGTTCACCTCGCCGACAGATACGTCGCCCGAGCCTGAATTGAGCCGGGCGCCATTGCCGTCAACCCGGGCAACCGAAATGTTGCCCGATCCCGTGCTGCAATCAAGATCAGTAGCGTTGCCCACAGTGATGTCGCCGGAACCGCTGATGATCTTGGACCGGCCGATGTCGGCACTGACCGAGATGTCGGCCGATCCTGTCTTGATGACAAAGGTCAGCCCGTCTGGTACGCCGAGGCGCAGCTGGGCCTCCGTACTCCACACGAAGTGGTGCGGCAGGCTGATCCGCAGCCAGTCGTGATCCTGGCGGATCTGCACCTGCTCGAGGAACCGATCGTCTGCGTCGATCCATGCTTCGACAAGATCTTGTCGAGAGCCGGGCTCCACGGTGATCGATCCGCCGCCCAAGTTGTCCACGACGACGTGCCGTACGCCCTCGTACGACTTCGTGATGCTCATCGCACCCACCCCTGGATGTTCCCGCGGGACCGCCGTTCTTCGCGCTCAGGCCTCTTGGGGCGGTCGCCAAACGGGCCGCCGGGCCCGAACGGACCCTCCGGCCCAAAGACGCCATGTGGTCCGAATGGGCCACTCTGGCCGAAGATCACGTTCGGTGACGGTGGCATCGGTGGACGTGGCGGCTGCGGCCACTCCGATCGTGAGCCGCTACGGTCGGCCATGGCATCCATGACTGCGCGAATGAGCCACGCATTGGTGGAGATTCCCTCGGTCGAGGCCATCTCATCGACGCGTGCCTTGACCGACTGCGGGAGCCGGAGTGTGATGCGCGCTACCGGCTCGTCGTCGGGTTCGCTGGTCTGGGGCTCGCCAGCGGGCTCGGGGTCTGGTTCGGCGTCGGGAAGCAGCAAGGTCGGTTCGGCCTCCGCAGTCTGAATCGAGACGACGAACTCCGGGTCCTGGCCGACCATGCGCAACTCGACAGAAGACGGAGCCATCTCCGCGCTCAAGCTGCCTGCGGCGTCGGACAACGCCTGGATCAAAGCCAGCCGAGTCGAAGACTCTATTGCCGTGCCAAGACGCTCTGCGACGTGTTGGGTCTGTTCGTCAGCCAGTGAGGACGCATTCACGACCCCTAATCGGACCGACGCAATGTAGGGTGAAAGATCCATGACACCACTATGACGTCATCCTGACGTCAAATCAATGGCGACTAGACGTCAGATAGACAGCACTGCTCATCGGCACACCGGAGGGCAAATCACGCGCCGCGCTTGACCCCCTCGAGAAGAAGCTGCGCGACATCGAGGACTTCGGTGGTCTCTGGCGCGGATCCATCGGCCTGCTTCGCGGTCAAACCGTCGGTGAGCATGATCCGGCAGAACGGGCATCCGGTCGCAATCGCATCATGGCCGTTGCTTCCCGCAGTGGCGAGCGTTCCTACCGCCTCCTCGGTGCGGTTCTCGTTGATCCGAGTGCCGAGCCGCTCCTCCATCCACATCCGCGCGCCGCCAGCGCCACAGCAGAATGATCGCTCACGGTTCCGCGGCATCTCGGCGACCGTGGCACCAGGCAGCGAAGCAAGCAAATCGCGCGGCGGATCGTAGATCTCGTTATGCCGGCCCAGATAGCACGCGTCGTGGTAGGTGATGGTCCGGCCGGCAACCGAGCCCTCGGGCGGCGCAACAGGCGTCAGCTGACCGTCGCGTACCAGACGGTTGAGCAGCTGGGTGTGGTGGACCACTTCGCAGCTGAAACCAAGCTGGGGATATTCGTTCTTCAGGGCGTTCAAACAGTGCGCGCACGTGGTGATGATCTTGGTCGCCTTCGCTTCCTGCAGGGTCTCTGCATTCTCCATGGCCAGCTGCTGAAAGACGAACTCATTCCCGGCGCGCCTGGCCGGGTCACCAGTGCAGGTCTCGGCATTCCCGAGCACTGCGTAGCTGACGCCGGCAATGTGCAGCAGCTCGGCAACTGCGCGGGTGGTCTTCTTGGCCCGATCCTCGAACGCCCCGGCACAGCCGACCCAGAACAGGTAGTCCACCTGACTGAGGTCCTCGATGTCCTCACCCACAAC
>Ga0307297_10000062_pt1 | contig 22706 bp, 30 predicted proteins | sample ER_DNA_157_FD_194464 | JGI IMG/M metagenome (GOLD analysis project Ga0307297, IMG submission 194464) | Bulk soil microbial communities from the East River watershed near Crested Butte, Colorado, United States - ER_DNA_157 | ecosystem: Environmental > Terrestrial > Soil > Floodplain | place...
CTGCCGTATCTCGTTCTGGGTTCGGGCGAGCCGCTGGTCTACTTGTGCGGCTTTACCTTGGATCACCGAAATCCACGGCAAGGCTTCGAACGAACCCTCACCTTGCGGACGCTGACACCACTGGCTTGGGCCGGCTTCCAGGTCTACTTCACCAACCGCTGGCCGGATATGGCTCCCGGTACGACATTCGCCGAGATTGCCGAGCGGCATGCTGCGGCGATTCGCGATCACTTCGGCAAACCGGTCGACGTGCTAGGTGCGAGTACGGGCGGATCACTGGCGCTTCAGCTAATTGCCGACAGACCGGACGTGGTGCGCAAGGCGGTAGTTGCCTGTGCTGCGTATACCCTCGGCCCCCTTGCCAAGGAGATGCAACTAAAGCTTCTGCATGCAATTTCCGAGACCGGTCGCTATCCCACCCAGGGCGTTTTGGACGTGCTAGCGGCGAAGCTCCGATCGCGCTGGCTCCGTACGTTGCTTACGCCAGTCGCGTATGTGGCGGCCAAGCGAATCACGATCGAGAATCCGGCCGACGCAATTGCCGTGATCCGAGCAGAGGACGCCTTTGATGTTCGTGATCGACTCGACGACATTCCGACGGAGACACTTGTGATCTGCGGTGCCCAAGATCCCTTCTGGACACTTGAGATGTTTGCTGAGACCGCGTGCCGGCTGCCGCGCGGAAAGCTGATTATGTATCGAGACCGTGGACACGCGCTTATCACTGCCCCAGAGTTCTTCAGCGACGTTACGGCGTTTCTCCGCGGACCAACAGCGTCGTAACCTAGCCCGATGGCAAAGGTCGACTCGGTCAATCTGGGCCGTCCAAGACCCAATCCGCACAAGGAAGTCGGGTGGACGGGGATCGGCAAGCAGCCCACCGATGGGCCAGTCGAGGTACGCGCGCCTGGGCCCAAGAGCACCGGCCGGGGTAGTGGGCTGGTTGGAGATTTCATCGGCGACGGCAAACATCACGGCGGCGATGATCAGGCGGTCTATGCATTCCAGCGTGAAGATCTGGACGAATGGGAGCGTCGGCTGGGCCGGGAACTGCCGAATGGGTTTTTCGGGGAGAATCTCACCACCATTGGCCTAGATATCAGCAATGCCCGAATCGGCGAACGTTGGCGAATTGGCGACGAGGTCGTTCTCCAGGTGACGGCGCCACGCATCCCCTGTGCGACTTTTCGAGGCTGGATGGGCGAAAAGGGCTGGGCGAAAATCTTTACCGCGGCCGGTCGACCTGGCGCATACCTCAAAGTGATTACCCCTGGTGCAATCCGGGCCGGCGATCCCATCGAGGTCATCGACCGGCCCGATCATGACGTCACAGTCTCGCTGTTGTTCAAGGCGACCACTACCGAGCGCGAGCTGCTACCCCAGCTCCTTGCTGCCGAGGCCTACCTGGATCAGGAGACGATTGAAATGGCGCGCCAACGCAAGATCTTCCTCCTAGACTGAGCTTGATTGCTCCGCTCGCTTTCGCTCGCTCCGCGCGGATCGCGCCTTCAAGGCCCGCCCACTTCGTCGTCGCTCGGAGACGAAAAGCGTGTCTGCTCGCTCCTCCTCAGCACGGCGGGGCGCGATCCGAGGAATAAACGTAGCTTCTGCGACGCTGAGTTAGCGTCGCATCGTCGTGTCCGGTGTTTTGACCCCGGCATAGTCAGCGGATAGCCTTGATCCTTGTGTTCGGGCTTGCCCGACTCTTGTGCGTGCCCGAATGTCAAAGAAGGTCTTTGCACTTGCGGTGACCGCACGCCTGACCTGCCGGAATTCCGAGCCGGTCGCAACGATCAATTCCACAGAAAGAGATACCAACGCGGTGCCCACAATTCAGCAGCTGGTCCGGAAGGGCCGAGAGGACAAGGTCAGCAAGACCAAGACGCCTGCGCTCAAGGGTTCGCCTCAGCGTCGTGGCGTGTGCACAAGGGTGTACACCACCACGCCGAAGAAGCCCAACTCAGCGCTGCGAAAGGTCGCGCGCGTCCGGCTGTCATCTGGAGTGGAGGTCACCGCATATATCCCGGGTGTCGGCCACAACTTGCAGGAGCACTCCATGGTGCTGGTACGCGGCGGTCGCGTGAAGGATCTGCCGGGCGTTCGCTACAAGATCATTCGTGGCTCGCTGGACACCCAGGGTGTGAAGAACCGCAAGCAGGCTCGCAGCCGCTACGGCGCGAAGAAGGAGAAGTAATGCCTCGCAAGGGTCCCGCTCCGAAGCGCCCAGTGATTGCCGACCCGGTGTACGGCTCGCCGCTGGTCAGCCAGTTGGTTAGCAAGATCTTGTGGAACGGTAAGAAGACCGTTGCGCAAGGCATTGTTTACACCGCCATGGAGGGCACGCGGACCAAGACTGGCGTAGATCCGGTTCAGACCCTGAAGCGTGCGTTGGACAACGTCCGGCCCTCGCTCGAGGTCAAGAGCCGCCGCGTCGGTGGTGCGACGTACCAGGTGCCGGTCGAGGTCAAGCCGGCCCGCGCCACCACGTTGGCTATGCGCTGGCTGGTGAGCTTCGCCCGGCAGCGCCGCGAGAAGACCATGGCCGAGCGGCTGATGAACGAAATCCTCGATGCCTCGAACGGGCTCGGTGCCGCGGTGAAGCGCCGCGAGGACACCCACAAGATGGCTGAGGCGAATAAGGCCTTTGCCCACTACCGCTGGTAACTGACGAACTTGTCAGAACCAGCTTGACCTACCTAGCTAACTCAGTTCTGACAACTCAGGAAGACCCATATGGCTGTCGACATTAAGACTGACCTGTCCAAGGTCCGCAATATCGGGATCATGGCCCACATCGATGCGGGCAAGACCACGACGACCGAACGCATCCTCTTTTACACCGGAATCAACTACAAGATCGGTGAAGTGCACGAGGGCGCGGCCACCATGGACTGGATGGAGCAAGAGCAGGAGCGGGGGATCACCATTACCTCCGCCGCTACGACGTGCCATTGGAAAGATCATCAGATCAACATCATTGACACTCCTGGGCACGTCGACTTCACCATTGAGGTGGAGCGTTCGCTGCGTGTGCTTGACGGAGCTGTTGCTGTCTTCGACGGCGTCGCCGGCGTAGAGCCCCAAAGCCAGACGGTATGGCGGCAGGCTGACCGCTACCGCGTGCCACGGATCTGTTTTGTGAACAAGCTGGACCGTACGGGTGCCAGCTTCGAGCATTGCGTCGAGACCATCAAGGAACGGCTGAATGCGATCCCTGCTGTGGTCCAACTGCCCATCGGCTCTGAGGCCAACTTCATCGGCGTCATCGACCTCATCAACATGCGCGCTCTTACGTGGCGCGGTGAGACCAGGATCGGTGAAGACTACACCGTCGAGGAGATTCCTGCTGAACTAGTTGATCAGGCGCAGGCAGCTCGGCATGCCTTGATCGAGCTGGTTGCTGATCATGACGATCACATGATGGAGGCTTACCTGACCGATGAGGACTCGATCACTCCCGAGCTCCTCTCCGATTCCATCCGTCGTGCAGTGCTGGCCTCCGAGATCACCGCCGTACTCTGTGGCAGCGCCTTCAAGAACAAGGGTGTGCAGCCGCTGCTGGACGCTGTCATCGCGTACTTGCCCTCCCCGCTCGACGTTCCCGCCATCATCGGGTTCAAGCCGGGCGACGAGTCGGTCAGGATCGAGCGGCATCCCGCCGACTCTGATCCATTCGCGGCCCTGGCGTACAAGATCGCTGCCGACCCGCATCTTGGTCGGTTGACCTACATCCGTCTCTACTCGGGCAAGCTCGAGGCGGGGTCGACGGTGCTCAATGCCACCAAGGGACGCAAGGAGCGGATCGGAAAGATCTATCAAATGCACGCCAACAAGCGGCAAGAGATTGCCTCAGTTGGTGCGGGCCAGATTGTTGCTGTGATGGGCCTCAAGGACACCACCACGGGTGAGACGCTGTGCGACATCAGCAATCCGGTGCAGTTGGAGTCGATGGACTTCCCAGCTCCGGTGATCGAGCAGGCCATCGAGCCGAAGACCAAGTCCGACCAGGAGAAGCTTGGCATGGCGATCCAGCGCCTGGCTGAAGAGGATCCGACGTTCCGGGTCCACACCGACGATGAGACCGGTCAAACGATCATCGCCGGGATGGGCGAGCTGCATCTGGAGATCTTGATCGATCGGATGAAGCGGGAGTTCCGAGTCGGGGCCAACATCGGCAAGCCGCAGGTGGCCTACCGGGAGACGCTGCGCCGGCCGGTGGAGAAGGTCGAGTACACCCACAAGAAGCAGTCGGGTGGCTCTGGCCAGTACGGCAAGGTGATCATCAATGTGGAGCCGCAGCCTGCTGGTTCGGGCTATGAGTTCGTCAATCAAATTACGGGTGGTCGCATTCCCAGGGAGTACATCCCGGCGGTGGATGAGGGCATTCAGGATGCCATGCAATTTGGTGTGCTCGCCGGCTACCCCGTTGATGATGTCAAGGTCACGCTCGTTGACGGCGCCTATCACGATGTCGACTCCTCTGAGCTCGCTTTTCGGGTCGCTGGCTCGATGGTGTTCAAGGAGGCGGCTCGCCGTGCGGATCCCGCGCTACTGGAGCCGGTTATGGCGGTCGAAGTGACGACTCCGGAGACCTACCTCGGCACTGTCATCGGTGATCTCAACGCGCGGCGCGGTCACGTTCAGGCGATGAATGACCTGCATGGCAACAAGGTGATCGAGGCGCTCGTTCCGTTGTCTGAGATGTTCGGTTACGTCGGCGACCTACGGTCCAAGACCTCGGGTCAAGCGTCGTACTCGATGGAGTTCCACTCCTACGCGGAAACCCCGAAGAACATCGCCGAGGAGATCATCCAGAAGGCACGGGGTGAATGACTCAACGAGCGGAGCAGATTCGGGCCCATTCCGTTTGACCTGAGCGGAATCGTCCACAAAACTTAGGCCGGGTCAAACCGGCCAGCTGACCAGTAAACCCAAGAACGAACGCCACGCGACCGGTGTGGCGTACATCCAGGAGGAGCCTCAGTGGCAAAGGCGAAGTTCGAGCGGACAAAGCCGCACGTCAACATCGGCACCATCGGACACATCGACCACGGAAAGACCACGCTGACCGCGGCGATCACCAAGGTGCTGCACGACAAGTTCCCGACACTCAACCAGGTGTCAGCGTTCGAGCAGATCGACAAGGCGCCGGAGGAGCGCCAGCGCGGTATCACGATCTCGATCGCCCACGTGGAGTACCAGACCGAGAAGCGGCACTACGCGCACGTGGACTGCCCCGGTCACGCTGACTACATCAAGAACATGATCACCGGCGCAGCGCAGATGGACGGCGCGATCCTTGTGGTCGCCGCCACTGACGGCCCGATGCCGCAGACCCGCGAGCACGTGCTGCTGGCCCGCCAGGTCGGCGTACCTGCGATCGTGGTTGCGCTGAACAAGTGCGACATGGTCGATGATGAGGAGATCCTGGAGCTGGTCGAGCTCGAGGTGCGTGAGCTGCTCAGCGAATATGAGTTCCCCGGCGATGACCTCCCCGTCATCAAGGTCGCGGCCCTTCCGGCACTGAACGGCGATCAGAAGTGGGGCGACTCTGTGATGGAGCTGATGGATGCGGTCGACGACTACATTCCGCAGCCGATCCGCGAGGTTGATAAGCCGTTCCTGATGCCGGTCGAGGACGTCTTCACGATCACTGGTCGTGGCACTGTGGTCACTGGGCGCATCGAGCGCGGTGTGATCAAGGTCATGGAGACCGTCGACATCATTGGCATTCGCGACACCAAGCAGACCACCACGGTCACCGGTGTGGAAATGTTCCGCAAGCTGCTGGACGAAGGTCAGGCGGGCGAGAATGTCGGCCTGCTGCTGCGCGGCACCAAGCGTGAGGACGTGGAGCGCGGCATGGTGGTGATCAAGCCAGGCACCACGACTCCGCATACGGACTTCGAGGCACGGGTTTATGTGCTTTCCAAGGAGGAAGGTGGTCGGCACACGCCGTTCTTCAACAACTACCGTCCGCAGTTCTACTTCCGTACCACTGACGTGACAGGTGTTGTGAACCTTCCAGAGGGCACCGACATGGTGATGCCCGGCGATAACACCGACATGTCGGTGCAGCTCATCCAGCCGATCGCCATGGAGGAAGAGCTGAAGTTCGCTATCCGTGAGGGCGGGCGTACGGTCGGCGCCGGTCGCGTGACAAAGATCATCAAGTAGTTCCTGGCCTCTGAGCCTGATCAACAACGATCAACCCCGGACTTCGATTGAAGTCCGGGGTTCGTCGTTTTATGAGGGTTCCACGGTCTATAGCGGCAGGAGTTAGATGGTCACAGCTGCATCGTCCAATCCAGTCCCGACTCCAAGGAGGTCATCGTGGCAGGCACCGTCGCTCGCGTCACCGAGATCAGCGCCCCGGTCCGACACCTTCGTCCTCGAATAACGCTCAGCCGGGCGCCAGTAGCGCAACCGGGTATGTGGTGAGCAGATCTGCAACTGTGGCGGCCGTGCTCCATCGCTGGCCGCTCAGTACGTCGACGTAATCTCCTGGGATTTCGACGGTGGTGTCTTGCCAGCCACCGGCAGCGGCCAGCCCTATCGGCAGTCGCGTCGCGAAGCTGATCGCGCCGCCGCGATCAAAGCCGAGAAGATGATCACTGGCTGGACCGCTGGCCATGATGGGCTGATAGCCGCCACTGAACCAATCTGGGTGCCGTCGGCGTAGTCGAAGCGCCTGCCGAGTAAGCCACAACTTTGCCGCGCCGGTTTCGTCGATCTGTGGCGGACCATCGCCTAGTGATTGCAGCAGCCGTACCCGGCTCGCGAAATCCACCGGTCGCCGGTTATCTGGGTCCACTAGGGAGTCCTCCCAGAGCTCGGTGCCCTGATAGACATCCGGTACGCCCGGCATGGTCAACTGAACAAGTTTCTGACCAAGCGAATTGGACCAGCCGGGCGGCGTCACGAGGCTGTTGATCTTGTCCCACGCGGCCCGAAGCTGGGGATTCTCGTACGCTGCATCGACCGCGGCATGTATCGCCGCCTCGTACGACGGCTCCGGTGCAGTCCAGGTCGTACCATCGCTTGCTTCCCGCATCGCTTTTTCGGCGTACGCGTGCATCCGGACAGGCGCGATCGGTCCCACTCCGACCAGGGTCTGGGCGAGGAAGTATCCGAACGTCCTGTTCGGGATTGCCGTCATGCCCAGGAATAGCTCAGCGAACTCAGCCCAGGTCTGTGGAATCTCTGACAGCACGGCCAGCCTTGCGCGGACATCCTCCCCGCGCTTGGTGTCGTGGGTCGACAGGCCGGTCATGGAATCCGCCTGCCGACGCAGCCGCGATACCTGCAGTGCATGGAAATCTTTCAGGGGAATGCCGAACTTGCCCGGATCGCCACCCACCTCATTGAGCGCAATGAAGCGCGAATACCGGTAGTAGGCGGTGTCCTCGACACCCTTGGCCATGGCAGCGCTACTCAGTTGCTGCATGCGCAGCGCAAGATCGTCACCTTGATCATGGAGCCGCGGGCTTAGTTGGTCAAGGATGCCGGCCAGCTCGGGACGACGCTCGGCAGCTGTCGCGAGCGCGTGATCAAGATCAGCAACCCCTTCCGGAAGGTAGGAGCGGTAAACCTCGAATGCAATCGCCACTTCGGCAAGCGCTGCGCCCGCATGAGTAATTTCAGGGGCCAGCGCCGCCATTCGCCGTACCTCGGCTGGAAGCAAGGTCTCCACCACCAGACGCTTGCCCGCCGCTATGTGATCAGCGATAGTGCCGCGGTCCCCGGTCAGCCGCTGATAGAGGGCTGTGAAATCCGGCTCATGATCATGATCGATGAAGACGCCGTTGACCTCGCGCATGGCGTCATATCCGGTAGTTCCGGCAACTGGCCAGGTCTTGGGCAGTTCTTCTCCCGACTCAAGGATCTTCTCGACAGTTATCCATTGCTCGGAGGCAAACGATCGCAGCCGGTGCAAGTATCCGAGCGGATCTCGCAGGCCATCCGGATGGTCGATGCGCAGGCCCGCCACGCCTTGTTCGCACCAGTCTCGTACTAGGGCATGCGTAGCAGCGAAGACAGTGGGATCTTCGACTCGCACCCCGGCGAGTGTGGTGATAGCAAAAAATCGGCGGTAATTGAGGTCGGTGTTGCCACGCGAGTAATGCACCAGTTCGTAATGCTGTCGATCGTGCACCGCAGCGACCTCGTCACCTTCAGACCACGTCCCTGGAGCAAGCGGGAAGCGGTGTTCGAAGTAGCGCAGCTCGCCGTCGACCACGCTCAGCTGCGGATCATCGCCCAAAACAGGAACGACGATCCGGCCTCGACTCCAGTCGATGTCGAACCAGAACGCGTACGGGGACTGCTGGCCGAGCCGCAAGACGTCCCACCAGGCCGGATTCTCGATCGGATGCTCAATGCCGAGATGGTTCGGCACGATATCGATGATCACCCCGAGCCCCGCCAGCCGTGCGCTGGTCATAAGCCGTTCCAGCCCGGCTTCGCCCCCTCGATCATGATCGACATGAGACACGTCCGTGGTGTCGTATCCATGATCAGAACCGATCGTCGATTGCAGGATGGGCGACAAGTACACCGCACCAACGCCAAGTTCGGCGAGGTAGCCGATCACGCGGGCGGCATCGTCCAAGGTGAATCGGCGATTGAGCTGCAGACGGTAGGTCGAGGAGGGGATTGCCACGTGCTGACCCTACCTACAACATGATCACAAAGCCGCTGCGACGTGGATCGGCTCCTCCGCCGAGCGGGCTAAGAGCCGACACACCGCCGAAGTAGGGATCGCGGTGATCAGCAATCGCGGTCTTGTAACCGTTACCCTCCAGCGACTGGATTACATGGGAGAAGAAGCCCGGCTCCAGCCTCACCAGATCCGGCAGCGCAGCAAGCCGCGGAGCATCAATCGCCTCCTGAGGCGCAGCACCACGCAGCATGCGGAGTACGCACTGCACGAGAGCGGGTCGGATCCGACTACCACCTGCTGCCCCGGCAATGGCGGCCAGCTGTCCATGATCATCCAACGCGATGAGCGGCGACATCATCGAGCCCATCCGGGTGCCCGGGTGTACCAAGCCTCTGAGCAACTCGCCTTCACCCAGCATCGAATTGAGATGTACGCCGTAGCCGGGCACCCATACTCCGGAGCCGAGCCCAAGGCTCGTGGTTATGGCGCAGCCGTTGCCATGCTCGTCGACGGCGACGATGTTGGTGGTCTCAGCCCGCTTGCACGGCGCTCTCAAAGCGTCGACCAGTGCTGCCGCAGCCTGGGCATCGGTTGTCGGATCTCCATGCACGACAAGGGCGACCTGTTCCATGGTGCCGAGTAGGTCATCAAGATCATTACCGCGAGCATGCACAGTGAAGTCGTTCACCCGAACCGTTCGAGGGGCCGTCTCAATGACGTGATATGCGTCCAGATCCTCCTGGGTCAAGGCGCCGCCATTCGCGACCGAGACGACTAGGGCGTCGGCGTACGCGCCGGAATAGAACGCGCGGGGATCCCGCAGCATGAGTTCGTATGCGCGGTGATGATCGGGATGCCGCAACGGGTCACCGGCTTGCAGGAAGGAGCCATCCGGGCGCTGATAGACCTCCACGCCCTCTCCGACACACATCGCCGCTGCGACGCGCGGGAGCACCTGGGCGTGCATGGCTGAGAAGGGCGTGCCGTAGGACGCCTCAAGTCCCGCTGCGGTGACGGTGGACCAGGGAAGTCGGCCCCAGCGCTGCCAGAGATAATGCGCGCCGGCGGGGACTCCTGGCACGGCAACCGTCGCCGGTCCGATCTCGTACGGCACCTGCTGGCCGATGAAGATCACCTCGATCGATGTTGCGGGACTTGGCCGCTTGCCACCCAGGCCAGGTACGGCGACAAAAAAGTCCAAAGACCGCACCTGAGTCGTCGCAGCGTCATAGACCGTTGCGAAACCACCGCCACCGAGTCCAGTGAAGATCGTTTCCGAGGCGCAGCTGACCAGCATCATCGACACTGCGGCATCTACCGCGCTACCGCCGCGGATGAGGATGTCAGCCCCTGCCCGCGCGGTCCACTGGTGTCCGGCGGCGACGCCAGCCCGGATCCTCATCGCACCCCCGTTCCTCACGCCTGCGAGCCTAATGGGCGGCAGTCGTGGCGACCGGAGGATTGCGCATCGCCGTGGGTTATTCCCACAGCGGATTGGCTTCGGCTGAGAGGCTTGAACCCATTGGACTCATCGGTCGTCTGAGTGGGTGATGAAGACGCATGCCACGCCCCTGTTGTGGACAGGTAAGCCCCGGCTACTGAGGTTTCGCAACACCGATTACTGGTTGCTAGCAGCCTGTGGCCCGGTGCTGCTGGGCGCTGCGTTAGTGGGATGGTGGCTGAGCTGGTTGTCCGCCTCCACGGCAGCATTTTGCTTCCTGCTGCTCGCGGCATTACTTGCGCGGTATTCGCGTACCAGAAGCATGCGCATTGCCGATCTCGTCACTCTCGCACGAGGACTTGGCGTCTGTTTCCTTGCTGGATTCGCCCTGCAAGCGTGGGCCGGGGGCTTGGCGAGAAACGGCGTACTAGCCATGGTCATCATGGGGTCCTTGTGCCTGACGCTCGATGGTGTGGACGGTCGGGTAGCGCGAGCCAGGGGAGAGGCCACGGCCTTTGGGGCCAGGTTCGATGTCGAGACCGACGCGGCCATGCTTATCGTGCTCAGCGTTGCGGTCGCTGCACTCGGGATCGCGGGCTGGTGGGTGCTGGCCATCGGCGGGATGCGATATGGCTACCTTGCTCTGTCCCTATTGGTCCCGGCGCTGCGGATGCCGCTGCCCTACCGCTACTCCGGCAAGGTGATCGCGGTCATCCAGGCGGTGGCTCTGCTTACCGCGCTGGCGTTCGGGTTGACGCATGGCGCGCACTGGGTGCCAACCGCGTTTCTGCTCGCTGCGCTTGCTTTGCTGTGCTGGTCATTCGCCCGGAGCGTCGTCTGGCAACTGCGCCAATCCTGAGTTGCCTTTGACTGAGCGACGCCTGTTACCGCCGGGGACGGGTAGCGTGGTCGGGCGCAATGCACCCGCTCAAATACTTTGGAGGCGACCAATGAAGGCCCTGAAAATTGTGGGCATCGTGCTGGGTGCGCTGCTCCTGCTCACTGGGGCCGGTCTGCTGGCCGGATCGGCGCTGGTCGATAAAGGCCAAGGCGCATTCGAGCAGGAGCTGGCTAAATCTGGTTACGCCGGCCCAGTCGAGGGGGTCGTGCGGTCGGTTGATGAGGCCAGCCCAGTGATCGTCACGGTTAGCTACACCGACGAGCAGGGCAGGAAGCAGACCGGCCAGGGCGCAGCAACCGGGGCAAATCCGCCGAATGTCGGAGACACCGTACCGACCTACTACAGCACGAGCGACCCGAGTCAGATCGTCGTCGTCAATGTGCCGGGTCTGGGCAATCTGGGTGCAGTCGCGGCCACCTTACGAATCGCCGGGATTGTCTGCCTTATTGCCGGTGCTGTGCTGCTGCTTGCCGGCATTTTAGGGTTGGCCCTCGGTAAGAAGAGTCCCGCAGCGATCACGGCAGGGTCGACATATCCGGCTGGTTCACCAGGACAGCCGCCGGCTGGATACCCGATGCAATATCCGCCGCAGCAGCCAGGTCAGCCATATCAAGGTCAGCAGCCGCCGGCCCAGCCTTATCCACCGCAGCAGCCGCCGGCCCAGCCTTATCCACCGCAGCAGCCGCCGGCCCAGCCTTATCCACCGCAGCAGCCGCCGGCCCAGCCTTATCCACCGCAGCAGCCCTATCCAGCGCAGCAGCCGCCGTACCCATCTCAGCAGTCGCCCGGCGAGCCTTATCCGCCTCAGCAGTACCCGCCTCAGAACAAGTAGCCCAAAATTTGATCTGACCGGAAGACTCTGACAGAATCGTCAGGTTGCTCCGACGGGGTCGCCGGGGTGAGCCATGCCTGTCGTACTTGATCATCGAGTCTGCTAGCGAGCTCACCGCACCGCGAGATCCTTGACTGCTCGGTTGCCTGGACGTCCGGTTCAGGACTGGGCCACCTCCTCAGCACGCAAGTGACGGGTGTGGTGCGCCAAACGCTGGCGACACACCCGACCACGGGGGTCGGAGCGCGAGCGGTGACAGACAACTCATGAACGAGACGAAGGACGAACGGTGGCGGGACAAAAGATCCGCATCAGGCTCAAGGCCTATGACCATGAAGTCATCGACTCGTCGGCGCGCAAAATCGTCGACACGGTGACGCGCACGGGCGCGAAGGTTGCCGGGCCGGTGCCACTGCCCACGGAGAAGAACGTCTACTGCGTCATCCGCTCCCCGCATAAGTACAAGGACAGCCGGGAGCACTTCGAGATGCGGACGCATAAGCGCCTCATCGACATCATCGACCCGACTCCTAAGACCGTCGACTCTTTGATGCGGCTCGACCTGCCCGCCGGTGTCGACATCGAGATCAAGCTCTGAGGATGATCAACGATGACCGCCACTAAGACCGAACGCGCAGTTAAGGGCCTGTTGGGCACCAAGCTCGGCATGACCCAGCTCTGGGATGAAAACAACCGCGTCGTCCCCGTGACCGTTGTCCAGGCTGGGCCCTGTGTCGTGACACAGGTCCGGACGCCCGATAGCAATGGCTACTCCGCCGTTCAGCTCGGCTTCGGCGGAGTCAAGGCGAAGCAGCTGACCAAGCCCAGTGCCGGACACTTCGAGAAAGCGGGTGTGACGCCGCGGAAGCATCTCGTCGAGATCCGGACCAGCGACGCCAGTGAGTACACCCTCGGTCAGGAGCTCACAGCTGAGGTCTTCGCAGCCGGGGACGTCATTGATGTGACCGGCGTCAGCAAGGGCAAGGGCACCGCCGGCGTAATGAAGCGGCATGGTTTTTCCGGTCTTCGCGCCTCGCACGGCGTGCATCGCAAACACCGGGCGCCGGGTTCCATCGGCGGGTGCGCTACGCCCGGCCGCGTTTTCAAGGGCCTTCGGATGGCGGGACGCATGGGTGCTGAGCGTGTCACCGTGCAAAACCTCACCGTCCACGGCGTCGACGCCGAGCGCGGCTTGATTTTGATCAAGGGCGCTATCCCCGGCAATAAGGGCGGCTTGGTGGTGTTGCGGAGCGCGGCCAAGAAGGGAGATGCGGCATGAGCGAGACCCGTACTGTCGATGTCCTCGATGTAAAGGGCGCCAAGTCTGGAACCGCCGAGCTGCCTGCGGAGCTTTTCGATGTACCCGCCAACATCCCGTTGATCCATCAAGTCGTCACGGCGCAGCTTGCGGCAGCCCGTCAAGGCACCCACGCCACCAAGACCCGTGGCGAGGTCCGCGGTGGCGGCGCCAAGCCCTACCGCCAGAAGGGCACCGGACGCGCCCGGCAGGGCTCGAGACGTGCGCCTCAGTTCGTCGGCGGCGGCACAGTTCATGGGCCGCAACCGCGCAACTATGCACAACGCACGCCGAAGAAGATGATCACCGCAGCATTGCGCGGTGCGTTGTCCGATCGGGCTCGGGATGGCCGGGTCCGCGTGGTCGCCGAACTGGCGTCGGGCGACACGCCGTCAACCAAGGCCGCGCTAGCGGCCCTGGGCGCCGTAACCACCTCGAACAAGGTCCTCGTGGTGATTCATCGCGATGAGGATCTGGCCTGGCTGAGCTTGCGGAATGTGGCCACAGTGCATGCGATCGCCGTCGACCAGCTGAATGCCTACGACGTGCTCGTCAACGACGAGGTGGTCTTTACCTCAGCCGCGCTGCAGGCCTTCGTGGCAGGCCCCACCGGGGGGAAGGCCGCGAAAGCTGTGGCCAGCGAGAGCGAGATCGCCGTGGAGGATGAGAAATGAGCAGCAGTGTCAAGATCCGTGATCATCGCGACATCTTGATCGCGCCCGTGGTGAGCGAGAAGAGCTATGGGCTATTGGATGAGAACAAGTACACGTTCCTCGTCGCTCCGGATGCCAACAAGACTGAGATCAAGATCGCGGTGGAAGCGGTGTTCAAGGTTCGGGTGACAGATGTCAACACGCTGAATCGGCCGGGCAAGAAGCGGCGCACCAGGTACGGCTTCGGTAAGCGTCCCGATACCAAGCGGGCGATCATCACAGTCGCACCCGGCGAGCGCATCGACATCTTCTCCTCGCCAGGCAGCTGATCAGCATTAGACAAGGAAGATCACATGGGTATCCGTAAGTACAAGCCGACGACGCCCGGCCGACGTGGCAGCAGCGTCGCCGACTTCGTCGAGCTGACCCGATCCACACCGGAGAAGTCGCTGGTCGTACCGAGCCCCAAGACAGGTGGCCGGAACAATGCCGGCAAGATCACCACGCGGCACATCGGCGGCGGACACAAGCAGGCGTATCGGCTGATCGACTTCAAGCGTTACGACAAGGATGGCGTGCCGGCAAAGGTTGCCCATATCGAGTACGACCCGAACCGCACTGCCCGGATCGCACTGCTGCACTTCGTCGACGGCGAGAAGCGCTACATCATCGCGCCACAGGGCCTACGGCAAGGCAGTCAAGTCGAGGCAGGAGAGCGCGCCGACATCAAGCCAGGCAACAACCTCCCGCTGCGGAACATCCCGGTCGGTACCACGGTCCACGCAGTTGAGCTTCGGCCCGGCGGCGGCGCCAAGCTCGCCCGCTCGGCCGGCTCAAGCATCCAGCTCGTGGCCCGCGAGGGCAAGAACGCGACGCTGCGTATGCCGTCCGGTGAAATGCGAATGGTCGACGTACGGTGCCGCGCGACCGTCGGTGAGGTGGGCAACGCCGAACAATCCAACATCGACTGGGGGAAGGCCGGCCGTAACCGCTGGAAGGGCAAGCGTCCCAGCGTCCGCGGCGTCGCAATGAACCCGATCGATCACCCGCATGGCGGTGGTGAAGGCAAGACCTCTGGTGGCCGTCACCCCGTCTCCCCATGGGGACAGCCCGAGGGCCGTACCCGTGACAAGAACAAGGCGAGTTCTCGCTTGATCATCCGTCGCCGCAAGACCGGCAAGAAGCGCTGAGCAGGAGTACGACAAACAGATGCCACGCAGCCTGAAGAAGGGCCCGTTCGTCGATGATCACCTCGCCAAGAAGGTCGAGGTGCAAAATGCGCGCGGGACCAAGAACGTGATCAAGACCTGGTCGCGCCGTTCCATGATCGTGCCCGACATGATCGGCCACACGATCGCCGTACACGACGGCCGCAAGCATGTGCCGGTGTTCATCACCGAGATGATGATCGGCCACAAGCTAGGGGAGTTCGCGCCTACGCGGACTTTCCGTGGCCATGTCAAGGATGACCGGAAGTCCCGGCGCCGCTAGGCAGAGAAGGAATCTGAACAGATGAGCAAGGACGTACGTCCCACCCGCCGTTCGGCGTTGCTCGGCGACCGTCCCGGTTCGTACGCGATCGCACGGCAGGTCCGGATGTCGCCGCCGAAGGTCCGCCGTGTCGTGGATTTGATCCGCGGCATGGACGTGGAGGATGCCTTGAACACCTGCAAGTTCGCTCCGCAGGCGGCTAGTGAGCCGGTTTACAAGGTCATTGCGAGTGCGGCAGCCAACGCGGAGCGGACCGACAACCTGAGGCGAGCGGACCTCTATGTGTCACAGGCGTTCGTGGATGAAGGTGTCACGTTGCGACGGATTCGCCCACGGGCTCGCGGCGGCTGGGGCCGCATTCTCAAGCGGTCCAGCCACATCACCGTTGTCGTCGAACCCAGGACTGAACCAGCAACTCGCGGGCAGGTAAGCACCCGCTCGAAGGAGAAATAAGCATGGGTCAGAAGATCAATCCGCATGGCTTTCGCCTTGGCATTACTACTGATCACAAGAGCCGGTGGTATTCAGACAAGCTCTACTCCAACTACATCGGCGAGGACGTCAAGATCCGCCGGATGTTGACCAAGGGGTTGGAGCGAGCGGGCATTTCTTCGGTGGAGATCGAGCGCACTCGGGATCGGGTCCGGGTGGACATTTACACGGCGCGACCAGGGATCGTGATCGGCCGCAACGGAGCCGAGGCTGAGCGAGTGCGCGGCGATCTCGAGAAGCTCACCGGTAAGCAGGTGCAGCTGAACATTCTCGAGGTCAAAAACCCTGAGATCGACGCGCAGTTGGTGGCTCAGGGCGTGGCTGAGCAGCTGGCTTCCCGAGTGCAGTTCCGGCGTGCCATGCGCAAGGCGCAACAAAGCGCAATGCGCTCCGGCGCCCGGGGGATTCGGATTCAATGCTCCGGTCGTCTCGGCGGAGCGGAAATGAGTCGTTCGGAGTTTTACCGCGAAGGCCAGGTGCCGCTGCACACGCTGCGAGCCGACATCGACTACGGCTTCCATGAGGCCAAGACCACCTTCGGTCGGATCGGTGTAAAGGTCTGGATCTACAAAGGCGATGTGTCCGGCACGCGCGCCGAGCGGGCGGCCCAGAAAGCGGCCCGCAATGCGGCCGGTGGGCGTAGCCGCCCAGGCCGCCCCGGTCGTGGTGAACGGCCGGCCCGCGGCGACCGTCCGGAGCGCGGCGGCCGACGTCGCGCCGAAGGCGCGCCCGAATTGACTCGCGCCGAAGGCGCGCCCGAATTGACTCGCGCCGAAGGGGCGCCTGAATTGACTCGGGAAGGCGTGCCCGAATTACCTCGGACCGAAGGCGTGCCCGCCGAGAATGTGCCTGCCGAAAGTGCACCCGAGCCAACACCAGCAGAGGTTGGCGCCGCCAGTGCACCCACCGAGACGTCGGGACAGGAGGGCTGAGCGGTGTTGGTTCCACGCAAAATCAAGTTCCGCAAGCAGCACCACCCGAAACGGACCGGTGCGGCCAAGGGCGGCACCAGTCTGGCTTTCGGCGACTACGGCATCCAGGCGATGGAAGGTGCCTACCTCACGAACCGGCAGATCGAGTCGGCGCGTATCGCCATGACTCGTCACATCAAGCGCGGCGGCAAGGTCTGGATCAACGTCTATCCGGACCGTCCGCTGACCAAGAAGCCGGCGGAGACCCGCATGGGTTCGGGCAAAGGCTCACCTGAGTGGTGGATTGCCAATGTCAAGCCTGGCCGGGTGCTGTTCGAGCTTTCCGGGGTCAATGAGGATGTGGCCCGCGAGGCAATGCGCCTGGCGATCCACAAGCTGCCGATGAAGGCGCGGTTCATCAAGCGTGAGGCAGGTGATATCTGATGGCCAAGGCTGCTACCGCCGCTGAGCTCCGCAATTTGAGCCGAAGCGAGCTGAATACCAAGGTGAACGAGCTCAAGGAGGAGCTTTTCACCCTTCGGTTTCAGGCGGCCACGGGTCAGCTCGAGTCGCACGGTCGGCTGCGCGCCGTACGCAAGGACATCGCGCGGATCTACACGGTGTTGACCGAGCGGGAGCTCGGGATCATCGATGATCCGGATGCCGAGGAGGTTGAGGAATGACCGAGAAAACGACCGAGAAAATGACCGACGCAGAACGCAGCCGGCGGAAGATCCGCGAGGGCTATGTGGTCAGCGACAAGATGGATAAGACCGTTGTGGTCGCTGTCGAGGACCGGGTCAAGCACCGCCTTTACGGCAAGGTGCTGCGCCAGACCAGCCGGCTGAAGGCACACGACGAGCAAAACGCCGCCGCCATCGGTGATCGGGTACGCGTCATGGAGACCCGGCCGCTAAGCGCCACCAAGCGCTGGCGCCTCGTGGAAATTATCGAGAAAGCCAAGTAGTTACACCGACTTGTCAGAACCCAGTTGACCTATAACTCAACTCCGTTCTGAGAAGTCTGAGGAGAGAAAGAGCAGAGATGATCCAGCAGGAGTCGCGGCTCAAGGTCGCCGACAACACGGGTGCCAAGGAGATCTTGTGCATCCGGGTGCTCGGTGGATCCGGCCGTCGGTATGCGGGCATCGGCGACATCATCGTCGCTACGGTCAAAGATGCCATCCCTGGCGGCAACGTCAAGAAGGGCGAGATCGTCAAGGCGGTGGTCGTACGTACCGCGAAGGAGCATCGCCGTACCGACGGCTCCTACATCAAGTTCGATGAGAACGCCGCGGTGATCTTGAGAAACGACGGCGAGCCACGTGGCACCCGCATTTTCGGCCCGGTCGGTCGAGAGCTGCGCGAAAAGCGCTTCATGCGGATCATCTCGCTGGCACCGGAGGTGCTTTGAATCATGCCCGAAAAGAACATTGACAAGAAGAACGGCAGTCTGCAGATCCGCAAGGGTGATCGCGTCAAGGTGATCAGCGGTAAAGATCGCGGTTTGATCGGTGAAGTGATCGCCGTCTATCCGGAGCGCAACAAGGTGACCGTTGCTGGGGTCAACATCGTCAAACGGCATCTACGTGATACCGCTGCTCAACCCCAAGCACGCCAGACAACCAAGGGCGGCATCGTCTCCTCGGAGGCGCCGATCCACGCCTCGAACGTGCAGCTGGTTGTGAAGAACCCCGAGGGCGAGGAGGTCGTCACTCGGATCGGTTACGACCGAGTTGAGGTGACGAAGCGGCGCCCCGACGGATCTGAGTACAAGTCGACCCGCAGCGTACGGATCGCTCGAGCGACCGGGGAGGAAATCTAATGGCGACTCCGACGACTGAGCGTCCAGCGGCGAGCGGCGAGCGTAGCCTGCCCAGGCTCCAGCAGCGCTACCGCGACGAGATCGCGCCTGCCTTGCGTGACGAGTTCAAGATCAAGAACGTTATGCAGATCCCCGGGCTGGTCAAGATCGTGGTGAATATGGGCGTCGGCGAGGCAGCGCGCGACTCCAAGCTGATCGATGGCGCGGTCCGCGACCTGGCAACGATCACCGGGCAGAAGCCGGTGGTCACTCGGGCACGGATGTCAATTGCCCAGTTCAAGCTGCGTGCCGGCATGCCGATTGGTGCGCACGTCACACTGCGCGGGACGCGGATGTGGGAGTTCGCCGATCGGCTGCTGACGCTGGCGCTCCCCCGCATCCGTGACTTCCGCGGCCTATCGCCGAAGCAGTTCGACGGCAAGGGCAACTACACGTTTGGTCTTAACGAGCAGGTCATGTTCCACGAGATCAATCAGGACAGGATCGACCGGGTACGGGGCATGGATATCACCTTTGTGACGACAGCCACCAATGACGACGAGGGCCGGGCGCTGCTGCGCCATCTGGGCTTCCCGTTCCGGGCGAACTGAGAAGGAGGAAATCCATGGCCAAAACAGCGCTCAGAGTCAAGCAAGCTCGCAAGCCGAAGTTCCAGGTTCGCGCCTACACCCGGTGCCAGAGATGCGGTCGGCCCAAGGCGGTCTATCGCAAGTTCGGCCTGTGTCGCATTTGTCTACGCGAGCTGGCGCACAAGGGCGAGTTGCCCGGTATCACGAAATCGTCGTGGTGATCACCGATGCTTGATTCGTCCCTCATCCTTGCCGCGCTCGGGGCAAGCGACCGGACTCGACAGGGTCGCCCCTGGGCGGCACCGCAACGGAGGACCGGACGTCGCGGCTCGGCTGCACCGGACACCAGCACCGCAGCGCCCAACCCCGATCAAGGCCACAACGACAGGGCCCCAACGGAACAGGTCCCGATGGAAACCACTCCGAGAAAGTAGAACACCCAACCCATGACCATGACAGATCCGATTGCGGACATGCTGACCAGGATCCGGAACGCCAACCAGGCGTACCACGAGACAGCGACCATTCCGCACAGCAAGATCAAGGTGGAAATCGCCGAGATCCTGACCAATGAGGGCTACATCGCCGGCTACGAGGTGAGCGAGCCCGCCGAAGGCCATGTCGGCAAGACCTTGTCGATCACCTTGAAGTACGGCCAGAACCGGGAGCGTTCCATTGCCGGGGTACGCCGGATCTCCAAGCCCGGCCTTCGGGTGTACGCCAAAACGGGCGGACTTCCCAAGGTGCTTGGCGGTCTCGGCATCGCAATCATCTCGACGTCTCAGGGCCTGCAGACCGACAGACAGGCTCACAACAATGGCGTCGGCGGCGAAGTCCTCGCGTACGTGTGGTGACCGGCGGAACGAGGAGGTAGAGAAATGTCGCGCATTGGCAGGATGCCGGTCCTTATACCCGCCGGCGTCGAGGTAACCGTCGACGGTCAGCTGGTCAAGGTCCTGGGCCCCAAGGGTTCGCTCGAGCATCGCGTCGCCGAGCCGATCAAGATCGCGCGCGGGGAAAACGGTGAACTGGAAGTCACTCGGCCCGACGATGAGCGGGAGAGCAAGTCGTTGCACGGACTCACACGCACGTTGGTAGCGAACATGGTGACGGGTGTGACGACTGGTTATGAGAAGAAGCTTGAGATCGTCGGGGTCGGCTACCGGGTCATCTCGAGAGGCCCGACGGAGCTGGAGTTTGCGCTGGGCTACAGCCACCCGGTCAAGGTGACCGCGCCGGAAGGCATCACGTTCAATGTCGAGACGCCGACCAGATTTTCGGTGCTCGGCATCGACAAGCAGCGAGTCGGAGAAGTTGCGGCCAACATCCGCAAGATCCGCAAGCCCGAGCCGTACAAGGGCAAAGGCGTCCGATACGCGGGTGAAAGAGTCCGTCGCAAGGTTGGAAAGGCTGGTAAGTGACGATGGCGGTATCGCTGTCCCAACACAAACGCATGGCGCCGAAAAGCGCTGCGCGGGCGCGGCGGCAAATTCGCGTACGCAAGAAGGTCTTCGGCGCCCCACAGCGTCCGCGACTTGTGGTGACTCGCTCCGCCCGACACATCTCCGCTCAAGTCATCGACGACACTCAGGGACGTACGCTTGCCTCTGCTTCCACCATGGAAGCGCCGCTGCGAGCGACGAGCGGGGACAAGTCCGAGAAGGCCAAGCAAGTTGGCGGTCTCATCGCCGAGCGCGCCAAGTCCGCCGGCATTGAGAAGGTGGTCTTCGACCGCGCCGGATACTCCTACCACGGTCGCGTTGCGGCATTGGCGGATGGGGCTCGCGAGGGCGGGCTCGGATTCTAAGAACGACGATATTGGGTCGAGGCTGCAAGCACCTCGACCGGAACGGAAGGTAAGGAATTGACTGGAACCCAGCGCCGCACTGGTGGTGCCGGCGGGGACCGTCGCGGCCGTGACGATCGTCGTGGCCCCGCCCCCGAGAAGAGCAACTACATCGAGCGCGTGGTGGCGATCAACCGCGTCGCCAAGGTCGCGAAGGGTGGCCGCCGGTTCTCCTTCACTGCGCTTGTTGTGGTCGGCGATGGCGACGGCAATGTCGGCGTGGGCTATGGCAAGGCCAAGGAGGTACCTGCAGCAATCGCCAAGGGCGTCGAGGAGGCCAAGAAACACTTCTTCAACGTGCCGAGGATTCAAGGCACCATCCCGCATCCGGTGCAGGGCGAAAAGGCGGCCGGTGTGGTGCTGTTGCGTCCGGCCTCCCCTGGTACCGGTGTGATCGCTGGCGGTTCTGCACGTGCGGTGCTGGAGTGCGCCGGGGTACGCGACGTGTTGGCGAAGTCGCTCGGCTCGCCTAACGCCATCAACGTGGTGCATGCCACGGTCGCCGCACTGCAGAGTCTGGAGCAGCCGGAAGCTGTGGCGAAGCGTCGCGGCAAGGCTGTCGAAGACGTAGCGCCGGCGGCCTTATTGCGGGCTCGTGAGGCAGTGAGCTCATGATGGCGAAGTTGAAGATTCGCCAGGTCCGAAGTGCCGTCGGCGGCAAGCAGTACCAGCGGGACACCTTGCGGACCTTAGGGCTGAAGCGGGTCGGCGACTCCTCGACGCGCGAGGACCGGCCGGAGGTTCGCGGCATGATCAAGACGGTTGCCCATCTGGTAGCCGTGGAGGAGGTCGACTGACATGGCGTTGAAGGTTCACCACCTTCGGCCGGCGCCGGGAGCCAAGAGTCCCAAGATTCGCGTGGGCCGCGGCGAGGCCGGCAGACGCGGCAAGACCGCCGGTCGGGGCACCAAAGGCTCCGGCGCACGTCACAACGTGCCCGAAAACTTCGAGGGCGGCCAGATGCCGCTGCACATGCGGCTGCCGAAGCTACGGGGTTTCAAGAACCCGTTCCGCGAGGAATACCAGGTGGTCAATCTCGAACGTTTGGGCCAGTTGTTCCCTGACGGCGGCACGGTGGGCGTAGCGGATCTGGTTGCTGCCGGTGCGGTACGCTCCGGGGCGCGCGTCAAGATCCTCGGCACCGGAGACGTTTCGGTCGCGCTGCAGGTGACTGCCCACGCATTCTCCGCCTCGGCGAGGGAGAAGATCACTGCCGCTGGTGGCAGCACTACACAGGCCTGACAGCGTCTATTGTGCGCTGCTCGCGCATCGCGCCTTGGAATCCGACGACGCTCGCAGCGCTTAGTGATGGCTCGCTCGTTGAGGTTTACTCGCGGCCCGAGCCTTGGGTCCGAACGCGGTAAGAAATCGGTCTCGGAATGCGTCCATCCGCCAGACCGGGGCACCTGAATTGGGCCTCAGGCCAGGCTGCCAACCCCACGTCGAAACGCGAGACAGCACGGCTGGGTCTCGGGCAACGATGGTGATCGGTACGTCCCGGCTGACTCCGTAGCCTGTGACGATCGGTGAGGGCTGATGGTCGCCCAGGAAGATGACCACAAGATCATCATCGCCGTAGGTCTCCACGTAGGAGATGAGGCTGCTCAGCGAGTATTCGATTGAGGCTCGGTAGTCGGCGTGTACCCGCCCAGGCTTTCTCGTCAAGATCGCTTCCGGTCGATCATCTGCCGTCGCCATGCCGTCGAAGACTGAGCCGTCGCCGACGTCGGCCCAGTTGACAAGTCGCGGTATTGGCTCCCAAGGCGCATGGCTCGATACCAGGGTGA
>Ga0307297_10000064_pt1 | contig 22569 bp, 19 predicted proteins | sample ER_DNA_157_FD_194464 | JGI IMG/M metagenome (GOLD analysis project Ga0307297, IMG submission 194464) | Bulk soil microbial communities from the East River watershed near Crested Butte, Colorado, United States - ER_DNA_157 | ecosystem: Environmental > Terrestrial > Soil > Floodplain | place...
CACGCCCTCATACCTCTTCCTCCCCGCCGGTTACGGCCGTCCGCACACGACCGACGTGATCATCTCCTGCCACTGCGCAGAGTGCGACGGCGCCGAGGTGGCCATCACCGCACGCAAGGTGAAGTAATGCGACCTCTTCGGTATTCCATCAACGTCACATTGGACGGGTGCTGCGATCATCGTGCAATGATCGCGGACGAAGACATACATCGTCACGCGACGGAAAACCTCGACCAGGCCGATGCTCTCCTCTTTGGCCGGGTGACTTACCAAATGATGGAGGCAGGGTGGCGGCGGCCGGCGCCGGCGGGAGCGAGGCCTGATTGGATGGAACCCTTCGCGCGGACGATCGACGCGGCAAAGAAGTACGTCGTGTCGAGCACCCTGGACCAGGTCGATTGGAACGCGGAGCTCGTGCGCGGGGATCTGGGGAAGGCCGTTCAGCAGCTGAAGCGGGAGTCGGGTAAGGGACTGTTGGTGGGCGGCGTGACGCTCCCGCTGGCGTTGGCGGAGCTGGGACTGATCGATGAGTACGAGTTCGTGGTGCAGCCCACGCTGGCGGGCCACGGGCCGACGTTGTTCGCGGGGCTCTCGACGCGTATCGACTTGAAGCTCGTGAGCCGGCTGGAGTTCGGCTCGGGGGCGGTGGCGATGCGGTATGAGCCTAGAAGGTAGCCAGCCAGGTCTACAGGAACGCGCGCGACCTCGCGGGCCAATCCGGACCGACATTCCGAAGGACGCGTATCGACCAACGGCAACCGCGGCCAGTTCACCGTGATCGTCCCGTCCCACAACCTCGTCATCGTCCGCCGCGGCAAAGTGCCTGAGTCAAGTACCCCGACGTCTCGGTCGAGTTGATCGGGCAAGATGCGAATGCCTTCTACATCATTGGCCGCGTACGGCAGGCACTGGGGGTGGCTTGTGTCAGCGACGAGGAGATCAGCCAGTTCACAGCGGAATCCACCTCTGGCAACTACGAGACCGTGTTGCGGACGTGCAGGATTTGGGTGGACGTCGCGTGATCATGCGTGCGATCGGCTTGTCGGCCCTTAGGCTTGCTCTTCGTGTTCCTGCACTGATTACAAGCGTTGCGACTCTGATCGGTGTTGTCATCGTCACCGTGGGACAGTTCGTCTCCGCTCGGAACGATAGGGCCTTAGCGCACCAGGAGATCGATCTACTCAAGAAATTGCAGCCAGACAGCCCTGCGGCGAGTGACCTGGAAATGATCATTCGTAAACGGATTGGCAAGTGGCGGGGAAGGTATGAGGAAAGTCGTTTCGCCTACATTCGGTCCAGAAACCTTGTTGCCATGGCGGCGGTCGCGGTGACACTGGCCATGCCGATGTTGTTCTATCTCAAGCCCGAAGAGGCTTTGGGCGGCCTGCCCGATCTAGTCCGAAGCATGATCCTCACCCTCATCGGAGGCGCTGCGGTCGCACTAGTCGGCGCGATCGTTTATTTGATCGTGGCGTTGGTGCGCGCGCACAAAGAGGCTGGCGAGCGCCGCCGGCTCCGTGATGGTCGCGACAAGACCGGTACCGATCAATCCTCCTCATCTGGGACCGGACCGGACGGCTCACCGAAATCATCACCCGCTCAATCGCCGAATGGCTCCTCGGACCTCGCCAGCGCGGCTACCTCCCCGGAGGCGACACCTGATTTGTCGCTGGGGGCCGGAATGGTGACACAACACAGGCCAGGTGTGCCGAGCTTGCCGGCGAGTTGGCTGGGTCCGGGCCCTGAAATGAGCCGGAGATTTCGGGCTCGTGCGGACTGTGTGCGGAGCGGCACCGTATCTACGCTTGCCCCGCTGCGGCCACTGGAAGCGTTTGGCCTAGTCAGCGCACAATTCATGAAGTAGCCCCGACGGGATTCGAACCCGCGCTACCGCCTTGAGAGGGCGGCGTGCTAGGCCGCTACACAACGGGGCCCTAGCCGATGATCATCAGTGTCTAGACCGCGGAAGCCTACCAATTCCCCTTGTCGCAAGGCTAATCAGAAGCATCTGCGTCGCTGGGGTACTAGGACTCGAACCTAGACTAACTGAACCAGAATCAGTCGGGCTGCCAATTACCCTATACCCCAATACCGTTGCCGCCGGGCCGGTCACACCCGCCCGAGCACGAGGTCAAACTTTACTGTAAGCCCGGATTCGGCCCCAAACCACGCACCTTTACGAGGAAGTCATCGCGCCAGATCAACATGGGTGCGCAGCTTCAGCAAGCGTGACAGGCCGTACGCCAATACGGCAAAGAGCGCGAAGCCACCTACGTCGAACCCCGCATCGACCCAGCCAATTCCCTTGATCGCCTTGAGCGCGGCAATTGAGGTCGTCAGCCCCGCAATCAGGTACGCGAACACGTTGTTGATCACATGTGCCGCGATGCCAGCTTCCAGGCCGCCTGTGCGCCAGGCGAGCAGCCCAGCCAGCAGAGCGAAGCCAAGCCGGTCGATAAACAGCGGCAGGTTCTGGGTGCCGTGCAGCAGGGCGAACACCACCGCGGAGACAATGACGCCGAACCATGGCCGTGCGACCAGGCTGCCGAGCGCCTGCAGCAGATACCCGCGAAAGAAGATCTCCTCGGCTGCCGCCTGGATGGGCGAGGTGAGGACGATCACCGCCAGGAAGGCCCAGAAGCCCTTCTGAGGCTGGAAAGACAGGGTTTCACCCAGCGTCGTCGAGAGCAGCATCACGCCGTTCAGAACGACCGCAGCGATTCCCAGACATCCGAACAGATAGCGCCAGCGGATTCGCGGCTGCACTGAGGAGAGCCAACTTGGTCGCATGTGATGGATTGCGGCCATCAGACCCCAGGAGATCGGGATCAACGCTGCGAGGCCGAGGTTCACCGACAGCATGCCGAGCGGCAGTTCGAACGCGAAGGCCCTGGAGAAGTAATCGCGGTAGGGCTGGTTCCCGGCAGTCGTTGCCCAGAACAGTGTGACGAGGGCCTGGCTAATCACCGTGGTGATCAGCAGGAAGAGGGAGAGACCGAAGACAACGCCCAACATCGAGCGCCACCACACGTACGATTCCCCGCGCAGGATCTGCGGGTAGGCGGCGCCCTCAGGGGGTAGCGCAGCACTCTCGAAAACCGGTGCGGGTGGGGCTTGCGGCCACTGACCGACGGGCCGTGATGTCGCACTTCGGACCACCGGCGCGGCCTCGCCAGCACGCACTGCGGGATTTCCAGACCGGCTTCGGACCTTGGAGTTGGTCTGAGCTGGAGGCCGCTTTTGCTTGGTCACCGTCTCACGTGGTTCCGCGTGGAGCCGGACGCAGTGTCCGGCGACTGAGTCGATCCGGCGAACGCCGGTTCGCCCAGTTCTGCCAGGGCAGCAGCGATCCGGGCAAGGGTCGACTGACGACCGAGCAACTCGATCGACTCGAACAACGGCGGTGAGATCCGGCTGCCGGTGACCGCCGCCCGAACAGGCCCGAAGGCCAGTCGTGGTTTCAGCCCCAAATTGTCGATCAGGGCGGTCCGCAAGGCCGACTCGACGCCGGCGTGATTGAAGTCCTGCACGGCGGCCAGCGCCTCGTAAGCCGCCCTCAACGTCGGTAGCGAATCAGCCGACAGCCCGGCATCGGGGGCGATGGCGATCTTGTCGTCAGGCAGGAACAAGAAGGCCAGCAGTCCGACTGCCTCGGACAGGGTATTGATGCGCTCCTGGATCAGCGGCGTAGCGGCGGCGAGTCGCTCTCCCTCGGCAGGCAGCGGCGGCTGGCTGATCAGGCCGGCTCCGGCCACGAACGGCACCAGGTTCTCCATCAGCTCAGCCGGAGGAAGCATCCGAATGTGCGCAGCGTTGATGGCCTCGCACTTTTTGGGATCGAACCGCGCAGGGCTTGCATTGACCCGGCGGATGTCGAAGGCCTGGACCATCTCGGCAATGCTGAAGACGTCCCGATCCTCAGCGATGCCCCAGCCCAGCAGAGCCAGATAGTTCAGCAGCCCTTCCGGCAAATAGCCCTTCTGCCGGTATTCGGCGAGACCGGATCCCTTGTCCCGCTTGGACAACCGCCGGTTACCCTCACCGAGCACAGTTGGCAAGTGACCGAAAGCCGGGGTCCGTCCGCTGCCCACCCCGATCTGCTTGAGGGCGTCGTACAGGACGATCTGGCGCGGAGTGGATGGGAGCAGGTCCTCACCGCGGAGCACGTGAGTGATCTGCATCAGCGAATCGTCCACCGGGTTGACCAGTGTGTAGAGCGGTTCGCCATTGCCACGCACGATGACGTAGTCGGGCACATGGGCGGCCGCGAAGCGCACCGGCCCGCGAACCAGGTCGTCGAAGGCGATGTCTGCCTCGGGCACCCGCATCCGAACCACTGAAGGAACCGACATCGCTTCCAGCTCGGCGATCCGCTGCTCGCTGAGGTTGCGGCAGAACCCGTCGTAACCGGACGCAACGCCGACCGGCCGCGTCGCTTCCCGAGCCTCGATCTCCTCCCGCGTGCAATAGCAGCGGTACGCCAACTTGGCTGCAAGCAGCTTGGTCACCACGTCGCGATAGATATCCCCGCGCTCGGTCTGGATGTAAGGACCGTATGGGCCGCCGACGGGTGGCCCCTCGTCCCACGTCAGGCCCAGCCAGGTCAGCGAGTCATAGAGGCCCTGGTAGGACTCCGCAAGGTTGCGCCCGGCATCGGTGTCCTCCACCCGGAGCACGAAGGTTCCGCCGTAGTGCCTGGCGAAAACCCAATTGAACAGCGCGCTGCGTACGTTGCCGACGTGCAGGTTGCCAGTTGGAGACGGAGGAAACCGTACGCGCACCTCGTGGGGCGCCAGATCTCCGAGCACAGCGAAGTCGTTACGTGCCCTGGTGTCGTCGCCGATCGTCACTGCTCCGCCTCATTCGATATTTCTTCCGGCCGTGTGCCCGCGACGGGGTTGGTGAGGGTGCCAATGCCCTCGATCTCGATACTGACCTGCTGTCCCGGCAACACAGGCCCGGCGCCTGCCGGTGTACCGGTCAAGATCACATCACCGGGTAGCAGTGTGGTGTAGGAGGAGATATAGGCCACCAGCTCGGGAATCTTGAAGATCATGTCGCTGGTAGTGCCGTCCTGACGCGGATCGCCATCCACCGTAGTGCGGATCGCAAGGGCGGCAACCTCCTCGAGCCGCTGATGGGTCGTGATCCAGGGGCCGAGCGGACAGAAGGTGTCGTACCCCTTGGCTCGCGCCCATTGCCCATCAGTCTTCTGCAGATCACGCGCGGTGACGTCGTTGGCGACGGTATAGCCGAAGATCACCTCAGGCACTCGCGAGACCGGCACTTCCTTGCAGATTCGGCCGATCACCACAGCGAGCTCGCCCTCGAAGTCCACCCGGTGACTCGCGGCCGGATAGATGATCGGTTCGCCGGGGCCGATCACCGAGGTATTCGGCTTGAAGAAGGTGAGCGGCGTCTTCGGCACCTCCTCACCCATTTCGGCGGCATGCGCGGCGTAATTGCGACCGACGGCGACGACCTTGCTGCGCGGGATCACCGGAGCGAGCAAGCGGACACCGTCGAGATTCCTGCGCTCCCCTGTCAGCTGCACGGACATCGCGATCGGATCGCCGGTCAACACCGACACAGTCTCGGGGTAGCGCCCGCCGTCGCCCGTGAGTTCCACGACGCCGTACTGCGGGTCACCACCGGCGGCAAAACGGGCGATGCGCACCGAAGTAGCCTATCCGGCATGACGACGGCCACGAGCCCATCGCATGCTCCGTTCCACGCCGTCGATCTCATCCGTACCAAGCGTGACGGCGGTGAGCTGAGCGACGCTCAGATCGACTGGGTGATCGCCGCGTACACCGCTCATGAGATCGCCGAGGAGCAGATGTCGGCACTCGCCATGGCGGTGTTCTTTCGTGGACTGAGCGGCCGTGAGCTGAACCGCTGGACACAGGCCATGATCAACTCAGGTGAGCGGCTGGATTTCTCCAGCCTCTCCAAACCGACCGCCGACAAACACTCCACCGGCGGCGTGGGCGACAAGATCACGCTGCCCTTGGCTCCCCTGGTCGCCGCCTGCGGGGTTGCGGTGCCGCAGCTGTCTGGTCGGGGACTCGGGCACACCGGGGGCACGCTGGACAAGCTCGAGTCGATTCCTGGCTGGCGGGCCTCGGTTACCAACGAGGAGATGCTGCGCCAGCTTGCGGAGGTTGGTGCAGTGATCTGCGCAGCGGGGGCTGGACTGGTGCCTGCGGACAAGAAGCTTTACGCGCTGCGGGACGTGACTGGAACCGTCGAATCCATCCCACTGATCGCTTCCTCGATCATGAGCAAGAAGCTCGCGACGGGTACTGCTGCGCTCGTGCTGGACGTCAAAGTTGGCTCGGGCGCTTTCATGAAGACTCTCGAGTCGGCGAGTGAGCTGGCGCAGACCATGGTCGATCTTGGTCAAGCCGCCGGGGTGAGGACGATGGCGCTGCTCACTGACATGTCCAGTCCACTCGGGTTGACTGCAGGAAACGCCTTGGAAGTGGAGGAATCGATCGAGGTGCTGGCCGGCGGTGGGCCTGCGGATGTGGTCGGGCTTACCGTCGCATTGGCCCGCGAGATGGTCATCGCCGCAGGACGTACTGATCATGACCCAGCCGATCTGCTGACCTCTGGTGTGGCCATGGATGTCTGGCGTTCCATGATCAGGGCGCAGGGCGGCGATCCTGACGCAGCACTGCCAACCGCACACGAGACGGAAGTGATCACGACCGAGCGGGACGGGATTCTACAGTCTCTTGATGCGTTGGCCGTCGGCGAAGCCGCCTGGCGGCTGGGAGCCGGCCGTGCCCGGAAGGAACATGCCGTGCAGCCGGGGGCTGGAGTCGTCCTGCACGCCAAGCCCGGCATGCGCGTCTGGGCAGGTCAGCCGTTGATCACGTTGCACACCGATACCCCGGAGCGCTTCGCCTGGGCGCGCGACGCCCTGGCCGGCGGGTATGCAATCGGCGACACTGTCCCGGAGGAGCGTCCGCTGATCCTCGACAGGATCGGCTGAACTCAGCCCCCTTCGGTAACGATCACCCTCGTCAAGTCGCTGGACTGCGCCTGACCTCAGACGCCCAGAGGGATCGGCGGCAAGTCGCTGGTCTGGGGCACCATGGCGTCGTCGGCGTGAATGAGGCCAAAGAGGTAGGCGTCACAGAGCGCCTCCCACGAGGCCTCGATGATGTTCTGACCGACTCCGACCGTCGTCCAGGCGCTGAGGCCGTCAGTGGTCTCGATGAGCACCCGTACGGTCGCATCGGTGCCGTGGCCCTGGTCAAGGATCCGCACCTTGTAGTCGATGAGCTCGAATCTTTCGACCGCAGGATAGGCCGGAAGCAAGGCATTGCGTACGGCGTGATCGAGGGCGTTGACCGGACCGTTGCCCTCGCCCACCACGCGCTGGCTCTGGCCCTTGGCCGTCAGCCGCACGGTGCACTCGGTATCGGTCTCTTGGCCATGCGTCGACTGGGTGAAGACGCGCCAGGAGTGCACCGTGAAGTACTCAGGCAACTGCCCGAGCTCGCGCCGCAACAGCAGCTCGAAGCTCGCGTCCGCCGCCTCATAGGTGTACCCGGCTGCTTCGGCGTCCTTCACCCGGTCGGTGATCCGAGCCGCGAGTTCGCGGTCGGATAGGTCGAATCCCAGTTCCTCACCCTTGATCTGGATGTTCGCCCGACCCGCCATGTCGGAGACGAGCATTCGCATGTCGTTGCCGACGATGGCAGGGTCGATGTGCTGGTAGAGGTTGGGATCCACTTTGATCGCGCTGGCATGCAGCCCTGCCTTGTGGGCGAAGGACGACAGACCAACATAAGGTTGACGAGCGCTTGGTGGCACGTTCGTCACCTCTGCGATGGCATGCGCGAGACGGGTTGCCTCCCGCAGCGAGCCGGCCGGAAGCAGCGGCCAGCCGTACTTAAGTTCAAGATTGGCGACCACCGAGAGCAACTCGGCATTGCCAGTGCGCTCCCCGTAGCCGTTCACGGTTCCTTGGACGTGCATGACTCCGGCGTCCACTGCGGCCAAGGTGTTAGCGACGGCGCAGCCAGTGTCGTTGTGAGTGTGGATGCCCAGCGGGACACCGATCTCCTTTGCGGCCGTCACGATTTCACCGATCCACGGCGGAAGCATGCCGCCGTTGGTGTCACAGAGCACGACAACTTCCGCACCTGCCTCCGCAGCGGCTCGCACCGCCTCCAGCGCGTACGCGGGATTCTCGCGGTATCCATCAAAGAAGTGTTCGCAGTCAACGAAGACCCGCTGACCTTCGGAGCGTAAGTGCTGCACGGTGTCGGTGATCATCGCCAGGTTCTCAGACAAGGTGGTGTGCAGCGCCTGCTCGACATGACGGTCATGGCTCTTGGCCACGATGCAGGCCACGGGCGCACGCGCCTCCCGGAGTGCCGCTGTCAACGGGTCGTCCGCGGCCTTCATCCCCACACGCCGGGTAAAGCCGAAAGACACCAGCTGGGCGTTCTTCAGTATCAGGGCTCGGTCGGCCATGGCAGCAAAGAATGCGGTGTCAGTTGGATTGGCGCCCGGCCAACCGCCTTCGATGAATCCCACGCCCAACTCGTCGAGCAGAGCGGCAATCGTCAGCTTGTCGGCCACCGACAGATTGAGACCCTCCTGCTGGGAGCCGTCCCGCAGAGTGGTGTCGAAGACGTGGAACTCGGCCGGCTTAGGCCTTGGCTGGGCAGACATTCGGATCCTCAGGTCGTTGGTTGGAGTGTCCTGGCATGAAAAAACCTCCCGTGTGCGGACAGGAGGTTGCGCGCTGGCGGATGCTCAGCGCGCTAACAAATAATCACCACCCGAAACTGCATGCCAAACAGTGTTCCCTAGATCTCGCAAAATTGCCAGCCGATACGCCGAGTCGCCAGCGCATATGGTCGTCAAAGCGGCCGTTGACGCTGACAACTGGGCATGATCCCGAGTTGTCAGGAATCCACAAGTCGGCGTTTGTCAGAGAATGCGGCGGAGCCAGCCGTGTTTGTCCTCTGCGCGGCCGTACTGGATGTCCATCAGCCTCTGCCGAAGCGCCAGGGTCGTCTCCCCACTCTCTCCCGAGCCGACTTGGTAACTGCCCTCCTCGTCGTGCAGCGTGCCGATGGGAGTGGCAACTGCCGCTGTGCCGCAGGCGAACAGCTCGGTCACCTTGCCCGAGCCAATGCCATCCAACAGTTCGGTGATCGCGATCCGGCGCTCAACTGGGGTTAGCCCGAACTCGGGTGCCAGAGTCAAGATCGAGTCGCGGGTGACGCCCTCGAGGATGGATCCGGTGAGTTCGGGGGTAATCAGCTCGTTGTCGGTCGTGATCAAGTAGACGTTCATACCGCCAAGCTCTTCCAACCAGCGATGCTCGGCGGCATCTGCAAACATCACCTGGTCACATCCATGCTCGGCCGCCTGCTGCTGGGGGAGCAGGCTGGCGGCGTAGTTGCCGCCGCATTTCGCCGCGCCCGTACCGCCAGGCGCTGCGCGTGAATAGGTAGTGGAGATCCAGATGCTCACGGGCTTCACCCCGGAGGCGAAGTAGGGGCCAGCTGGGCTGGCGATGCAGCAGTAAGTGACTCGCTTGGCGGGGCGGACGCCGAGAAATGCCTCTGTGGCGAACATGAATGGACGCAGATACAGGCTCTGCTCGGGCGCCGTTGGCACCCACGCGGCGTCGGCAGCGACCAGCTCTTCAATGCTGCAGAGGAAGTCATCAGCAGGCAGGCTCGGAAGAGCGAGCCTGCGAGCTGAGCGGGCCATCCGTTCCGCGTTCCTGTCGGCGCGGAAGGTCCATATAGTGCCATCCTCGTGCCGGTACGCCTTGAGTCCCTCAAAGACCTCCTGGGCGTAATGCAGCACGGCGGTCGCCGGATCGAGCGAGAACGGCCCGTACGGGACAATCGCCGAGTCGTGCCAACCATCGGCAGCAGTCCAGGTTGCTACTGCCATGTGGTCGGTGAAGTACATCCCAAATCCAGGACTGGCCAGAATGGCGCTGCGTTCGCTCTCGCTGCGCGGCTTGGGGTTGGACCTGAGTTCGAAATGAAGGCTCACATCTGTCGCTTTCGGTAGTGGTGTCGGCCCTGGGAGTCCGCACCATCGCTGCTGGCGGTCACGCTACCGCCACCTCTCTGAGATCTCATCGCTGCCGGGCATCTGCGACGGCTACGATGCGCCGGTGACCCACGCGAGTACGACAGCGGGTGGCGAGCTGCGGACGCAGACTCGCCGGACCTTCAACCTGGCCGTGATCGGCGGGGACGGTATTGGCCCCGAGGTGGTCGCCGAAGGACTCAAGGTGCTCAATGCCGTCGCGGGCGCCGGCGTCTTCACACCCACCACGTACGACCTCGGAGCCAACCGCTGGAAACGCACTGGCGAGGTGCTCCCAGACTCCGTCCTTGCCGAGCTTGGCGCTGCCGACGTGATCTTGTTCGGAGCCGTCGGCGCCGCTCCGGGCGACTCGGACGTGCCGAGCGGGCTGCTGGAACGCGGGCTGCTGTTGAAGTTGCGCTTCGCTTTCGATCACTACGTTAATCTCCGACCGAGCCGGCTGTATCCAGGCGTACCGACACCATTGTCCGAACAGATCATCGGGGACAAGGACATCGATTTCGTGGTCGTTCGCGAGGGCACCGAGGGCCTGTACTGCGGCAATGGTGGCCTGGTACGGACTGGCACACCTCACGAGATCGCAACCGAAATGAGCATTAATACTGCGTACGGGGTGGAACGAGTGATCCGTGACGCATTCCAACGCGCAACTACCCGCCGCAACAAGATCACCTTGGTCCACAAGCACAACGTGCTGGTCAACGCCGGCGGCCTGTGGAGCCGCCTCTTCAAGACGGTGGCCGCCGAATACCCCAGCGTCGCCACTGACTACCTGCACGTCGACGCCGCCACGATCTTCCTCGTCACTGATCCGGCGCGCTTCGACGTCATCGTGACCGACAACCTGTTTGGTGACATCCTGACCGATCTGGCGGCCGCGGTCACGGGTGGAATCGGCCTGGCCGCAAGCGGCAATATCAACCCGGACCGACGTTTCCCGTCGATGTTCGAGCCGGTGCACGGCTCGGCGCCCGACATCGCAGGCCAGGGCATCGCCGATCCGACTGCGACGATTCTCTCCGTCGCGCTGCTGCTGAATCACTGTGGTCTCCCCGAGGAAGCTGCACGGATCGAGGGAGCGGTCACCGCCGACATTGAGGCGCGTACGCCCGGTCAGTCTCGAACGACAAGCGAGATCGGTGACGCTATCGCTTCGGCTGTCTAGATCAGGTCCGATGTCCGACAGATGGTGACACCGCGCTGGCCAAATGGTTGAAGCAACCTCAGCTGGAGTCGGCGGCCTTGTGGGCCCGTACCTGAAGAATTACGGGTGCGACCGAGTGCTCCTTACGGACCCGACGACGCGGATGGTCAGCGGGCACCTGATGCTGACGATCGGCGGCGACCGTCCATGCGTCCGGATACATGTCGTACATGAGCTTTTCCCGTGAATTGTTGGATATCGACAAGAAAAATAGTAGGGCCTCCAACTATCTAGTGCCCATCCATTAAGCGGCTATGTTTCACATGGTGGAACAGGCGACGAGTATTTGGATGGCTGGCACACTGTTGAAGTGAGCGCTCCCCCCGACCTTCCTGAGCTTGTGATCAGGGCACTACGGATGTCGTTGGAGCGCGGATATGTTCAGGCCTCACGGACCGAGACCGGCCGGCTACTCGCCGCTCTGGCAGCCACTCGAACTGGAACGATCGCCGAATGCGGTACCGGCTGCGGAGTTGGCGCCGCGTGGCTGCGTAGCGGAGCGCCGAAGCATACCCGGGTGATCACCGCCGAGCTCGACCCCGAGCTGGCGCACGGCGTCATGGACATGTTTGCCGGTGACGATATCGACGTCATGCATGCAGACTGGAGCAGCCTGGTCCAGCATGCTCCTTTCTCGTTGATCTTCATGGATGCCACCAGCGCGAAGGGCTGGCCGCGGGAGAAGATCGTCGAACTCCTCGAGGAAGGCGGCATGATCGTCTTGGACGATTTCACGCCCTGCCCCACGTGGCCTCCGGTCGAGGCTGGTCGAGTGGACTCACTGCGTCTGGACTGGCTTTCCGATGAGCGCTTCACCAGTGTTGACGTGATGGTTGCCGAAGACACATCAGTCGTGATCGCCGTCAAGAAATAGCGGATGTGGCGCGCAGCCATTTGTGATCGGATTGATGCCTTAATTTCGTATATCTCGGCTACGCAGTCGGGCATCCTGTGGCTATGGCCCGGAGACGCACTCGGCCTAGATATGACCACCGACACAAGGCTCTACATGTGCTCGGTGGTATTGCTCTGATGCTCGGGTCGGTGGCGGTGGCATTGGCGATTCTGACCCAGTACGCCGGCGCCTGGGGGGTGCCGTACTTCTCGTTCACCACCGATCGCGGCTCGAGATGCAAAAACGATCTCACCGGTTACACATGCTCGCCAATGACCCTCGCTGACGTCGAATACTTTGGCGACATCGACCTGCCCGACGACAGTTCGGTAGTCACCGGCACGTACCGATCGACCCACGATTACCAGCTGGAAGCGGTGATCGATGTGCCTGGAGGGTCGGCCGCCCAAGCACTGACCAGCCTTAGCGAGACGTTCGGTCAATGCATCTCTGAGATTCCCTCGCCGGTGAGCACGAAGGGCATGGCCGACACCTGCGTCATGACCAACGACGAGGTCTACAGCGACTCCGACGAGCCGAGCAGTCGGCTCTACTTGATCGGCACTGGCGTCCAAAATGACGGCACCCGCCTCATCGCCATGGTGATCAAGTCCCGCTGACCGCGGCGCTCACGTGGTGGTGCCCGGCTGAAAAAGGAGCTTCAGCGAGCGGCAGTGCCCTCGACGTAGTCGTCGTCGTGACTCTTGACCCATGACATGAGTTCCCGCAGCTCACGACCTACCGCCTCAATCGGGTGCTTCTCCGCGGCTTCTCGGAACGCCTTGAACTCCGGCGCACCAGCGTCTTGATCATCTATGAAGCGAGCGGCGAAGGAGCCGTCCTGGATGTCGGCGAGCACGCCCTTCATGTTTTCCCGGACATGATCATCGATGATGCGCGGGCCGGACACATAGTCGCCGTACTCGGCGGTGTCGGAAACACTCCACCGCTGCTTGGCGATGCCACCTTCGTACATCAGGTCGACGATCAGCTTGAGCTCGTGCAGGCACTCGAAATAGGCGACCTCCGGCTGATAGCCGGCTGCGGTGAGCGTCTCGAATCCCGCCTGGACCAGTGCCGAAGCCCCACCACAGAGCACTGCCTGCTCACCGAACAGGTCGGTCTCAGTCTCCTCGGTAAAGGTCGTCTTGATGCCGCCGGCGCGCAACCCGCCGATCGCCTTGGCATACGAGAGCGCGAGGTCCCACGCCTTGCCGGAGGCGTCTTGCTCGACCGCCACCAGGACCGGGACACCACGGCCCTCGCTGTACTCCCGACGGACCAGGTGACCCGGACCCTTGGGTGCGACGAGTGCGACGTCGACGCCCTCCGGTGGCTTGATGTAGCCATAACGGATGTTGAAGCCGTGACTGAAGAACAATGCATCACCGGGTACCAGGTTCGGCTCAATGGCTGCGGCGTAGACCTTGCGCTGCGCCGGGTCCGGCGTCAAGACCATGATCAGGTCCGCTTCTTCGCAGGCTTCGTACGGTGCTAGCACGCGAAGACCCTGGGCCTCGGCCCGCTCCCGGCTCTTGCTGCCCTCTGGCAGGCCGACGCGTACGTCGACACCGGAGTCACGCAGCGACAACGCGTGGGCGTGACCTTGGCTACCGAATCCCAGTACGGCGACATTGCGGCCCTGGATCAAGGACAGGTCGGCATCGCCGTCGTAGAACATGTCTGCAGGCACTTCGTGGTTCTCCCTTGGTGTGTGGTCGTGGTGAAGTTAGCGCACGGGGATGCGAGGTGTGTCGGCGCCCTCTATCCGGTACGAACGGCCTTGAGGCGCTCTGTGCGCTGGTTCCGATCAGTGAGTGACCGGTTTCCGCGTCCGAGTGCAACGAGTCCGGACTGTACGAGCTCACGGATCCCGTAGGGCTCGAACAACTCGAGCAGCGCTGCTAGTTTGGCTGGGCTGCCGGTGGCTTCGACAGTGATCACCTCCGAGGTGAGGTCGACCGCCTTGGCGCCGAAGAGCCCGATGATCTCGATCAGCTGGCCCCGGGTCTCGGCTGTCGCCTTGACCTTGACCAGGACCAGCTCTCGACGGATCGCGCTGTCCTCCAACTCGACGATCTTGAGCACCTCGATCAACTTGTTGAGCTGCTTGATGATCTGCTCGAGAACGACGTCCTCGACGTTCACCTGGAGGGTGATACGCGACATCTCAGGCGACTCCGTTGGGCCAACCGCGAGCGACTCGATGTTGTAGCCCCGTCGGGAGATCAGGCCAGCGATGCGCGCCAGGACACCCGGCTTGTTCTGCACCAGCACGCTCAGTACGTGGGTGTTGAGACTCGTGGCCATCACAGATCCTCATCCCATGCCGGCGCCATGTCACGGGCGACCTTGATGTCGTCGTTGCTGGTACCGGCGGCCACCATAGGCCACACCATGGCGTCCTTGTGCACGACGAACTCCACCACAACAGGAACATCGTTGATCGAGTTCGCCTTCTCAATCACAGCGTCGACGTCCGCGGGCTCTTCGGCGCGCAGGCCGACACACCCCATGGCCTCAGCCAGCTTCCCGAAGTCGGGGATCCGGTTGGTCTTGAGGTCGGTGTTGGAGTAGCGGCCTTGATAGAACAGGGTCTGCCACTGCCGGACCATACCGAGACTCTGATTGTTGATCACGGCGATCTTGATCGGAATCCCTTCCAGGGCACATGTGACGAGCTCCTGGTTGGTCATCTGGAAGCAGCCGTCGCCGTCGATTCCCCACACGATCTTGTCGGGCTGGCCCACCTTGGCACCCATGGCCGCCGGCACGCAGTACCCCATGGTCCCAAGCCCGCCTGAGTTGAGCCAGCGACCTGGCAACTCCCATGGCAGGTAGTGGGCTGCCCACATCTGGTGCTGCCCGACACCTGCCGCGTAATAGGCATCCGGTCCCGTGATCTCCCCGATCCGTTTGATCACATGCTGGGGCGAAAGGCTGCCATCTTCCGGCTCGTCGTACCCGGTCGGATAGCGCCGCTTAAGGTCTTGCAGGTAACGGCTCCAGTCGTCGATCTTGGGGCGACGTTCGGTTGGCCTGAGCAGGCTGATCAGCTCCGAGATTACCTCCTTGCAGTCGCCGACGATTGGCACATCGGCGACGCGGTTCTTGGAGATCTCGGCCGGATCGATGTCAGCGTGGATCACCTTCGCCAATGGGGCGAAAGTGGAGAGCTGGCCGGTCACCCGGTCATCAAAGCGGGTGCCAAGCGCAATCAGCAGGTCGCTGCGCTGCAATGCCCCGACCGCGGCGACGGTGCCGTGCATTCCCGGCATACCCATGTTTTGCGGGTGGCTGTCGGGGAACACCCCGCGCGCCATCAAGGTGGTGATCACCGGAATGCCGGTCAGCTCAGCGAGCTCTTTGAGTTCGGACCAGGCACGAGCCTTCACGACGCCGCCGCCGACGTACAGCACCGGTCGTCGTGATTCGGCGATGAGCCTGCCCGCCTCACGCATCTGCTTGGCGTGGGGCCTCGTCACGGGCCGGTAGCCGGGAAGATCGAGCTGCCGCGGCCATTCGAATCTCGTCTTCGCCTGCAGGGCATCTTTGGCGATGTCGACAAGGACCGGCCCCGGCCGGCCTGTTCCGGCGATGTGGAATGCGGATGCAATTGCGGGAGCGATATCAGCGGGCTTGGTGATCAAGTAGCTGTGCTTGGTGATCGGCATGGTGATGCCGCGGATGTCGGCTTCCTGGAAGGCGTCGGTGCCGATCGCCGCGCTAGCAACTTGGCCGGTGATCGCCACGATGGGGACTGAGTCCATGTGCGCATCCGCGATCGGCGTCACGAGGTTCGTTGCGCCAGGTCCAGAGGTCGCCATGCATACGCCGACCTTTCCGGTCACCATGGCGTAGCCCTCGGCTGCATGGCCGGCACCTTGCTCGTGTCGCACCAGAATGTGCCGGACCTTCTCGGAATCGAATAGCGGGTCATACGCAGGAAGGATCGCGCCACCCGGAATCCCGAATACGACCTCTGCCCCCACGCGCTCGAGCGATCTGACCAGAGACTGCGCTCCGGTCAGCTCATCTGCCGTGTCGTTGTCGGACATCTCGGGTCTCCTCGCCCTGACGATCCCCACCCTCGGGATCCGTTGTGGATGTTACGCCTGCACGCCGCAGGTCCTCGCGCCAACAAAAAACCCCCGCTGCCGGGTGGCAGGCGAGGGAGCGCGTCGGTGTGAGCTTGGGCTCAGCCGACACGCTGACGTACGAGGAGGGTTCCTCTGGTGTGCACGCGGCAACAATAGCCGCCGGACAGGGCGAGTCAATTCCAGCTCGCGGTACGTCTTGCGATCCGGAAGGACGCTCGGATGCCCTAGTAAGCGTGTGCCGTGCACCGACGTAGGGTCGAGGGATGCGTCGTGCCATCGCCGCGCTCTCACTTCTGGTTCTCACCGTCGCCTGTTCTCCATCGGCGCCCAGCTCCTCGCCCACAACCTCCTCGCCAGCGGATGGCCCCACGTCAGCCGTGCCGAGTACGAGCCCGTCCGCAGCATCGCCAAGCGCGACAGCGACTGCCACGCCTAGACCAAGCGCTACTCCACGACCGGCCATGAACGCACGCGCCGCGCTCCGCGACATCGTTCACTTAGCTGTGGATATCGGCCCGCGCGAGGCCACCTCGGACAACTTCGCCAACGCCGCCAAGTTTGTCGAGAACCGATTCGAGCGCCTCGGCTACGACGTGCGGCGGACCCGAGTCCGGGTACCGTCCGGCACCTCCTGGGGTACGCCAGTCCCCCGCGGCACATCACTCAATGTGATCGCGGAACCTGAGGGCTTCAATGCGAACGATCCCCACGTGGTGGTCGGCGCCCATCTGGACACCGTGCCGGTGGCACCCGGCGCGGAGGACAACGCGTCTGGAATTGCCGTGATGCTCCAGCTGGCGGCGCTGGTGCGTCAGCAGCCGGCGGCGCTCCCGGTGCAGTTCATTGCCTTCGGTGCCGAGGAGCCGCGTGGCAGTGGTGACGCATTTCACCACTTCGGCTCGCGGGCATTCGTCGCGGACCTCTCGCGCTCGGAGCGTCGGGCGATCCAGGCGATGGTGTCACTCGATCGGGTCGGCGTACGCGCCGGCTATGTACCCGTGTGCACGGCAACCGACCGCGGCAACCGGCTTCGCGACGCGGTGCGGGCTGCGGCGCGTCGAGCCGAGATCCCGACCCGAATATGCACCAACTTCGCCAGCGACCACTGGTCGTTCGCCAAGGCCGGCATTCCCGCCATCCGGCTCGGCAGCATTCCCTACGCTGGCTATCACTCCCGGAACGACGTACCGCGCGTTGTCGACCGACGCCAACTCGATCGGGTTGGCCGGACGGTATGGGCATGGTTGCTGACACTCAATTAGCCGCAGGACTACTCGTGTCCTCACTGCGCAAACGGTCCGCGGCTGCTGCGCCACACATCGGCGAGGATGCCGTTCGCCCGATCGCCCTGGACGAGCCGTGGCGTGAAGGCATCGTCGATCACGTACGGCACGGGCTCGACCGCCTTGACGGCGCCGCCCCACAGCACGATCTCCAAGAAGACTCCTTCCCGCGTCTTGGTCTGAAAGTCCATGTCGAAGATGAAGTTGCCGAGCGAGTGCATGACGACGGCCGATCCGGCCATCTCATAGCCCTGAACCCAGTGCGGATGCCCACCGATCACTAGATCAGCGCCGGCGTCGGTGAAGGCTCGGGCGGCGACGCGCTGGCTGGACTCGGGACGATGCGTGTACTGGGTGCCCCAGTGGGTGAGCACGATTACGGCATCAACCTGGCTGCCGAGTGCTCGGATGTCGGCGGTGATCCGCCGCAGCTGCGAGCGGTTCAGCGGTCCGGTACGTGGTGGCATGTTCAACCGATTGGTGCCGGCCCGAGTGCGGCTGGCGGCTGGCGTCTCACCGATGGAGTCGACGGCTATGAAGCCAACCCGTACGCCGTCTCGCTCGATGATCACCGGACGACGCGCTGCGGCCAGATTCCGCCCGGCACCGACGGTCTCGAGGCCGCCTGAGTCGAAACGGGCAAGAGTCTGGCGCAAAGCGCCATCGCCGTAGTCCCCGGTGTGGTTGTTGGCCAAGGACAGCAGGTCGAACCCGGCCGCCCGGAGCGCGGACCTGACGCGCGGGCTGGCTGCAAAGGAGTCGCCGCCTTGGGTCGGTGACCCGTCGGCGGACAGGGTCGACTCGAAGTTGCCGACCGTGGTCTCGGCGCTGGCCAGCCGCTTGGCGAGAGGCTTCAGCGGCGCCCCAGGGTCAGCACGGTGGCGTTCGCCGACCCGGCGCCCGAACATGATGTCGCCGACAGCCGTAAGGGTGGTGACCTCGGGCACCGGTCGCACGGAACGAATACGGAGCGGATAACGGTCGGGGTCTCGAAGGGGGTGACGGCCACCGACCGTCAGCACCCTAACGCGGGCGTCCACAGAGTCAGCCGGCACGACGCCAAGGACGTTGCTGCTGGCCCGAACTTCACGCAGCACATCGCTGGCTCGGCGATCTTCGGTGCTGAGTACTCGCATCTCGCCGCCTGACTGCCCGATGGCCGACCAGCGCGTCGCCCCCGATGTGATGATCCGGCGGGCAGCGGCCAGCGGCACGTCGGCCGTGGGCCGGGTGGCACGGACGACGAGTGCCAACGGGATCGAGTAATCCACCGATGGAGCATCCGAGGCAGGCGCCCGCGTGACATTAGTTGAGGCAGACCCGGCGCCGGTCGAGGAGTCAATGGGAACCGGCGACGGTTGCGGGTCGTCGCCCGCCGTCTGGCAGCCAGCGAGCAGAATCACGGCCAGCGCGGCCGAAACTGCTCGCGCCCTCATCCGGCCAGCGTAGGCGGCTGTTCGGGGTCACCGCCCCCGATCAGCAATTCGATCTCGGTGCACCCGATGACCTTCGGCCGCGTCACCGTTGCCTCGACTACCCGCGATGCAGGCCCCGGCACGGTTCGGGTTCCGAGCAAGCGCGCGTGGATGTCGCCAGGGAACCGGACCGTAAATCGGGTGTCGCCGATCCAGGACTTCAGCTCATTGATCCGCTGATCGATCTCGCGCCGGCGAGCTGCCGCAACCCGCTCGAAGTAGTGGGTATGGATCGTCCCGTCCTTGGTTTGCGCCCAGGCTCCGACCACCCGACCGTCCACCCACAGGCTCGGGCCGCCGTTGCCGGCGCCGTCGAACACTTCCAAAGACGTGTTGGGCAGGTACCAGTCGCGCTGCTTCCAGCCCATGATCGTCGGGTCCAGTCCGGGCAGCACAGCCACCCACGGCTTTAGCGGGCCCAGCGGCGGATCGTCCGCGGCCAGCCAGCCTGGGCCGCCCTCCAACTCGGCCTCCACTGCCCCGCTATCGGCAAGCGCCTGCTTGGTCCTGGCCACTGTCCAGCCCATCCACCACTGCAGGTCAGCCGTGGTCGCCGGCCCGAACCGCTGTAGCCATCGGCCTGCCAGCTCGGCAGCCGCCGGCCTCGGATCGAGGTCTCCGAGCCCACCGGGCAACCACGACTCGACGTCGGCGTATCGGTAGGCACCGTTGATCCAGCTGCTCGGCCGGCCTCGCAGCATCCTGCCGTCGAAGCCGAGGATGTAGAGCACTCTGGTGTGCGCCGACTGCACCGCGGCGTACGCCTTGCCGGGTGAGAGGTGCAGCCGCTGACGCAATGCGGCACCACGCTGGCCAATCTCGCGGGCCGTGCTCGGGCCATGCTCACGGAGGTCAGCCAGCACCTGGTCCTCCGCCTCGGCTAACCATTGCTCCGGATCGGCGACTCCACTGGCCGCCAGGAGCTTCTGGGTGCGCCGCCGCTCGGTGGCAAGCAGGTCGCGAGTCGCCGCGGCGTGAAACAGCCGAACCACCGGCGGCGTGCCTACCCAAAGGGTCCGGCGCATGCCGTGGTGCCGGATCAGGCTGCGATCGGCGTACAGCGCCTCCTCAACCGCCTGCACCGAGGGATGCACCATCCGGGCCATCGCCGACAAGAACACGCTGACCGGGTCACTCGAGTGCAGGGCCACGAGATCGTCCGCGATCTGCGGAAGGTTGTCGGTCCGGGTACGCGGCAGCAGACGGTGACGCTCAGCCAGCCTCGCCCGCCGTTGCTCTGCGTCGATTCGTTCGCTCACGCCTTGACGGTAGTGGGCGGCGGAGACAGCTGTAGCCCCTGCGATCGCGAGGACTCTGAAGAAGCGCTGGAGTGTTCGAATGTATGAGCGAAAAGTGTCAGTGCCGGTCCGTAACGTCCGAGGCGTGGCAGTTGCTGTGGTTTCCGTGCCAGTTGCGGATCTGATCGCTGATCCGCTGACCGGTTGGCTCGATAGGGTGCTGGCCGGCCTGGCTGATGGCGTTGCCGAGTGCGCAAACCTCCCAGACGTAGGTGAGGTGTCGGATGCGGTGCGGATTGATCGGATTGCCCGACTGGAGAAGCTGAAGGCGGCGGCAGCCGCACTGCAGGCCGCCGAATCGGTCCGGTTCGCCCAAGCGCAAGCCAAGGCGCAGCTGGCCGCCGATGTGCATCCAGGCAAGATCGGCCGCGGGATCGCCGATCAGCTCGGCCTGGCCTGCAAGGTGTCGGGGTTTGAGGCTGCCCGCCGGCTCGGGGCGGCTCGGGCTTTGTGGTTCGATCTGCCGGAAACCTACCGGCTGCTGATCGGCGGCGAGGTCAGCGAGTATGTCGCCTCACTGGTCGTGAGTGAGACCCGACATTTGGACGAAACGGCGACACGTGAGGTGGATGCGAAGGTCACTGCCGCCGGGATCGCGCAGATGGGGCCGAGGAGCGCCGCGGCCTGCGCCCGCAGGCATGCCTACGAGGCCGATCCGCAGGGTTACGTGGAGCGAGGCCGGACCGAACGGAAGCATCGCAGGGTCACCTTGCGGCCGGCACCAGACACCATGAGCCTGCTGTCGGGGTACCTGCCTGCCGAGCAAGGCGTGGCCTGTTTGAAGTCGCTACGCGACCACACCGACGCTATGAAAGCTGCCGGTGATTCGCGGTGCCGGGATCAGATCATGGCCGACACACTGGTGGAACGGATCACCGGCCAAGCGAACGCAGCCGATGTGAACGCCGAACTGCAGATCGTGATGCCACTGGATGCGCTGCTGGACGCCAAGGACCCGACGGCGGCGGAGCTAGACGGCTATGGACCGTTACCGGCCGGTCTGGCCCGCGACCTCTTGGCCACCAGCAAAGGCCGCTTGTGGTGGCGCCGGTTGTACGCCGCACCGGTGGGTGGGCCGATTGTCGGTGGTGATCCGTACCGCCGCCACTTCGACGGCTTCCTCAAAAAGTTGATCATGGTTCGGGATCGGTGGTGCCGAGATCCGTTCTGCGACGCGCCGATCCGCCACATCGACCATATTCAGCGCTACTCCGACAGCGGTCTGACCATCTATCCCAACGGCCGCGGAGAATGCGAACGCGGCAACTACGCGCGAGAAATGCCCGGCTGGAAGGTCGAAGCCGTCGCCAACGGGTTGGACGGCCGCCGCCACACAACCAAGATCACCACGCCGACAGGCCACACCTACCTGAGCCGGGCGCCATAGTGATCAACCGCAGATGGCGCCGACATTGGCCGAGCGGACAAGCTTGACGTACTTGGCGAGCACTCCACGCGGGGCCGGCCGCGGCGTTGGGGTCCACGCTTCGCGGCGTCGTTGGAGTTCAGCTGCGTCGAGGCTCACGTCGAGCCGGCCATTGGCGACATCGAGGACGATCTCGTCACCGTCCTCGAGGAGAGCGATGGGGCCGCCGTCCACAGCCTCCGGGGCAATGTGACCAACACACAGTCCGGTGGTCCCGCCGGAGAACCGACCGTCGGTGATCAACATGACATCTTTGCCGAGACCAGCACCCTTGATCGCGGCGGTAATGGCCAACATCTCGCGCATTCCCGGGCCGCCCTTGGGTCCTTCATAGCGGATGACAACGACATCGCCGGCGGTAATGGTGCCATCCTCCAGCGCATCCATCGCAGCTCGTTCGCCGTCGAAGACACGCGCCGTACCCTTCCAGACCTCGGTATCGAAACCAGCACTCTTCACCACTGCACCTTCAGGCGCCAGGGAACCGTGCAAGATCGTGATACCGCCGGTTGGATGGATCGGGTTGTTCAGCGAGCGGACGATCTTCCCGTCCACATCCGGCGGCGCGATCTCGGCAAGATTCTCCGCCATCGTCTTGCCCGTCACGGTGAGGCAATTTCCGTTAAGTAGCCCCGCCTCCAGCAGTGCCTTCATGACCACTGGCACTCCCCCGACCCGATCCACATCGTTCATGACGTACCGGCCGAAGGGCTTGAGGTCGCCCAGATGCGGGACTTTACGGCCGACGCGTACGAAGTCGTCGAGGGTGAGCTCAACCTCGGCCTCG
>Ga0307297_10000065_pt1 | contig 22505 bp, 18 predicted proteins | sample ER_DNA_157_FD_194464 | JGI IMG/M metagenome (GOLD analysis project Ga0307297, IMG submission 194464) | Bulk soil microbial communities from the East River watershed near Crested Butte, Colorado, United States - ER_DNA_157 | ecosystem: Environmental > Terrestrial > Soil > Floodplain | place...
GAACTGTCCGGCGGTATCCGCGATGATGAGTCCCTGGAACGGGCACTGGCGACCGGATGCGCGCGGGTGAATATTGGTACGGCAGCGCTGGAGCGTCCGGAGTGGTGCGAGGAAATCATTGATCACCATGGGGAGCGCATCGCCATTGGGCTAGATGTCAGAGGGAGGAAGCTGGCGGCCCGTGGCTGGACTCGCGAGGGCGGCGATCTGTTCGAGACATTGCACCGGCTAGACCATGCGGGCTGTGCGCGCTTCGTGGTGACCGACGTTGCGGCCGACGGCATGCTGCGCGGTCCGAACCTGGAGCTGCTCCGCCAGGTGTGTGAAGAAACGGAGAAGCCGGTCGTCGCCAGCGGTGGGATCTCGAATCTGGAAGACATCCTCGCGCTCCGTGCCATGGTCGACATCGGGGTGGAAGGTGCCATCATCGGCAGCGCGCTCTACCTGCGACGGTTCAGCCTCGAAGAGGCGCTCGCGGCAGCGCAGCTCAATAGCAGCTCAGAAAGCAACAGCCTATGAGTGCAGTGCCCGCCGAGACTCACCGCGGAGCTAGCGCAGCGAGCGACGCAATCAAACGCCGCCCTAGCGTGCAACGGCTCGATGGGCGGTTGCGGGACTTGCTCGCCGGCAAGAAGATCGTGATGACCGGTGTCACCGGTTTCATCGGCGAGCAGCTGCTGTGGAAGATCTTGACTGAGCTGCCGGACACCACGCCTGTTGTGCTGGTGCGACGTAAGGGCTCAGCCAGTGCTCATGATCGCATGATTGCGCTGGTCAAGAAGCCGATCTTTACCGAGGTTCGGGATGCTGCTGGAGGGGCTGCGGAACTGCTCGACAGCCGGGTCGAGATCATCGAAGGCGACTTGCCAAATGTGCCGCAGCTGCCGGCTGATCTCGACATCGTGGTGCACTGCGCCGGCGATGTCTCCTTCGACCCACCGATTGACCAGGCGTTCACGACGAATGTGATCGGCACCAAGGCTCTGATGAATCGCATGCTGGAGGCTATTGCCGACGAGCGCGGCGAATGGCGCAAGGTGCCGCACTATGTGCATATCTCCACCGCGTACACAGCTGGTCGACGCCGTGGCGCGATCCCCGAGGCACCGCATGTTCACGACATCGACTATGACGCCGAGGCTGCTGCCGGTATCGCCATGCGAGACCTGATCGAGGCGGAGTCGCGTACCTCGGCACAGCTCGCAAGACTTCGCAAGGAAGCTGAGCGGGAGCATCGCCAGGCGGGATTTCTGACAACCGCAGCCGACACCGAGTGGCGCCGCATGGCGTGGGTGGACGCCGAGCTCGTCAAGGCTGGTACCGAGCGCGCTCGTTCGCTGGGCTGGACCGACGTTTACACCTTCACCAAGGCCCTGGGCGAGCGGGTGGTCACCGATGTCGGACGCGACCTGCAGGTATCAATCGTCCGGCCGGCGATCGTCGAGTCCTCCTGGCTGCATCCGTATCCCGGCTGGATCGAGGGCTTCAAGATGGCTGAGCCGCTGATCTTGGCGTACGGGCGAGGTGAGCTCCCGGAATTTCCCGCTTCGCCGGAAGCTGTTGTCGACATCGTGCCGTGCGATCATGTCGTGAACGCCATCCTCGCCGTCTGCGCTACTCAGCCAGAAATCGGGACTCCGGAGTACTACCACATAAATTCGGGCGCCCGGAACCCACTGACGTTCAAGGATATGTATACCTACACCCGCGCGTACTTCGTCGCTCATCCATTCGAGGGCGGTCCACGGGGAGCCGCCCGGCTGCCGCAGTGGAAGTTCCCCGGCGCGTCCTCGATCGAGCGGCTGCTCTCCACCTCGGAACGCGCTCACAAGATGGCGGAGCGGATGCTGGCCCAGGCGCCGCGTTCAGACCGAACACGCAAGATCGCCAAAGACCTCGATCGGACCGGAGTCCGGCTGGATTTCCTGCGGCGTTATCACTCGCTTTATAAGGAGTACGCGCAGTCCGAGCTGCACTTTGTCGACGACAACACCCTCGCCCTCACTCAGTCGCTGCACTCTGAAGATCATGCAGTGTTCGCCTTCGACACGTCGGTCTACGACTGGAAGACCTACATCCAAGAGGTGCACTGTCCATCGATCACCGCACCGGTACGCCGGATGGACGCAATCCGACGCAAGCGCGGCAACCGGCCAACCACGATGAAGGACCTCGACAAGGACACCGCAGGATCGGCGGCGCTTGCGATCTTCGACCTCGACGGCACGATCATGTCCACCAATGTCATCGAACAATATCTGTGGGCTCGACTGCCGGAGCTATCGCGCACCCAGCAGCTGGCCGAGGTCGGCCAAGTGATGCGACACCTTCCGTCCTACCTTCGCGCTGAGCAACGAGATCGCGGCACCTTCCTGCGAGCCGTCTACCGCCGCTACCGCGGCGCAGACCTGGCCGCGCTTGAGCGTTTCGTCGATACATCCCTGGCGCCGCACATTTTGAGCCGGCTTTCCCCCGAGGCCGTCCGAAGAATTCGGGAGCACCGTGCCGCCGGCCACACCACGATTCTCGTAACCGGGGTAGTGCGCCCGCTGACCCGACCGCTCCAGCCGCTGTTCGATGTCATCGTCGCCGCTGATCTTGGAGTTGACGAGGAGGGCCGCTGCACCGGCTTCCTGACCGGTCCGCCGGTAGTCGGGGAGTCTCGAGCCGCGTGGCTGAAGCACTATGCGACCCAACATGGGGTCGCCCTCGACCGTAGCTTTGCCTACGCAGACTCCCACTCAGATCTACCGATGCTGGAGACTGTGGGCAACGCGGTCGCCGTCAGTCCCGACATTGCCCTCATGCGGGCCGCCACGCGCAACCAGTGGTCGGTGGTGGAGTGGAAGATCAAGCCGATCACGCCGCGCTGGGCGCTGCCGACGTAAGGAGATTGGTAGATGGGCCGACCCGGCTTCGTTCTCGAGGTCGACGATCGCACACCGCCACTGCTGGTGCCTGATGGTGATCGTTTTCGTCTTGAGAAGTTTCCCCTTGGCACGCGGGTGATCTATCCCGTCGAGTCGTTGCCTCGTATCCCGGATCTCGTTGAGGCGATCAATGCCGCCCTCGACGCGCCGCTCCAGTCAGAGCCGCTGGCGGCCCTGCTGCAACCTGCAATGCGGTTGACGATCGCCTTCGACGACATTGGTACGCCTACACCGAGAATGCGGCGGCCCGACATCCGCGGAAAGGTGATCGAGGCGGTCTTGACTCGGGCTGCGGCAGCCGGGGTAGACGATGTCGCGCTCGTCAGTGCGAATGGATTAAACCGGCGGATGACCGCAGAAGAACTGGAATACATCGTCGGTGAGCGCGTCTTTCGATCTTTCTACGCCGATGGGCTCCTGACCAATCACGATGCTGAGGATGCCGACAACTTGGTCAGCATCGGCAGCACGACGGCCGGCGAGGTCGCCTTGAACGCTCGGGTTGCCAATTCAAACTTGTTGATCTTCGTGCATTTGGCCGATAGCTCGCGCCGCCGTGGCGCGGCAGAGATTGCTGCGGGCCTCGGCTCTACCGCGACGATCGGCCAGCTTTGCGGCCTGCAGGGCCAGGGTCGCGACGCCGCTGCGGCTGAGATTGCGGATTTAGTCTCAGCTGCCGTACCGGTCTTCGAGATTGATGCGGTGTTGGACAACGACGTTCTTGCCCCGCCACTGGAGTTTCTGAGTGGGCGTGAATGGGAGTGGACGCTCAAGGACAGGGCGACGTGGTTCGCGGTGCGCCGTGGTCTGGAATGGACGCCGCCACGCGCCCGTCGGCGTCTGATGAACCGTACCGAAGCCGACTACCACGCAACCTTGGTGACTGCCGGGGCGCCGGCCGCAGTCCACAAGGCGAGCTCCGCACAGGTAACTGCCCAACAACTCGTCGAGGTGCCTGCGCCGGCAGACGTTGGTCTTCTTGGGGTCAGTGCGCAGACGCCGTACAGCGTCGACTCGGTGATCAATCCGATCCTTGCTGCTTGGAGTGCGCTCGCGGCTTCGTTCGGCTCCCATAGCGGCACGCCATTCGTACGCCCTGGTGGTGCCTTGATCGTGTACCACCCGTTGCAGGCGGAATTCTCCCCGCTGCACCATCCCTCCTATGTCGACTTCTTTGCCGACGTGCTGACCGTTACGACCGACGCGCAGCAGATCTCGACCGACTATGAGGAAAAGTTCGCTCGTGACTCGTGGTATGTCCACCTGTACCGCACCAGCCAGGCGTTCCACGGCGTCCACCCGATGCATCTGTGGTATCAGATCGCGGCAGCCCAACAGCACTGCAACGACATTGTCTGGGTGGGCGCTGATCGAGAGAGCGCAGCTCGGATGGGTTTTCGGGCTGCTTCCACACTTGCCGACGCCCTTGAGATCGTGGCGTCAACGGTCGGCAATGCGCCGTCAATCAGCTATCTGCACAGCCCGCCCCAGATCCTGGTTGACGTCAGATGAAGAACCGGCAGCCGGTAAGGCGGACGGGTTGGGCGCGGTTAGCTCCGATGCGTGGCCTGCGTGAGTTTGTCCAAGTAGTCGGTGTCAAGAACGTAATGCGGAAGGAGCTGGCCGTAGAGGTCTACGGCCTCGACGAGCTTCGTCAGCTGGACGGGCCCGCCTTGATCGTGGCCAACCACGCCTCGCATCTGGACACGGCCGTGCTGGTATCGACATTGCCGGCCAAACGGCGCCGCCGCACCGCGGTCGGGGTGGCAAGCGGCTACTTCTTCGACAGCTGGGTGCGGACCGGTGCATCGGCCCTTGTGTTCAATGCTTTTCCGATTGGGGCCTTTCCGATTGGGGCTCTTCCGATCGACCAGGGCGACGGTGGATTGACTCCTACGCCGGGCAAATTGCTGGCGAAGGGCTGGACTGTGGTCATCTTCCCTGAGGGGACACGGTCTAGTGACGGATTCGTTCGCCCGTTTCAGCCCAGCGCCGCCGAGCTGGCGATCGAGGGTCAGGTGCCTGTTGTCCCAGTGGGGATCCTCGGCACGTACGCGGCCATGCCTCGAGGAAGCTACTGGCCGGTCCCGGGGCGTCCGCGGGTAGCTGTGCGGTATGGGATGCCGATGATGCCCGGAGCCGGCGAGGCGGCAAACGAGTTTGACACCAAGATCGCCGACGCGGTGAAGCAACTCCTTGCTGAGGATGCCGCGACCTGGTGGAAGACCCAGCGCGGCTTAGCGGTGGCGCCGGAGCCGCCCTCCGCTAGCTGGCGGCGCATCTGGCAGCAGAGCGATCCGCCAGCTAAGGGCGGCAAGCTGCCCGAGCTGCAAATCTGGCGGCGCTGAGATTTCTGTAACTCAGCTGGGTCGTTGCGATCACAAGCGCCCAGATGGCCTCGTTTCGGCTTGGATTTCGGTCGTCTGTGATCACAAGCGCCCGGAATGTCTCAATCGGTTGACCGGCATCGATCATGCCGTCGTTGGGGAGTGGCGGCGCCAATCATTCTTGAACCGCGACCGCACCTTTCACGCCCCGCTCGCGCAGCGCATCGCGTACCCGCTCGAGTGTGCGCTGCGGCTCGCTATAGACCCCGCGCCGAGCGGCGCGGAGCGCGAGCCGCGTACCGTATCGAGCCCACGACTCGATCGCATTCATAAGACCCGGGACCGTTGTGAGCTTGGCTTTGAGCATCGCGTCGCCCAGCACCACTAGATCGACCAGATTCACCCCAAAGGCGGCAAGATCGATGAAGGTCTGCTCCGGGGTGGACGCTGGGATTCCCGTTCGTATCGTTCTGCGGGCAGCTTCCTGCCCGAGATGAGACTTCACGCCCTTGCGCCGTAGCCGATCACCGTGTTCCGGGACAGTGATATGAGTCTGGTCATTGTGAGGGACGGGTAGGCCCCATAGCTCAGCAGCTGTGTGATGGCTCGCATAGCTGTCGGGATCGGCCAGGTGCAATGCCGCTCGAGCGCGAATCTGCGGTGTGATCACGACATCGGCGCTTACATAGAAGGTTGTAGAAGACCTTCTGGTACCGGCTGCTTGTCAATTCCTTCACTGTGATGCAGGCTGCTCGGGCGTCGGCGCGAGTGAATGGATGACGGATGTCGAGTGCGTACTTCTGCTGTGCAAGGCCCATGGCGAGGAGTCTGGAGGCCCGATGCGCTCCTTCGTAAGGTGGTCAGTGGCAATCTGTGGACAAGTTCCTGAAAAAAAGTCACTGCCTCACTTGGCGGCGCTCAGTGCATTTGGGCGCTTGTGATCGCAAACGACCCGGATACGCAGCCAGACTCGACCTTCTGGACGCTTGTGATCAGAAACGACCCAGAGTCAGCAGCCAGTTAGGATTTCGCATATGTCCGGTCACTCCAAGTGGGCTACGACCAAGCACAAGAAAGCTGTCGTCGATGCCCGCCGCGGCAAGTTATTCGCCAAGCTGATCAAGAACATCGAGGTCGCGGCTCGAGTTGGGGGTGCCGACCCGGCCGGAAATCCGACCCTGTACGACGCAATACAGAAGGCCAAGAAGAGCTCGGTCCCCAACGACAACATCGACCGCGCGATCAAGCGCGGCTCCGGAGCCGAAGGCGGCGGTGCCGACTACGAGACGTTGATGTACGAGGCGTACGGACCGGCCGGCGTGGCATTGCTCATCGAGTGCCTCACTGATAACCGGAACCGTTCAGCGTCTGACGTACGGGTCGCGGTAACGCGAAACGGCGGAACCATGGCAGACGCCGGCTCCACGGCCCGGATGTTCAATCGCAAAGGCGTAGTGCTCGTCGCCAAGCAGCAAGACGTCCGCAGCATCACCGAAGATGATCTTCTTGAGGCAACATTGGATGCTGATCCGGAAGAGATCAATGATCTTGGTGACACCTTCGAGATCATCACCGACCCAAGCAACACTGTGGCGGTACGCACCGCGGTCCAGGAGGCAGGGCTTGACTACGAGTCGGCCGAGGTGTCCTTTGTGCCGCAATACACACAAGAGGTCGACGCCGCAACGGCCGAGAAGTTGATGAAGATCATTGACGCGCTCGAGGACTCCGACGATGTCCAGAACGTGTACGCGAACTTCGACGCATCAGACGAGGTACTGGCTAGCATCGGCTAGTGCCGCAGGACGAGTCGAATGACACGGTGCCTGATATCGCATTGCGCCCGATCGACCTCGACGACTGGCCCGCTGTCCACGAGTGGGCTTCGACCCTTGAAGCGTGCCGATACCAGGCATGGGGACCCAACACACCCGCCGAAACCAAGGCCTTCGTCGCTCAGGCGGTTAGCCAATGGAGCCATCATCCACAGGATCGTTACGTCTGGATCGCCGAGGAGCAGCGAATGGCGGTCGGGCTTGGCGAGCTCAGGATCTCGAGTCGTGGATGGCGCCAGGGCGAGATCGGCTATGTCGTGCACCTTGACCACTGGGGCCGCGGTGTTGGCACAGCGATCGCCCGAGCACTGCTCGGAATTGCCTTCGAATCCATGAATCTCCACCGTGTCATGGCCACCTGCGACCCACGGAACCTCGCTTCTGCCGCCGTGCTCCAAAAGGTTGGCATGACATTCGAGGGACAGTTGCGCCACACCATGCAGATTCGCGACGGCTGGCGGGATTCGAGCGTCTTCAGCGTGCTTGCGAACGAATGGCCGGCATTGCCGGCCTAGGAGCAGATCCGGAGACCGCGCGCTGGACAATGACGGCGGCTGCAACACTAGTTGCGAACGGACAGCGTGTCGCGGTCGCTGACGTCAGGGGGCACCACATAAGCTGCCGAACATCTGTTCGTTTATTCCGGGGCAAGGGGGATCGCGTGGGCGATCCGGTCACGCGGCAGCTGGGGGAACGCATGCGGGTACTGGGGATCGACCCGGGCCTGACCAGATGCGGTCTGGGCGTGGTCGACGGGGTGCCTGGCCGTCAGCCGTTGCTGGTTGCCGTCGATGTCGTCCGTACGTCATCCGACCTGGATGTCGCACGTCGTCTGGTGGTCATTGAAGAGAAGATCGACAGCTGGATTGCCCGCTACCGGCCAACAGCTGTCGCCATTGAACGGGTGTTTGCCCAACACAATGTGCAGACCGTGATGGGCACCGCGCAGGCCGCCGGGGTGGCGATGCTGGTGGCAGCCAGGCATGGAATTCCGGTAAGCCTGCATACACCTAGCGAGGTCAAGGCATCCATCACCGGTTCCGGCCGCGCCTCCAAGGAACAGGTCGGCGTCATGGTGAGCCGGATTCTCAAGCTTGAGGATGTGCCGCAACCTGCCGATGCAGCCGATGCCCTGGCACTTGCCATTTGTCATGTATGGCGTGGCAGTACCACAGCGCGGCTCAATGCGGCGGTGGAAGCTGCGGCGAATCCTGCCGGGCGCCAGCGAGGCGCCTTCGGTAGATCGGCCCATCCACCCTCGAGGGAGCGGAAGTGATTGCTCAGCTAACAGGGGTGGTCGCTCAGGTCGGTCCAACCTCGGCAGTCATCGAAGTCGGCGGCTTCGGCATTCAGGCGGTGTGCACGCCCAACACGGTGGCCGGACTTCGGCTGGGTCAGCAAGCAACCCTTGCGACGTCGCTAGTTGTCCGGGAGGACTCGCTGACGCTGTACGGCTTCGCGTCCACCGATGAGCGGGAGTTCTTCGAGCTTCTTATGACGGCGACCGGTGTGGGGCCCAAGTTGGCGCAGACAGCGCTCGCAGTGCTCACTCCAGAAGAGTTGCGCAGCGCCATTGCCACCGAAAACCTGGTCCAGCTATGCAAGGTGCCTGGCATCGGTCGCAAGGGGGCACAACGCATCGTCATCGAACTGAAGGACAAGATCAACACGATTGCCCCGGCCGAGGAGTCCCCGCCGTCGGCCGGCCCACCCGCAGCGTGGCGCGGACAAGTGATGCAGGGACTTCAGGGCCTGGGCTGGTCGGCCAAAGACGCCGATGCTGCCTGCAATGAGGTCGAGCAGCTGGCGCATCAGGACCCACAGATCAACATCGCGGTCCTGATGCGAGCCGCGCTGCAAACCTTGGCCCGACGGTAGAGGTAAACGCCAGTGAGTCATGTGAGCGATGAGGACCTCGCCGCGCTCGTGCGTCCCTATGCCGACCCTGCCGAGCGTGCCGCCGAATCCGTACTCCGACCCACCACCCTCGCTGACTTCGAGGGGCAGCCGCGGGTCAGCGACCAACTCGGCCTGGTTCTCCAGGCTGCCCGGCACCGCGGGGGGGTACCGGACCATGTCCTGCTCTCCGGCCCACCCGGCCTCGGCAAGACCACCCTCGCGATGATCATTGCCAGCGAGATGAATGCCCCGCTGCGTATCTCGAGCGGACCCGCCATTCAGCATGCTGGTGACCTTGCGGCGATCTTGTCGGGCCTCGTGGAGGGTGAGGTTTTCTTCCTCGACGAGATACACCGGATGTCCCGCCCCGCCGAGGAAATGCTGTACCTCGCGATGGAGGATTTTCGCGTTGATGTCGTTGTGGGCAAAGGGCCAGGAGCGACTGCCATTCCTCTCGATATCCCACGCTTCACACTCGTCGGGGCGACTACCCGGGCCGGCCTACTACCCGGCCCGCTGCGCGATCGTTTTGGCTTCACCGCTCAGCTCGATTTCTACGCCGCCCCCGCCCTGGAGCACATCCTGCACCGCTCCGCAGAGCTGCTCGGGGTCCCGCTCGAGCCGATAGGCGCTGTGGAGATCGCACGCCGCTCTCGCGGCACTCCGCGCATCGCGAACCGACTGCTCCGCCGGGTACGCGACTTCGCCCAGGTCCGTGCAGATGGCCGAGTGACGCGTGAGGTCGCTATGGACGCCTTAGAGCTTTACGAGGTGGACGAACTTGGCCTGGACCGGCTGGACCGCTCCGTACTCGATGCCATGTGCCGCAGGTTCGGTGGCGGACCGGTCGGACTGTCTACGCTTGCTATTGCGGTTGGCGAAGAGCGCGAAACCGTTGAAGAGGTCGCCGAGCCGTTCCTGGTCCGGCAGGGCTTTCTCATGCGCACCCAGCGTGGCCGGGTGGCAACTCCAGCGGCCTGGCACCACCTGGGCTTGGCCGCTCCAAGTTCGCCACCCGGTCAAGAGGCCAGTCCTGATCTCTTCACCTGAGTAATGCTGGTTTTCGGCGCAGACTAGGTAGAGTACGGCGGTCAGTGCCTTTAACCGCAGCACAACGTTCACACAACAATTCATTGGTACTGCGCAAGCTGCGCAGCACCCCACAATCGGATGCCGGAGCGATGCAGCAATACTCAACCCTGATCTTTATCGTCCTAATAGCACTGGCCTTCTACTTCTTGATCTTGCGGCCGCAGCGGAAGCGCCAGCAAGCAATCCAGCAGACGATGAACACGCTCAGCCCGGGGAACAGAGTGATGTTGGCAAGCGGTGTATTCGGCACCGTAATTTCGGTGGGATCAAAGCAGGTTGTGCTGGAGATTTCGCCGGGCGCTGAGCTCACAGTGCTCAAACAGGCGATTAGCAGGATTGTCACAGCTGAGGATGAAGACAATCTGGAGGAGCAAGACGAGCTGGACGAGGAAGAGACGGTCACCGAAGACGCGACTACAGCCGAACCGCATGAGCTCCCGGCTGAGCGTCCCGTGGAGGAACCGACAGCGGCAGCTGGCACCGAGCCTGCAACCGAGCCGGACTCCCCGACAACGACCAACTCGAAGCCGCAAACCGCCGACTGAGCTTTCTCGATAGCAAGGAACCCCTAGGACACACACGCGAGTGGCAACGACGACTGGTCATCCCGGCCGCATCCTGATCGCTTTGGCCGTGCTGGTGGCAGGACTGATCACCCTGCTTGCGGTCAGCGGCACCTGGACCCCGAAGCTCGGTCTCGACCTCCGGGGCGGCACCACCATTACCTTGACCGCCAAGAACACCACGGGTTCCGGGACAGTGGATCCGAACAGCCTGCAGCTGGCCAAGTCGATCATCCAAAGCCGAGTGGACAGTCTCGGCGTAGGCGAATCTGAAGTCACGACATCTGGCGACAATCAGATCGTCGTCACGGTGCCGAATGTGCAGCAGGACGAGCTGGTACGCCTGGTCGGCCAGACTGCCGTACTGCGTTTCCGGGCGGTTTACGCGGCTGAGCAGATACAGCCGCCGGCGCAGCCGAGCGCGTCAGCCGAGCCGACTCAAGGAGCGACGGCCCCACCGAGCAGTGAACCTACTGCGGGCACTTCCGAGGAAGCCAAGCCTCCGGAACCGAGTGCAACCAACAAGCCCAACAACAAGCCAATGCCAGCCCTGCCGACAGCTCCGCCGGTCCCACTGGACAAGGCCTGCGTCCCAGCAGATGGCAAAGGGACTCCGCCTGACCAGGCGCTGGATTGGCAACCATCCGAAGGTTGCCAGTCGGCGTTCGCCGAATTCACCTGTGAAACCAAGGTGACTGAGGTGCCCGACCAAGGCCTGTTCGCATGCAATCAGGAGAAGACCGAGAAATATCTGCTCGGACCGACTCTCATCGAGGGCAATCAGCTGGCTAGTGCCGTCGCGGGCATCCCGCAGAACAATGTCAACTGGGTGGTGAACCTGGAGTTCAACCCCCAAGGCGCGGCGGCGTTCGAAACAGCCACCCGAGAGCTTTCCCAAAAGAGCGATCCACAGAACCGGTTCGCCATTGTCTTGGACGGAGTCTCGATCTCGGCCCCGTCGGTCAACGAGCCCATACCCGGTGGTCGCGCTGAGATCTCCGGCAACTTCACTCAGAAGAGTGCCACGGAGCTGGCCAACGTGCTGAAGTACGGTGCGCTGCCGCTGGCCTTCGACGTCTCCGAAGTGAATAACGTCTCGGCAACCCTGGGTGGCGAGCAGCTGCGTGCCGGCATTATCGCCGGCATCATCGGCCTCGCGCTGGTTGTTGGTTACTGCTTCTTGTACTACCGCGGCCTCGGCATCGTTGTCGTCGCCTCGCTCGCAATCGGCGGTGTCATCACCTACGCCTGCATGGTGCTGCTCGGCAGCTCCGTCGGTTTTGCTTTGAATCTTCCCGGCATTGCGGGGGCCATCGTCGCTATCGGTATTACCGCTGACAGCTTTGTCATCTTCTTTGAGCGCATCCGTGACGAGGTACGCGAAGGTCGTAGTTTGCGTACCGCTGTGGAAACAGGCTGGCGGCGAGCCCGGCAGACCATCTTGATCGCAGACACCGTCTCAATGCTCTCGGCGCTGGTGTTGTTCGTGCTGGCAGTAGGAGCAGTGAAGGGCTTCGCCTTCACACTGGGCCTGACCACGCTCATCGATGTGCTGGTGGTCTTCTTCTTCACCAAACCGCTGATGACCTTGCTGGCCCGAACCAAGTTCTTCGGTGGCGGCCACAAACTCTCCGGACTCGATCCGGCGCACCTCGGCGTACAGGCATTGCCAGGTTCACGCTCTCGCCGGCCAACTGTTGGACGTCCAGCAGCGGTGAGTGAGGAAGGGGCCTGATGTCGAAGCTAAGCGCAATCGGTCATCGCCTTTATACCGGCGAAGTCTCCTATGACTTCATTGGGCACCGTCGTCGCTGGTACATCGTTTCGGCGATCCTTATTGCGGTGTCGCTTCTCGCGCTAGCAGTGCGAGGGTTGGACTTCGGCATCGAATTCAAAGGCGGCGCGGACTTCAAAGCGGCCACTACGGTCACCGCACAGACCGTCGACTCGATGAAGGACGCGCTCCGCGACTCCGGCGTCCCCAACCTCGACGACGCAACCGTCAACACCATCGGCAACAACCAGGTCCGGGTGCAGACCCGCACGCTGGACCCGACCGAAGAAGTGCCCAAGGTACGGACCGCGATCGCCAACGAGGTCGGCATCCCCCCCGACCAGGTGGCATACAGCCTGATAGGAGCCTCTTGGGGCGGCCAGATCACCGAGCGAGCACTGATCGCGCTCGGGGTGTTCCTTGCGCTCGTCGCGCTTGTCATAGGGATCTACTTCCGAGACGCCAAGATGTCGGCCGCTGCGCTTATCGCGCTGGTTCACGACTTGGTCTTGACCATCGGCATCTATGCCCTCGTGGGTTTCACCGTGACACCGGCGACGTTGATTGGCGTGCTGACCATCCTCGGTTACTCCCTCTATGACACCGTGGTCGTCTTCGACAAGGTCCGGGAGAATGTCCGTGACATTCGCTCAAGTACTGCGCGGACGTACTCCGAGGCTGCCAACCTCGCCGTCAATCAAGTCCTGGTCCGGTCCATCAACACCACCATCATCGGTGTTCTGCCGGTTGTTGCGCTGCTGTTCGCGGGAGCCGTCATCTTGGGTGAGGGCCCACTAAAGGACCTCGCACTAGCGCTTTTCGTCGGAATGGTGTCGGGTGCGTACTCCTCGATCTTCATCGCGACACCGCTCCTAGCTCAAATGAAGGAGCGAGAGCCCGACATGAGGAAGTTGGCGGCGCGGGTCCGCGCCCGCCGCGCCAAGGAGGCCCAGAAGGAGCGGGTGGCCGCGACTACCGCATCTTCCCCAAATTCCGCCCCAGAGGTGACGCGCCCAAGCCTTGCCGAGGCGGTCGAACCTAGCAACGCAGAACTTGAGCAGCCGACTTCTGCTACCGGCAACGGCGCCAAGCGGGTCGGTCCGGTCGAGGTAGCCGTCAAGCCCGACGTGCGGTCGCCTCGCGAGGGGGCACATCGCGAAGGGGTACATCGCGAGGGGGCAGCAAAGCGTCCCCAACCGCAGAACAAACCGCGAAGTCAGCGGAAGAAGTAGGCACATGAGCCTCACCGAACCGGCGGGCCGAGACGGGTCGAGTCGGTCCTGGACCAATGAGGCGCTGGTCAGCCTGCCGGCTCGTAGCTCATCACCAGCAGTCCAGCTGTTGCGGCGCGGGCTGCTGGCGCTGCTGCTGTTATCTCTCGTGGTCTTGCTGGTGTGGATCGATCGGGATTCTTACCGCGACAGCTACGACGGCACAGTCGATCTCATCGATGCCATCTACTACGCGACAGTGACCATTACGACAACGGGCTATGGTGATATCACGCCGGTGGCTCCGCATGCCCGGGTCTTGAGTGCCATCATCGTCACTCCCTTGCGAGTGGCCTTCCTCGTGCTCTTGGTCGGGACGACCCTCGAGGTGTTGGCGCATCATGGCCGTCGGATGTTCAAGGACGCACGCTGGAGGAAACGGATGCGTAATCACGTCGTTGTCGTGGGCTTTGGCACCAAGGGAAAAAGTGCCGTCGAGACGCTTCAGAACAACGGCGCCAATCCCAGCCAGGTGGTCGTCATCGACAGCCGACCCTCCGCCATTACCGATGCGAACGTGCGCGGATACGCCGCCATCGAAGGCGATGCCACCCGCCGGGAGATCTTGCGCCGAGCCGAAATCATGAAGGCCCGCCAAGTGCTCATCACCGTCGATCGCGATGACTCGGCCATCCTCGTCATGCTTACTGTGCGCCAGTTGAACCCCAGCGCGCACGTCGTGGTAGCGGTACGTGAGGACGACAATGCCTCGCTGTTGCGTCAGTCAGGTGCAAACGCGGTGGTGACGTCATCTGAAGCAGTCGGACGTGTCCTCGGGCTGTCGGCGGTCAGCCCAAACCTCGGCGCGGTAATCGAGGACTTGCTGTCGAGCAACGAGGGTCTAGAAGTGGCGGAACGGCCGGTCACGAAGGAGGAGATCGGCCGCTCTCCCGGTGAGGTCGCGGGAGAACGGGTAATTGCAGTGGTCCGCAACAAGACGTTGCGTCGTTTCTACGACCCCACGGTTGCCGCATTGGAGGGGGGCGACCAGGTCGTTGTCGTGCGTCACGCCGCTGAGGAAGTTGAGAAAGAGACCATCAGCGCAAGTCGACGAAACCGAGCGGCGCAAGCAAGCTGATCGCGACATGACCAACCTCACGACACGATTTGACATGGCCGCTCGCTCAATGCCGACGCTCGCAGGAAGAAAAACAGCGGTCTTGGTCCCATCCGGCGCAGACTTCTGCGGAGGCAAGCAACCTGTTGTCTAGAATGGCATCCTGCTGAGGAGGAACGCGCTGTGAGCGATCACGGGGCGGCCATTCGGTCGTCAATCGACGGCGCCAAGCCGCCAGGGCCGCGAGGCCACGTCGCCCATGAGCCGCGCCGGGCCCTCATTCTGCCGGAGCCCGAGACCGATAACGCTAGCGAGCCGAGCCCCAGCCTCCCCGGCAGAATCAGCGCCGGCGCTGAACAGCAGCGGGTCAAGATGCGTCAGCGCATCGCACGCTTCGGTTCCGGGCGGCCCCAAACACCCGCTCTCGATCCGCTGTTCCGGATCATCCGCGCCAACCACCCGAAGGCCGACTTAGGACTCGTCGAGCGCGCGTACCGCAGGGCCGAGAGCCTGCACACCGGTCAGATGCGCAAGAGCGGGGACGAGTTCATCACGCATCCGTTGGCGGTGACAACGATCCTCGCCGAGCTGGGCATGACGGAGGCCACGCTCTGCGCCGCATTGCTCCACGACACGGTGGAAGACACCGATTACACCCTCGGCCAACTCACACACGAGTTCGGCGAAGAGATCGCGCTGCTGGTCGACGGCTGCACCAAGCTGGACAAGGTCAAGTACGGAGAGTCGGCGAAGTCCGAGACGATCCGCAAGATGGTCGTCGCGATGAGCCGGGACATCCGTGTTTTGGTGATCAAGCTCGCCGACCGGCTGCACAACATGCGAACCCTGCATTACCTCAGGCCAGACAAACAATCCCGGATTGCCGCCGAGACGCTGGAGATCTTCGCCCCACTTGCGCATCGCCTCGGCATGAACACCATCAAGTGGGAGCTGGAAGACCTGTCATTTGGCACCTTGTATCCCAAGGTCTACGACGAGATCGTGCGCCTGGTAGCCGAGGCGGCCCCTAGCCGGGACCAATACCTCTCGCAAGTCATCGATCAGGTGCAGGCCGACCTCCGCGCCGCCAAGATCAAAGCAACCGTGACGGGACGACCGAAGCACTACTACTCGATCTACCAAAAGATGGTGGTTCGGGGGCGTGACTTCCAGGAGATCTACGACTTGGTGGGCCTGCGCATCCTGGTCGAGTCGAGCCGTGACTGCTATGCAGCGCTCGGTGTGCTCCACGTCCGCTGGAACCCGCTGCCTGGCAGGTTCAAGGACTACATTGCGATGCCGAAGTTCAACATGTACCAGTCCTTGCACACCACGGTTCTCGGGCCAGAAGGAAAGCCCGTCGAGCTGCAGATCCGGACCGACGACATGCACCGTCGTGCCGAGTACGGCGTCGCGGCCCACTGGAAGTACAAGGAAGGCAAAGGCGGAGCGCTGCTGCCGGTCAAGGGCGCTGACGATGCTGGCGAGCTGATCTGGGTCAGGCAGCTACTGGACTGGCAGCGTGAGACTGCCGATCCGGGCGAATTCTTGGACTCGCTGCGCTTCGAGATCAACACCAACGAGGTTTACGCCTTCACCCCGCGAGGCGACGTCATCTCACTTCCACAAGGCTCCACGCCGATCGATTTCGCGTACGCGATTCACACCGAGGTCGGTAACAAGACCATTGGTGCCCGGGTGAATGGCCGCCTGGTTCCCCTGGAGTCGGTCTTAGCGAACGGCGACGTGGTGGAGATCTTCACCTCCAAGGCCGAGAACGCCGGACCGACTCGAGACTGGCTGACCTTCGTTCGTAGCCCGCGGGCGCGCAATAAGATCCGGCATTACTTCACGCGTGAGCGCCGCGAGGAGTCCATCGAAAACGGCAAGGAGCTGCTGGCGCGCCAGCTGCGCAAGGGCGGCCTGCCGCTGCAACGGCTGCTTACTCTTGAGCACCTGACTGCTGTCGCCGGATATTTCAAGCTGCCCGACGTTTCCGCCTTGTACGCCGCAGTGGGCGAGAGCACGGTCGGGGCGCAAGCCGTCGTGAACAGGCTGATCGCCGTTGAGGGCGGGGACGAAACGGTCGCCGAGGAGATCAGCGAAGACCGCGTCGTCACCGGTCGACGACGCCGGAGCAGTGGCGCCATCGACTGCGGTATCCGGGTGATCGGCGCGAGCGACCTGCTCGTCAAGCTGGCGAAATGCTGTACGCCGGTGCCCGGCGACGAAATCTTGGGCTTCGTGACCCGGGGATCGGGCATATCGGTGCACCGCATGGACTGCAGCAATACCGCGAGCTTGCGGGCCGAGCCAGAGCGCCTCATTCCGGTCGAGTGGGCGCCGAATGCGAAGAGCTCATTCTTGGTCGCCATTCAGGTCGAGGCTCTTGATCGGAACCGGCTGCTCTCTGATATCACCCGCGCGCTGTCCGACCAGCACGTGAATATCTTGTCCGCCGCCCTCAACACCAGCAAGGACCGCATCTGCCGGGCGAAATTCACATTCGAGACCGCAGACCCGACCCATCTGGACCACGTGCTACGCGCCGTACGCAACGTGCCCGCCGTCTACGAGGTGTACCGCATCCACCAGTAATTGTTGCTTCGCTCGCCAAGCTTGCTCAGCGAGCCGAAGCGATCAAGCACGGACTAACCTCCGAGATCACTGGCTGTCCGCTGAGCCTGCGCAAGCCACTCGCGATAGGTAGCAGCTGAGTCAGCCGCCTCCTGTGCTGCATGATGATCGCCACGCGCCTCGGCCTGCGCCGCCCGCGCCTCGAGTGCGGCTATCTGGGCCTCCAACTTTGCCGCGGTATCTGTGGCACGCGCCTTCGCCTCAGGATTGCTGCGTCGCCACCGCTCCTCGTCAGCAGCCTTGATCGCGTTGTCAACGGCACGGAGTCGAGACTCCAGCGGCCTTACGGCATCCCGCGGCACCCTGCCAATTGACGACCACCGCTGCAGGATGTCTCGATACGAGGCCCGAGCAGCGCGGGGATCACGAACCGGCAGCAGCGCCTCCGCCTCTGCCAGCAGCTTCTCCTTCGCTTGCGCATTGACCCGAAATTCAGTGTCCTGCTCGCTCAGTGCCGCCTGCTTGGCCATGAAAAAGCGATCTTGGGCTCCACGAAACCTCTTCCACAGCAATTCGTCGACGTCACGCGGAGCCGGTCCGGCCGCCTTCCAGCGCGCCATCAGATCACGGTAGACCCCCGTCGTCGGTCCCCAGTCCGTCGAGTTTGCCAGCGCCTCCGCTTCAGCCACCAGTCGCTCCTTGATCACCCGCGCCGCTTCGCGCTGCTCATTCTGCTGAGCGAACTGGGCTTTGCGGCGCCGGGTGTACGTGGTTCGGGCACTCGAAAACCGGTGCCAGAGCGCGTCGTCGGTTGCCCGGTCGAGGCGGGGGAGCGCCTTCCACTCCTCCAACAGGGCCCGAAATCGGTTCACACCGCCGCGCCAGTCATTCCCGGCAGCCAGCCGCTCCGCCTCGAGAACAAACTGCTCCTTCGCGGCTCGCGTCTCCTCCTGCTGCCTGGCTCGTTCCGCTCGCCGGGCGGCCCGTTGATCAGCGATCAGCGGAGACAGCGCTTCCAACCGGGCCTGCAGTCCGTCCAGATCACCGACCGCTCGGGCGTCGGCAATCGCATTCCGCAGCTTGTTGATCGAGGCGACGGCATCGTCCGGTGACACCGCCCCGGTGGCGATGCGCCGCTCTAGCAGCGCGACCTCCAGCTCCAACGCCTCGAACCGGCGCGTGAAAAAGCCCAGAGCCTCGTCAGCCGGGACCCCGGGCACCTGGCCGACGGCGCGTTCTCCGGACGATGTGCGGACGTAGACCGTGCCATCGCTATCGACCCGGCCGAAGGCGGCCGGGCCCATGTTTTCAGGCCCAGCGCGTTCGGTCATAGCTCAATCCTGCCCGATTGTCTCGATAGTCTCGAACGTGTGCTCCTAGCCTCATTTCCTGCCGGGCCGTGGCAAACCAACTGCTACCTGGCGGCTACCGGACCAGGCGAGGAATGCGTGATCATCGATCCAGGCATGGATGCGGTGGCCGCTGTCGCTGAGTTGATCTCGCAGCATCGACTCAAGCCGGTGGCCGTGATGGTCACTCATGGGCACATTGATCACATGTTTTCGGTGACTCCGTTATGTCGCTCGTACGCCTCAAGCTGCTGGGTGCATCCAGCCGACCGGGGGCTGCTGACCGACCCGTTGCGGGCGTCGTGGCCGGAGACACGGCGGCTGTTGGAACGCCTCACAGGCGGCCCGACAAGCTTCACCGAGCCTGACGACATACGGGAGCTGACTGACGGCGCGGAGGTAGCACTCGCAGGTCTCACCTTTCAGGCGACGCATGCACCGGGGCACACGCCTGGTTCGACCATGTTTCAGACTCCGTACTCCGGGCACCCTGACATCGCATCGGTGGTCTTCTCTGGCGATGTCTTGTTCGCCGGCTCCATCGGCAGAACTGACTTGCCAGGCGGAAATCTGGACGACATGCTGAAGAGCCTGCGTACGAAGGTGCTGCCGTTGCCGGACACGGTCGCCGTGCTTCCGGGACACGGCCCGCAGACGACTATGGCCCGCGAAAGGGTCGGCAACCCGTACTTGCAGAATCTGGCAGAACTGTCCCCTCCGGCCGCTCCGCGTTCGGACTGACAGCAAGGAGTAGCGTGAGTCGCCCCAAGCCGCTGTCCGGCTTTCCGGAATACACCCCGGAAGCTCGGATCATCGAACAGTTCGTGCTGGACCGGCTGCGAGACACTTTCGAACTGCACGGCTTCGCATCCATCGAGACTCGGGCGGTAGAGCCACTGGATCGTTTGGCCAAGCAAGGCGAGATCGACAAGGAGGTCTACGCCGTGCAGCGGCTGCATGGCGAGAACGGACCGGCCGATCTTGGCTTGCACTTCGATCTCACCGTGCCGTTCGCCCGCTACGTGCTGGAGAACGCCCATCAGCTCGCTTTTCCCTTCCGGCGCTACCAAATCCAGAAGGTCTGGCGAGGTGAGCGTCCGCAGGAGGGTCGCTATCGGGAGTTCACCCAAGCCGACATCGACATCGTGGACGCCGAAACCCTCGCCGCGCATCATGACGTCGAGCTGCCGCTGGTGACGTTGGCCGCCCTAGAGCGACTGCATGTTGATCTTGGTATGCCGCCGGTTCTGATGCGAGTGAATAACCGCAAGCTGGCCCAGGGTTTCTATCTCGGCTTAGGAATCAGCGATCCCGCAGAGGTGTTGCGCCAGGTCGACAAGATCGACAAGATCGGCCCCGATCGGGTGATCGAGCAGTTGATCAGCGAGGTCAAGATCACCCAAGACCAGGCTCGGCGCTGCGTGCAGCTGGCCCAGATCCGCTCCGCCGACGCGTCATTTGTTGACCAGGTGCGGCGGCTGGGGGTCGAGCATGATCAGCTCACCGAGGGGCTCGAGCTGCTGACCGAGGTCGTGACCACTGCAGCTCGCTATGTTCCCGGCCGGCTGATCGCCGACCTCAAGATTGCGCGCGGACTGGACTACTACACCGGCACGGTTTATGAGACTGAGCTGGTCGGGTTTGAGTCCTGGGGATCCATCGCTTCCGGTGGGCGTTACGACTCCCTGGCCAGTGACGGCCGGATCACTTATCCCGGCGTGGGCCTTTCCATCGGGGTGACTCGACTGTTGGCACCGTTGCTGGCCAAGGGAATGTTGCGGGCCTCGCGGCCGGTGCCTACCGCGGTGCTGGTCGCTGTCGACAGCGAGGAGACCCGGGCTACCGCCATCGAGGTTGCTGAGCAGCTCCGGGCCCGTGGAATCCCGACCGAGGTAGCTCCCCGGGCAGAGAAGTTCGGCCGTCAGATCCGTTACGCCGACCGCCGCCGCATCCCCTACGTATGGTTCGGCGGCACAGTCGGCGGTGAAGTCAAAGACATCCGGACCGGCGAGCAGCTTGCCGCTGATCCGGCGTTGTGGATGCCGAGCGCCGAAGACCTGAAGCCGACGGTCGTCAGCCTCACGCCATCATGCTGAGGCTGCGGACTGCACGGTCGATCCGGTTCCATGCCCGCTGATGCAGCCTGCGTGGTCTGCCTGCCGCAGCATTGAGGTCGTTGTACGCGACGTGCAGCTCACGGCCGAGATCGGTGACGGTGCGGCGCATTTCGTACAGTTCTTCAGGCGAGAAGCCCATCAGGGTACGCACCGGTGGCGGGAATTCGGTTGCCGCGAGCCGTTCGTCAAAGGCGCTGGCGTCCTGACCCTCTTCGTAGACATGGGTCAGGCGATGGTCCTCGAGGAATGCGGCGAAGCTGTCCCAGCGATCAGGATGGGCCTTGTTGAGCCGGTTCCAGTCTGATTCGGCGTAGAGGCTGATGGCGTCGGCGTCCTCTTCGATGCTGGTGATCGTGCGATGCGGAATCTCGTGGTATTCCGCCAGCTCGAGCGTGCGCGAGTCATGGGCAAGGAGTAGCGCCGGGGTCCCGCCCAGCAGGGCCGCGATATTGCCGTGGATTCGGGTGCCGAAGGAGAAGTCGTACTCGGCGAGGTGATCGAACCAGGTCTTCGGGTCTAGGAAGAAGCGGACGCGGTCGGATCGAATTAGTGGATGGTCGAGTGTGATCGGGGCACCCGAGGCTGCCATGGCCGTCATCTTCTTGCCCTTGGGATAGCTGCCGTACAGCATCAGCTCAAGGGTTTGAATGTTTTGGGCCATGTAGACCAGGTTCGGGAAGTGCTCCGCCGCGTACAGGGAAATCGGACCCATCTGGGGCACATATGGCGACACGTTGAAGGCGATCGCGGAATCCTGGCTGAGCGACTCCGCTTTTCGCTCCACCTTCAGGTTGGGCCCGTACATGAACATCGATGGGCAGCCGATGACCTTGACGTGCTCATCACTAAAGCCAAGCGAATTCAGGTAGTCCCGAGTCCGTTCACCGCGTACGCCGATTGATGGCGAACGGTCCAGGACGGCCCGGACGAATCGAGTGACGGCCGGATTGACTCTCTCGGCGCCTTTATAGACGCCTTTCAATGAAGCCTGCTCTCCTACGCCTAGCACGGTGACCGGGATGGTCAGCTGTTCGATGAGGGTGCTGAGCGCGTCCAGCGTCTCCAGGTAGCTGTATCGGAACGCGTTGGCCAGCGGAATGACGACATGGTCAAACCTGGAGTTGATGACGCGCGGGTGGCTCTTGGCCAATCCGGAGGTCTCCAGGTCCGCGTTGGCTGTCGACAGCAGCCGGTAGACCGCCTGGCTAAAGACCAGGTTGCCGGTGTTGTTGCCAATAAGGTTCTGCCGATACGTGGTATCGGCGTCGGCAACGTTAAACGGGTTCTTGTGTGCCCGGATCAGGATCTGAGGCATACAGGGGGGCATCCTCGCGTCTGGGTGGAACCTGCCTTCGGGAGTCTAGGACAGCGCGACGCCGCCGGTGCGGAAAACGGCAAAGTGGCCCGGCGTGTCGAAATTTGGGCCTTCTAGGGGCTGTGGTATGCCTCTCGGAGAGCCAACAGCGTCGGCTAATGTCGCGACATCGTGACAGCGATGACGCGCTCCGATGTGCTACGCCGCCGGCTCGCAACGCAGGGGCTATACGGTGCTGGCTTCGCAACCGCCGCAGACGTGGTCCGGTTGCTGGCTTGTGTGCAGTCTCAGGAGTATGCCCACGCACTGTGGTCACTTGGGATGCGAAGCTCGGGTCTCAAGGCAGCGGACGTGCAGGCCGCGTTCGACCGTGGCGACTTCTTCAGAACCCACATTCTG